>ENA-OPYT01000407-OPYT01000407.1-human-gut-metagenome-genome-assembly--contig:-NODE-407-length-13447-cov-5.970571_pt1 | contig 13447 bp, 10 predicted proteins | sample MGYA00242636_ERZ504480 | MGnify/ENA primary metagenome ERZ504480 (study PRJEB26092, sample SAMD00036228) | human gut metagenome | host: Homo sapiens | study: EMG produced TPA metagenomics assembly of...
GTATGTGTGCTGCTGATGATATCTTATATCTGGTGAATTCAATGACGGACTGGAATACTGAACCATATACAACAGTCAACACTTTCTTTACTTATAACATCAAGACCGGGCAGATGAATAATGCTTCTTTTCTCAAAGACGCCCCTGCCGAACTTGCTTCAAGCACGTTGTACATGTTGGAAGTAAACGAAAATAACGGTGATATTTATATCGGTACTTCCGAGTTCACAACGAACGGTACCATCTACCGTTTCAAGAAAGACGGTACATTTATCGAGAAGTTCGATGCAGGAGGCATCAATCCTAATTCCGCTATCTTCTTTAATTAATATCAATGAAAAGAGGCTGCTTTTTTATCAGTATATTCGCAGTCTTGCTTCTTTTCTCCTGTGGGGGAAGGGGCAAGACTGCCTCTATTTTGGTCAACGGTGACACCATTCCCTTACGTTATGCGGAGAATCTTACCTTAGTGTCCTATCCCGGCTATACCCTTGCCACCTTGCGCAATCCTTGGGATACGTTGCACACGCTACATACCTATATACTGGTCCCGAAAGACCGCGAACTCCCGGCACATCTTCCGGCAGGTACTGTGGTACGTACCCCGCTCTCCAAATCAGTTATCTACTCTTCCGTCCACTGCGGACTGATGGATAATCTGGGTGTGTTTGGTAGTATCGGCGGCGTCTGCGACTTGAAGTACATCAAGCTACCCGCCGTGCACAAAGCCTGCCGCCGGGGCGCCATCGCCGATTGTGGCGACGGCATGAATCCCGACATGGAGCGCATCATTGACCTGCACCCCGATGCCATCCTGCTCTCTCCGTTTGAGAACAGCGGCGGTTATGGCCGTATCGAGAAACTGAATATTCCCATCATCGAATGTGCCGACTACATGGAAACCTCCGCTTTGGGACGTGCCGAGTGGATGCGTTTCTACGGACTGCTCTTCGGGGCTGCGCCACAAGCTGACAGCCTTTTTGCCGAAGTAGACAGTTGTTACCAACGACTCAAGATGCGTGCGCAACTTTCATCCACCTCGTTCTCCGTTGTCAGTGAGTTGAAAAGCGGCTCGGCATGGTACGTGCCGGGAGGGCGCAGCACCATAGGAAGGCTTTTTCAGGATGCTTGCGGGCGTTACGCCTTTGCCGACGATACCCACAGCGGTTCTGTTCCTCTGGCTTTCGAGACCGTTTTCGACAAGGCGGGCGATGCCGACGTCTGGCTGGTGAAGTACAACCGCGACCGCGACATGAGCTATGCTGATTTGGAGGCGGATTATATCGGCTACACCGGTTTTAAGGCTTTCAAGACCCGGAATGTCTATGGTTGTAATACGGCGAAAGTTCCTTTCTACGAGGAGACTCCGTTCCGTCCCGATTATTTGTTGTCCGACCTGATACAGATTCTGCATCCCGAAATAGGAGATTTGGGAGGCTTGCGCTATTTTTGCAGACTGAAGGAGTGATGAACACAGAGATACGGAAATTTTTGTGAAAGTAATAGAAAACTCTGTGCCTCCGTGTGCTAAATAATGTAACTATGAGTAAAGGCTGGAAATATGGTATCGGGTTGGGAGTAGTCATCTTATTGTTGTTTGCGGGCAATCTGCTGGTGGGGTCGGTTTCGATTCCGCCTGCCGATGTTTTCCGTATCCTGCTCGGTGGAGAGGGGGAGAAGGCAAGCTGGAGCTTCATCCTTTGGGAATCCCGTTTGCCCCAAGCGCTGACGGCGCTGCTTTGCGGTGGCGCATTGGCTGTCTGCGGACTGATGTTACAGACGGCTTTCAAGAATCCGCTGGCAGGACCATCCATTCTGGGCATCAACGCCGGGGCAAGTCTGGGAGTGGCCTTCGTCATGCTGCTGTTTGGCGGCAGCATCACGGCAGGGGCGTTCAGTCTGTCCGGCTTCTTCTCCGTGCTGCTTGGCGCATTTATCGGAGCCATGCTGATTATGGCACTTATCCTTTTCTTTTCCACGCTGATAAAGAGCAATATCATGCTGCTGATAACGGGTATCATGATAGGTTACATCGCCTCTTCGGCTATTGCCCTGCTGAACTTCTTTGCTACGGCAGAGGGGGTGCAGTCCTATATGATATGGGGGCTGGGCAACTTCGGTGGAGTTTCCCTACAGCAGATGCCGGCCTTTGCGCTGGTCACCATTGTGGGACTGTTCGGCTCATTATTGTTGATAAAGCCCCTGAACGCCTTGTTGCTGGGAGAGCGCTATGCCGAAAATCTAGGTGTAAATATCCGCCGTGTGCGCAACTGGCTTTTGATTATCACCGGGCTCTTGACGGCTGTCACCACCGCCTTCTGTGGCCCAGTCGCTTTTATCGGTCTGGCCGTGCCGCATGTGGCCCGCATGATATTGGGGACAGCCAATCACAATTCCCTATTGCCGGTCACCATCCTGAGTGGCGGTGCAGTGGCACTGCTTTGCAACTTGATTTGCGTCTTGCCCGGCGAAGCGGGTATTATCCCCTTGAATGCCGTCACGCCCATTATCGGTGCGCCGGTCATCATCTACGTTATTCTGAGCCAGCGGAAGCCCCAACAATTCAACTAGGCTATTGCCAACAGCTTGACAAGTTTTTGCCTTACTATTGGCAAGACTTTGCCACCGCGTTGGCAAACTTTTGCCATAGGCATGGCAAAGTTTTGCCAAACCTATGGCAATGTCTTGGCAAAATTTCTCTCTGATTATCAACGTGCTACTTTTTTTGTATTTTTCTCTCCATTCCATAGGGTTTTATCTTCCTCACCGCTCTTATTAATAGAAACCCCTTAAAAACATGCCTTATGAAAAACTTTGTAGGATTTACACTTGGGTGTTTGTTTGCATTCTTATCTTCGGGTATCACCCCGTTGATGGCGCAGGACGCGGCAGTGAACGAGCTCGTCATCACCGGTACGGTCAAGAACAAGGACAGCAGGAAGAAACTCGAAAACGTGAACGTCTCTGTTGTCGGCAACAATATCGGAACGGTGACCAATGCCGACGGCACATTCTCCTTGAAAGTAGCGGAAGCGGAAGCTTTCCGTGGACTGGAAGTCTCCCATATCGGCTATCTCACTACACACCTCTCTCTGGAAGAACTTGAAAAAAAGGGCGGGCTGACCATCTGGATGATACCGGCTCCCAATCTTTTGAGCGAGATTGTGGTCTATGGCAATAATCCCCGCGTCATAGTGGAAGAGGCCATCAAGAAAATTCCAGTAAACTATTCTGGCAATGACAACATGCTGACCGCCTTCTATCGGGAAACCGTGCAGAAGCGCCGCCGCTATATCAGCGTGTCCGAGGCAGTGATGGATGTCTATAAGACGGATTATAACTCCCGCGATGTAGACCGCGACAAGGTGCAGCTGCTGAAAGGCCGCCGCCTGCTGAGCCAAAAGCAGAGTGACACGCTGGCTGTGAAAGTGGTGGGAGGCCCCAATTTGTCCCTTTATCTGGACATTGTGAAGAATGGCGATGCGCTGTTGAGCACGGACAATCTGGACTATTATGAATTCCGTATGGAGGACCCCGTCAATCTGGATAACCGCATGCAGTATGTAGTCAGCTTCCGTCCGCGGGTCAGCCTGATGTATGCCTTGTTCATCGGGAAACTGTATATAGACTACGAACGGCTCTCCTTTACACGTGCCGAGTTTGGCCTGGACATGGCAAACCGGGTGAAGGCAGTGGAGGCCATTCTGCATAAGAAGCCCGTCGGCTTGCGGTTCCGCCCGCAGGAAGTCGCCTATCTGGTGACTTACAAGCAGCAGGGGACCAAGACTTACCTGAACTATATACGGAATGTCATCCGCTTTAAATGCGACTGGAAAAAAAGACTGTTCTCCTCCAGCTACACCGCTTTCTCCGAAATGGTGGTGACCGACAGGACGGAAAGCCCTCTCTCCGGCATCTCCAACAAGAACACCTTCAAACGGAAGCAGGTATTCTACGACCTGGTGGATGAGTATTGGAACGAAGACTTCTGGAGGAACTACAATATCATAGAACCTACGGAATCCCTGGAGAATGCAGTCAATAAATTGCGGAAACAATCCAATTGATTATCTGATAGTTTTCCTTATATTTGGAGCAACCGAGAAAAAACACCGTGTATGCTGGACGAACTGATGATACTGGCCAGAATAAAGGAGGGCGATATAAAGGCGTTCGAAGGAATCTTCCGCCGGTATTATTCCCCTCTTTGCTGGTATGCTGCGGGCATCACGGGTGATACGGCGTCTGCCGAGGAAATTGTGGAGGAGCTGTTCTACGTGCTGTGGAAGAACCGGGAGCGGTTACAAGTATTCCAGTCCGTGAAAAGCTATCTCTACCGTTCTGTGAGAAATGAAGCCGTGCAGTTTTGTGAGCATCAGGAGGTCAAGGAGCGCTATCGGGCATCTGTCCGTACGGAGTCCGGGCCGGGCTATTCGTCCGACCCCCACGCGCATTTGGAGTACGAGGAACTCCAGACCCTCATCCGGCATACGCTCGACAAGCAGCCCCGGCGCCGGCAGCAGATTTTTAGGATGCACCGCATGGAGGGGAAGAAATATGCAGAGATTGCCTTGTCGCTTTCGTTGTCCGTCAAGACGGTGGAAGCGGAAATGACCAAGGTACTCCGAACCTTACGAAACGAAATTGATAATTATATCCGGACACAATGATGGAAGTAGATAAAAAGAAGACAAGGACCGACGAGGCATGGGTACGGCTTTATGCCCGCTTCGAAACGGACTGCCTGCTGCCGGCAGATGCGGAACACGCTCCGGCAACGCACCGCAGGCTTTACCTCAAGTGGGGGAGCGTTGCGGCAGCCGTGATTGCCGGAATCGTATGTTTTGCCGCATGGTGGGCCGTACCGGAACAAGGTGGGGACAGTCGTAGCTTGCTGACGGAGGAAAACCGGGAGAAGCCCACACTGGTCAAGACCCTTGAAGACGGTTCGGTGGTATATCTGGCGCAGGAAAGCACGCTGAAGTATCCCGAACATTTTGCGGAAGACAAGCGGGAAGTGAACCTGCAGGGTGAAGCCTTCTTCGATGTGGCAAAGAAACCCGAGCAGGCTTTTACGATTGAGACGGCGAGGGTGCGTGTGGAGGTACTGGGCACGGCTTTCAATGTCAGGAGCAATGAAGGGCTCCCCTTCAGCTTGTCCGTGAAGCGCGGGAAGGTGAAGGTGCTGCTGAAACAAGAGGAACAGACGGTCTTTGTAGAGGCGGGAGAAACGGTTATCTTGCAGGGGGGCAGTCTGCTCGTCAGCGAGACGGAGAATCCGGAGCTCTTTGACCGCTACACCAGCAACATCCGTTTCAAGGACGAGTGCCTGGAGGATGTGCTGCGTGCCATCAATAAGGAGTCTGCCGGCTGGCAGATAGAAGCCGCGTCACCAACCCTGGGCAAACGGCGGCTGACGGTCGAATTTTCGAATAACTCCCCGGAGTCTGTGGCCGAGCTGATATGCTGGACGTTCGACTTGAAGTGTACACGTCAGGGCAATAGACTGATATTGTCGGAACAATGAATTCAATGAAATGCTTCATTCTCCATTTGCCACTCTTCATTTTCTTCCTGGCAGGCAGTGCAAGAGCGGACGGAGGCGATGTGCTGGACCGCATCGTCCGGCTGCCTGGAATGAAGGGAACGGTTTATGCGCTGTTGGGGAAAGTCTCGGAGCAGTCCGGCTATCTGTTTATCTATGATAGTAAGGTCATCCATAACGACTCAGTGGTGAGGGTCAGGAAGCAGGAGTGTTCCGTGAGGCAGGCCATTCATAGGATAACCGGCAGCCGGAACCTCGAATTGAAGGTATTAGGCAACCATATATTGATAACACGGGCGGCAGAAAGGAAGAGTATGGAAGAAACGGTACCCCTGCCGCCCCGACCGGCATATTCCACCATTGCCGGAATCCTGCTGGACAAGGAGACGGGAGAGCCCGTCGTCAGTGCGTCGGTCATCGCACAAGGAACCTCACTGGGTAACATTACCAACCAGAACGGTGAATTCCGGCTCAACCTGCCCGACTCGTTGAGGCGCTGCATGCTCTCCTTCTCCCATCTGGGTTATGTGGGGCAAACGGTGGAAGCCTCTGCTTTGGAAGGACGCAGCAATGTCCTGAGCCTTGAGCCGAAAGTCATTTCCTTGCAAGAAGTGCTTATCCGCTTGGTGGAGCCTAAAAAGCTGCTTCGCGAGATGATAGAGCACCGGGATAGGAACTGCTCCACTTCTCCGGTCTATCTGACCACCTTCTACCGGGAAGGTGTACAACTGAAGAACAAGTTCCAGAGCCTGACGGAGGCCGTTTTCAAGGTCTACAAATCACCGACGATGGAACCCGGACAGAAAGACCAGGTGAAACTGCTCAAGATGAGCAAGATAGATAACCGGGAGCAGACGGACAGTGTGCTTGCCAAAATCAGCTCCGGGGTGGAGGCATGTCTGCAGTTGGACATCATGAAGAATCTTCCAGACTTCCTCTTGCTGGAATCCGGCGAGGAACTTTATACCTATACTTCGGGTGACATCGTATCGGTGGACGACCGTACTGCCAACGTCGTCTACTTTGAGCAGAAACGTGGGGTAAAGGAGCCTTTGTTCTGCGGAGAACTCTATATAGACTCGGAGAACAGCGCCTTGCTGCGTGCCCGCTTCGAAATTCATCCCCGGTATGTGAAGGCCGCCACACGGCTTTTCGTGATACGCCAGGCTCCGAAAATCAGGCTGACAACGGAGAAACTTGTCTATACCGTCTCATACAAACCCTGGAACGGTACCTATTATGTCCACCACATCCGTGGCGACCTTTACTTCAAGATGAAGAGAAAACGCATGCTCTTCAGTAATCCCACTCTGTATACCTGGTTCGAGATGGTGACCTGCCGGATTGACGGGGAGAACGTGACGCGCTTCCCGCGTGCGGAACGGTTGCCGGTGCATACCGTCTTCTCTGAAACCAACTTCAAGTATGATGCCGATTTCTGGGGCGACTTCAATGTGATTCCGCTGGAAGAGGAGCTTGGAAAGATCATCGAAAAGGTGTCCCTGAAGATAGAGCAGACGGAAGCTCCGTAAACATGGCCCTCAATCGTTTGCGGTGGGTAGGTTGTATATTCTACACTAAAATTATCTCTATTTTGTTTTTTTATTGTAATTTTGTCCCCGGTATTAGTTTAAATTTAAAGATTGTAACTATGAGATTACCTGAGGACCCGGTGATGCTGTACAGCTTCATCAACATGAAACTGCGTGATTTCTATCCTTCGCTGGACGCGCTCTGCGAGGATATGAACGTAGAGAAAGAGGACATTGTACGAAAATTGAAGCTCGTGGGATTTGAGTATAATCCTGCAAAGAACAGATTTTGGTAAATAATGTTTCTGTATAAAACAACTCCCGTTGCTTGTTGTTGTAAAGCGCAAGTTAACGGGAGTTGTTTTGTTATGGAACTATGGGATAAGGCAGAACGTCTTTGGACGAGGGTCAAGAACTGGAAAACAGTACGCGGCTGGCACATCTGGAAGTTGAAGCTGGTGGATGCCCGGTTGTATTTCGTCAGCATGTTCGTCGGTTTGCTGACGGGACTGGTCGCTGTGCCCTATCACTATCTTCTCTATTATCTGTTCCACCTCCGCAGTGGTTTCTTCGCTTCGCATCCGGCCTGGTACTGGCACATTCCACTCTTTCTGTTTTCTTGGGGCATTCTCGTCTTCGTCATGTGGCTCGTGGGGAAAATGCCGCTTATCGGTGGGGGAGGTATTCCGCAGACACGCGGCGTGATTAACGGGCGCATCACTTACCGGCATCCTTTCATCGAGATGGTATCCAAGTTTGTAGGGGGCATTCTGTCCTTCTCGGCGGGGCTGTCTTTGGGACGCGAAGGGCCTTCCGTGCAGATAGGCTCTTATGTGGGTAGCCTGGTATCTCGCTGGACCCATATCCTGAAAGGCGAACAGAAACAGTTGCTGGCAGCCGGGGCGGGAGCGGGGCTCGCTGCGGCTTTTGCAGCGCCACTGGCTTCCTCGCTCATTGTAATAGAATCCATTGAACGCTTCGATGCCCCTAAGACGGCCATCACTACCTTGCTGGCGGGTGTTGTGGCAGGAACCGTGGCAAGCATGGTCTTTCCTGTGAATCCTTACCATCTGATAGAAGTAACGGAACCGGTTTTCGCCTTCTTTGTCCAGATGAAGTATTTCTTGATATTGGCGGTGATTGTCTCCGTATGCGGGAAGTTCTACTCCTCCACCATGAATGCTTTCAGGCATGTGTATGCCAAAGTCAATTCTCCGGCGTATGTCAAGATGTTCTATCTGGTGCTGGTGGCCTACATCATTTCGCTGATGCAGGTCAATCTGACTGGAGGCGGGGAGCAGTTTCTGCTGGCCCAGGCACAGAACGGCAGTACGCAGATTATGTGGGTGACGGCTGTCATGTTGCTGCATTTCGTCTTTTCCGTTTTCTCTGTCTCTTCCGGATTGCCGGGCGGCAGTTTCATTCCGACGCTGGTTACGGGAGGGTTGTTGGGACAGATTGTCGGTCTGGTAGGAGTGAGGTACGGTGTCATCGGGCAAGAGAATGTCAGTTATATCATGCTTGTTTCCATGTCGGCTTTTCTGGTGGCCGTGGTCCGTACACCGCTCACGGCCATTGTGCTGATTACGGAGATTACGGGGCATTTTGAGGTCTTTTACCCTTCGGTGGTGGTAGGCGGGCTGACTTACTATTTTACGGAACTGCTGCAAATGAAGCCTTCCAATGTCTCCCTCTATGAAGATATGATTCATGCTCCTTATTTTAAGGAGGAGAAGCGCTATACGCTTTCGGTGGAGATTATGACGGACTCTTATCTGGATGGGAAACTGGTGGACGAACTTTCCCTGCCGGAGCGTTGCGTCATTATCAATGTGCATCGGGATGGAAAAAACTTGGTCCCCGCAGGAACTCGTTTGATTCCGGGGGACCAGGTACAGATTAAGATGGACTCGCAGGACATAGAGAAACTCTATGAACCGCTTGTCAGTATGGCGAATATCTATTAAGCCAGATTGCCTATCTCGTCCAGATTCTTCTGGATGTCGGCATCCGTCAGCTCGTAATTCACTAAATCGCCGGACAAATACTTGTCGTAGGATGCCATGTCGATAAGTCCGTGACCGGAAAGGTTGAACAGAATCACCTTCTCTTCACCCGTTTCCTTGCATTTGTTCGCTTCGCGGATGGTGGCGGCAATGGCATGGCAGGACTCGGGGGCGGGGATGATGCCCTCTGCTTGCGCAAACAGACAACCGGCGTCGAATGATTCGAGCTGCTTGATGTCCACCGCTTCCATATAACCGTCTTTCAGCAGTTGTGATACGATGACACCTGCACCGTGATAGCGTAGGCCGCCGGCATGGATATTGGCAGGGGCAAAGTTGTGTCCCAGTGTAAACATGGGCAGCAACGGAGTGTATCCAGCCTCGTCTCCGAAGTCGTATTGGAATTTGCCGCGTGTCAGCTTCGGACATGAGGCGGGCTCGGCAGCGACAAAGCGTGTTTTCTTTCCTTCGAGGATGTTGTGGCGCATGAAGGGGAAAGCGATACCGCCAAAGTTGGAACCTCCTCCGAAGCAGGCGATGACGGTGTCGGGATATTCACCTGCCATTTCCATCTGCTTTTCGGCTTCCAGTCCGATGACGGTCTGGTGCAGGGCCACGTGGCTCAATACGGAGCCGAGGGTATATTTGCAGTTGGGAGTGGTCTGTGCCAGCTCTATGGCTTCGGAAATGGCTGTTCCCAGCGAGCCCTGATAGTTGGGGTGGGCGGTCAGTATATCTTTTCCGGCGCGGGTAGACATGGAGGGAGACGGGGTAACCTGCGCACCGAATGTCTGCATGATGCTGCGGCGGTAGGGCTTCTGCTCGTAACTGATTTTCACTTGATAGACAGCAGCTTCCAGCCCGAAAAGGCGGGCGGCATATGCCAGGGAAGCTCCCCATTGTCCGGCACCGGTCTCGGTGGTCACGTTGGTCACTCCTTCCTGCTTGCAATAGTACGCCTGCGGGATGGCGGAGTTCAGCTTGTGCGAGCCCATCGGGCTGACGCTCTCGTTCTTGAAGTAGATATGTGCCGGTGTGCCGAGTGCTTTCTCCAATCCATAAGCGCGCACCAGCGGAGTGCTGCGGTAGTATTTGTACATTTCGCGGACCTCTTCGGGGATTTCAATCCACGCGTCGGTCTGATTCAGTTCCTGGCGGCAGAGTTCCTCGGCAAAGATAGGATACAAGTCTTCTGCTTTCAGCGGTTGCTTGGTGCCGGGGTGAAGCGGCGGCATGGGCTTGTTCACCATATCGGCTTGTATGTTATACCAGTACTGTGGGATTTCCTCTTCCGGGAGAATGAATCTTTTCTTTTTGTTGCTCATAGTGGTTAAAATTATTAATAATTCAATGCCCAAATGTAGCTATTATTTTTGAACCAATTTCTTTTTCCTTTTGTTTTTTGTATATCAAGGTATATTTGTCTAAGTTTGCCGCGTTTCATTAATCGATGCATTTATGAAGATTTATCATAAATTCCTTTTGTATCAAAATAAATGGATTCACCCTTACGTACGGATGACAGTGGGAGTAATGACTTCCATCACTTATTTGGCCTCCATCCTGCTGATTGTCGGCGTGGTCTATGAGCATGGCTTTACGATTTCAGAGGTCGAGGCGCATCAGCTCCAGCGCTTGTATCATGGGGTGTGGATTGTTTTTCTGGCAGACGTCACTCTGCGCATTTTGCTGGAATACAAGGATACCCGTCGCACGTTCAGTAAGCTCACTTGGATACTGACCATTCTGCTCTATCTGACCCTTATTCCGGTCATTTTCCATCGTCCGGAGGAGGAGGGCGCCATCTTGCAGTTCTGGGAATTTCTGCATGGCAAGGCCTATCACCTTGTCCTGCTGCTGGTGTTTTCCTTTTTCAGCCTTTCCAACGGGCTGGTACGGTTGCTGGGGCGGCGTACGAACCCTTCGCTTATTTTGGCTGCCAGCTTTCTGATAATCATAATGATAGGCACGGGGTTGTTGATGTTGCCGCGCTGCACGGTGAACGGCATATCGTGGGTCGACTCGCTATTCATATCCACCAGTGCGGTGTGCGTCACGGGGCTGACGTCTGTCGATGTGGCGTCCACTTTTACCCCGACCGGTTTTGTGGTAATCATTCTGCTGATTCAGATAGGCGGTCTGGGAGTGATGACACTGACGAGCTTTTTTGCCATGTTCTTCATGGGTAATACCTCATTGTACAATCAGTTAGTGGTGCGCGACATGGTGAGTTCCAATTCCTTGAATTCTCTGCTCTCCACCCTGGTCTATATTCTGGCCTTTACGCTGGTGATTGAAGGAATAGGGATGCTTGCCATCTGGGGAGACATCCACGGGACGATGGGGATGGACCTTCAGGAAGAGCTGGCTTTTTCCGCTTTTCATGCCATTTCCGCTTTCTGCAATGCGGGATTCTCCACGTTGCCCGGAAATCTGGGCAATCCGTTGGTGATGACGGGGCACAACCCGTTCTTCATCTATATATCTCTGCTGATTATTTTGGGGGGTATCGGTTTCCCCATCCTGGTGAATTTCAAGGATATTATTCTTTACCATCTGCGTCGTCTGTGGCACTTCCTGCGTACGTGGCATTGGGATGGCAGGCGTTTTTACCATCTGTACAACCTGAATACAAAGATTGTACTGATAGTCACCTTCCTGCTGTTGGTGCTGGGCACGGTGGGCATTGCTGTCTTTGAGTGGAATGCCGCTTTTGCCGGCATGTCGGTGGCAGACAAGTGGACGCAGGCGTTTTTCAATGCCACGTGTCCCCGTACGGCAGGCTTTACCAGTGTGGACTTGGCAGGCTTGGGGGTACAGACATTGCTTATATATCTGTTTCTGATGTGGGTGGGAGGCGGTTCACAGTCTACGGCAGGCGGTATCAAGGTAAATGCCTTTGCGGTAGTGGTGCTGAATCTGGTGGCTGTGTTGCGCGGCACGGAACGGGTAGAGGTGTTTGGCCGTGAGCTGTCACACGATTCTATCCGTCGTTCCAATGCCACGGTGGTGATGTCGTTCGGCGTCTTGTTGCTGTTTATTTTCATCATCAGCATTCTGGAGCCGGGTACGTCGCTTTTGGCCATTACCTTCGAGTGTGTGTCGGCATTGAGCACGGTGGGGTCCAGTTTGAACCTTACCCCGCAGTTGGGAGACGACAGCAAGCTGCTGGTGGCACTGCTGATGTTTGTGGGGCGTGTGGGACTGATTACGCTGATGCTTGGCATCATCAAGCAGAAGAAGCATACGAAGTATCAGTATCCGAGTGGTCAGATTATAATCAATTAAATAAGATGAAGTATATTATTATCGGTTTAGGGAATTATGGTCACGTGCTGGCAGAAGAGCTTTCTGCATTGGGACACGAAGTGATAGGTGCGGACGTGAGCGCCGGTCGGGTAGATAGTCTGAAGGAAAAGATTGCTACAGCCTTTGTCATCGATGCGACGGACGAGCAAGCGCTGTCCGTGTTGCCGCTGAACAGTGTGGACGTGGTGATTGTTGCCATCGGCGAGAATTTCGGTGCATCCATCCGTGTAGTGGCTTTGCTGAAGCAGAAGAAGGTGCAGCATATCTATGCCCGCGCCATTGACGCTGTCCACCGTTCCGTGCTCGAGGCCTTTGAGCTGGAACGCATTCTTACTCCCGAGGAGGATGCCGCACGCGGACTGGTACGGTTGCTGGAATTCGGTGCCGATATGGAGACCTTCCGCGTGGCACCGGATTATTATGTAGTCAAGTTCACTGTTCCGGACAAGTTCATTGGCTATTATGCCAACGAATTGAATCTCGATAAGGAGTTTGGCCTGAAGATGCTCGCCTTGAAACGTGCCGAGACTTTGAAGAATTGCCTGGGCATCTCGTATGTGGAACACAATGTATTGAACGAACTGCCGGAAAATGACCAGATACAAGCCGGCGACCAGTTAGTGTGCTACGGACGGTATAAGGATTTTCAGAAGTTCTGGAAAGCACTATGATAATTGGTAGTTGGAAATGTGTCAAAAGTGGTATTCACCCCCATTTTCAACTAATCAAAGTCTTTCTCCCGACACCGATAATGGAAATAATCAGTCAGGAAGTGTGCATTCTTGCGTATGAACTCTTGCCCGTATTCTTTTCCTTGCAAACTGTTCAGATAAGCATCCGGAAGCATGCCTTCGTCTTGCAGGATGCAACTCAATTGGTAGGGGATAATGTCTGGGTTGACGATGAACATAATGGCGTTTTTCTCTGCTTCCTCCTTATTATAATTGGAGTTGTCCGGAGATTTGATGCATTCGCACAGCTTGAATTGGATATGTAGGCCGGTGTGCGGGTTGGGCCATCAGCATGGCTCCGGTTTCTGTATGTATGCGTGTATG
>ENA-OPYT01000408-OPYT01000408.1-human-gut-metagenome-genome-assembly--contig:-NODE-408-length-13368-cov-2.744883_pt1 | contig 13368 bp, 16 predicted proteins | sample MGYA00242636_ERZ504480 | MGnify/ENA primary metagenome ERZ504480 (study PRJEB26092, sample SAMD00036228) | human gut metagenome | host: Homo sapiens | study: EMG produced TPA metagenomics assembly of...
CATTGATGACTGCCGCCAGGGCGAAGTTTACCTGCACGGACAGAAAATAAACATCAAAAAACCGGAAGACGCCATTAAGGCAGGCATTGGTTTTATTACCGAAAACCGCAAAACCGAAGGCCTGATTCTGGACTTTTCCATTTTGAAAAAATATTGCCCTGCCAAGCGTTGATACCTTCGCTTCAAAAGCGTCATCAACGATAAAAAGGAATTTAATTTCTCCAACGAATTATCGCACAAGCTCGGCGTTAAAGCCAATTCCATCCAGCTTCCAGCCGGTGCGCTTTCCGGCGGCAACCAGCAGAATGGTTGTTATAGCAAAATGGATTGGCATGCACCCTTCCATTATCATTATGGATGAACCTACGCGCGGCATTGACGTAGGCGCCAAGCGCGATATTTACGATTTGATGAACGAACTTACCGCACAGGGTGTTGCCATTATCATGGTTTCTTCCGACCTGCCGGAAGTTATCGGCATGAGCGACCGTATCCTTGTTGTGCACGAAGGCAAAATTGCCGGGGAAATACCGCATGACCAAGCAACCCAGGAAAATATCATCACCCTTGCAACAGGAGGAATATAACAGATGAACGTTTCTGCCTTAGTTAGAAAAATGGGCCCGTTAATCGGGTTAATTGTACTTTTTGTTGTTATATCTGCTTTAAACAGCAGTTTTATCGACCCGTCCAACTTAAAAAACCTGCTGCGCCAGGTTTCCATTAATGCACTGATTTCCTTCGGCATGACCTTTGTCATCCTTACAGGCGGCATCGACCTTTCCGTAGGCAGTACGCTGGCACTCTCCAGTGCAATTATGGCAAGTTTAATTAAAGGCGGCATGGACCCGATTATGGGCATTGTAGTTGCTGCCATTATCGGCCTTATCCTCGGCACTATTAACGGCGTAGTAATTTCTTACGGCAAGGTTGCTCCTTTTATTGCCACTCTGGCAACCATGACTATTTTCCGCGGCCTGACTTTGGTTTACACCGACGGCAACCCTATCAGCAGCTTAACCGATAACCAGCTGTTCCATATGTTCGGCCAGGGCTATTTTGCAGGCATTCCTGTACCGGCAGTTGTTATGCTTTTGATGTTTGCCCTCTGCTGGTTTATTCTTAACAAAACACCGCTGGGCCGCAAAATCCTATGCTGTCGGCGGCAACGAAAAGGTTTCCTTTATTGCCGGCATTAAAATTGAACGCATTAAAATTTTTGGCTTATGCAATTACCGGCCTGTTCTGCGCACTGGCAGGCGCTATTTTAACCTCGCGCCTTAACTCCGCACAGCCTACCGCAGGCACCGGTTATGAACTTGACGCCATTGCGGCAGTAGTTCTCGGCGGCACAAGCCTTTCCGGCGGCAAGGGTCGTATCGTGGGCACGCTTATCGGCGTACTTATTATCGGTACCCTTAACAACGGCCTTAATATTCTTAACGTATCCAGCTTTTACCAGCAAGTTGTCAAAGGTATAGTTATCTTACTTGCAGTTCTTATGGACCGCAAAAAATCGTAGGAGGTTATGTTTTAAATGAAAAAAACTTTATTAGCTGTTATGGCAGTACTTATGATGTCGGTAATGCTTATTGCTGGCTGCAGCTCCGGAGAAGAAGCTGCCCCGGCTGCCGATAAAAAAAGCGGCACTACCACTATCGGTTTTTCCATCTCTACTTTAAACAACCCGTTCTTTGTTTCCGTTAAAGACGGCGTTGAAGCAAAAGCCAAAGAGCTTGGCGTTAACGTAAAAATTGTTGATGCCCAGAACGACCCGGCAAAACAGGCTAACGACGTTGCAGACCTGCTCCAGCAGGGCGTAAGCGTACTTTTGGTAAACCCGGTTGACTCTGCTGCCATTTCCACTTCTGTTGAAGCTGCCAATAAAGCAAAGATTCCTGTAATTGCTCTGGACCGCAGCGCCGACAAAGGCACCATTGCTTCCCTTGTTGCTTCCGATAACGTAAAAGGCGGCGAAATGGCTGCTGAATACATTATTAAAAAACTTGGCGAAGGCGTAAAAGTTGCTGAACTCGAAGGTATCCCCGGTGCTTCCGCAACCCGTGAACGCGGCGAAGGCTTCCATAAAGTTGCCGACCAGAAATTAAGCGTTGTAGCTAAACAGTCTGCTGATTTTGACCGTACCAAAGGCCTGACCGTTTCCGAAAACATGCTGCAGGCTAACCCCGACATTCAGGCAATTTTTGCCCAGAATGACGAAATGGCTCTCGGTGCTATCGAAGCCTCCAAGAGCGCAGGCAAACAAATCTTTATCGTTGGTTTTGACGGTACTGACGACGGCCTGAAAGCTGTTGAAGCAGGCACCATGGCCGCTACCATTGCCCAGCAGCCGGAACTGATGGGTCAGCAGGGCCTTGAAGCTGCCGTTAAACTGGCTAAAGGCGAAAAAAATTGATGCCAAAATTTTCCGTTCCTCTTAAACTTGTAGAAAAAAAATAATTTAACTTTCCTTTGACAAATTGCGTACAAAAAAAATCCCGCTCACTGAGCGGGAATTTTTTATTTAACTTTACTTTTAAAACATTATTGATCGCCGGTTCGTAATCAACCGTGGTTTTTACAAAAGCAATTTTCATTAACAAGTTACGGATACTGCGGGCAATAAACACATTCTTTCCATACCTTCTGCGGCAATTTTTCTTTGGCTGTTTCAATGTAATCGCACTTGGCAAAAAAGCCAGGCTGGTAAGTAAGCGTAAAAAACATTTTTACACCACGCTCTATGCCCTCTTTTTCCAGCAAATGCACAATGTTACGCCCTATGCCGCTTGCCTTGCGTTCCGGGTCAACGGCAAGCGAACGTATTTCCGCAAGCCTGTCCCACACAAAATGCAGCGCGCCGCAGCCAATCAGGCGGTTATTTTCAATCGCCACAATATAATCGCGCAGGTTTTCGTAAATTGCGTTGCGCGCACGCGGCAGCATCAACCCTTCGTGCGCATAATCATTCAGAAGTTTATGAATATTTTCTACATCATCAAAAGTAGCTTGACGATACGTAATCATGCACCATGCCCCCTCAAATAACTGTTAAGCCATATCCTAACACTCATTTAATAAAAATGCAATATCTGAGCGCGCATTTTACAAAAATTTTTCCGTCCCCTAAAGAGGCCAATTGTTTTAAGAAATGATGATTGGGTTCGTTAATTTTAACGGCGTCCGTCCCTGTATCAGGGTAAAAAACTTATTTTTACGCCGCCCATGCCCAGCGCTGTTTTAACGCCTATACCGGCATATTCGGCGTATGCGGCTAAAAGCGCCGCAATCCTGTTCTGGCTTTGCGTGCCGCGGAAAAGCAGCCTGTAACGGCCTTTAAACGCGTCTATCGGTGCGCCGCCGACAGAATACTGCTGCAAAGATAAATTATAGCCGGTAACCTTCACCGCCTGCGCCAAATGTTCTTCAAGATTATTTTCTTCTAGCACAAGCCCGCCGCAAAAAGCGTTCCAGCGTTTTAAAAGGCTGCGGAAAATGTAAACATTATCCGGGTAAATTTTATAACTGCCAAACGCCTTAAACGATGCGGAAGTTATAAAATTAAATTCTGCCTGGCGCGGAGGCTGCGGCATGGTAAAAAACTGCTCTGCCATGTCTTTATAGCTTGTTTGCTTTACCGGCTGCGGTTTACTTAATTGTACCACATATTCTTTTTGCTTTAAATATAAATTTTGCGGCAGCCTGCCTAACGCATATAAAATTTCTTCCGCAGCTTCTTTGTTAAGCGCCGCAAGCTGCCATACTGCGCTGCCGCGTGCCTTATCGTAATACACAAACTGGCTGAACGGGCGCAGCGCAGAACGGTGCATGGCTTCCGCAAAATCTGTATGGGCGTACTGCATCAGCGCGCCGTGAAGCACGCTGCCAAACGATTGATGCAGGCGCTGCCCTTCCGGCAGCTGCAATAAAACTTCCCAAATTTGCAGCATAATTATTCCTCCGTAACTGCGCAGACGCCCATTAAAGTTATGCCCTTATGCGTTTTGGCCGTTTGCAGGCCGCGCGGCGCAGCAAACTTATCAAGCCGCAGGTGCGCGTGCTTATAAAAATTATTATGCAAAATTACCGCTGCAGCATCTGTAAACAATTTTTGGTCCGGCGCAAGTGCCAGCAGCAGGCTTTTGCTTAAAAAGCCGCTGCCACTGCCCAAAAACAAATTGGCATTTTCTGCACGGGCAAATTCCTGCTTTAAGGCCTGCCCAAAAATAGTCTTTTCACGCTGCAAAACAAAATCGGTAAAATCACGCTGGCGTTTAACAAGCTCTGCTGCCGATGTAATACCGATACCGCTGAACACGGCTTTATCCAGCGTTATACTGAAATGCTGGTGCGCGCCTTGCGGCAGGCATTCGCGGAACAGGTTAAGATTTTTGGTTTTTACCTGCCCTGTTTTAACAATATATACAGCCTCGCGCTTCTGCACAATTACAGGTATTGTTTTGCCACTGCTGTATGAATCACTTACCGACAAGCCTTTCATAATACTGCAGTTCATGCTGGCCTGCGGCATTAATTCCGCACTGTACTCGTTTTTGGGTATTTTTAAACGGTGCAGCAGCACAATTTCCAACTTCTGCGCAAGCCTGGCAAAGGCAGAATTTTTATCACGCAGACGGTTGTCGTTAATAATGCGGCTGACTTCGGCCCAGGCCGCATTACGCAGCCTGTCTTCCTGCAGCAGCAGGCTGAACAGCAGCCCTGTGCGCAGCGCACCCTTAATGCTGCTGCCCGGTATGTACGGCTGGCCTTCAACATTGTGCACGGTGCGCACAATTTCCGTAAGGCGCATTTTATTGGCAGCCAGTATTTCCGGTGCTACTTCAACATTGGCATAATCTGTTACAGCGTCGCCCAAATCTTCTATTTTAAAGCCTTTTTCCTGCACCCATTCGCACAAAGTTCCGGCGCGCAGCCTGGTTTTTATCAGTTCTTCAAACTCTGCCAGCAAATTATGTTTATACAAAAATTTTACCCACAGGCGTTCATTCAAAAAATATACCCGCCTGCTGCCGGCATCGTACAAATACTGATAGCTGTATACCGTTCCCACTTCGTCGGTTATATGCACCGGCCCAGGCAGGTTACAGACATTTTTTTATATTCAAAATTACTGATACTCATACAGGCAACCCCATATATACGGCCTTGCCATAGCGGTACACGGCGTGCTGCGCACCCAAAGCCGTAAATTCAAGCAGGCGCCCTTCCAACCCTTTCGGGGAAGCATGAACCCGCCTTTAACATGTATACGCTGCTGCGTTTTTCAAAATTCTGCGAGTTTGGGTTATAAACAAAACCGCTGCGTTTTAATAAACTGAACGCGCCTTTTTTACGGTGGCAATCTGTTCCTGCACCGGGCACAATACGGAAAGCGACATTTGCAGGCTGCTTGTTTTGTTTTCGAGCAAAACCTTAAGCATTCCGGCATCACCGCCGCAGTCTTCGCTTAAAGGCTGCGGAGTGCCTTTTAACACAAACTTGCCAAAGCCGCTGCTGCGCCTGCCGCCAATGCCGCCAAGCCCCAGCAGTTCCACCGCTTTAACCAGCCCTTCAAGCAAAGTTCCGTCATCCAATCCAACTATACAGTATAACCCGGCACCTTCCGCAAAAGTATAATTGCTTACATAATATGCCCGCCCGCCGTTTCTGAAATCAAGCCTGCGCTGTACGCCGCTCCAGCCAAAATCGTGCTTTTCCTGCTCTTTAGCCGTGCTTTCATACGGGTGCAGGTAATCATAAATGCCGCTTACGCGGATATAAGCCATATTTTCGTGGTCGCGCAATGCTTCATACTGCAAACACAGCTCTTTAAAAGACAGCTGCAAATCAAGCGGATTTACTTTTTCCTTACAGTTATACGGCACCGGCACATACAGTTCTTCTTCCGCGCCGCTGTAATAAGGCAGAAAATCGCTGAAAAGCAGCCCGCCCTTTTGCACGGCTTCAATAAACCTGCTGCAAAGCTCTCCGTCAAGCGCTGCCGTTTCCGTTACAAGCGCGCTGAAAAAAGTATCGGCGCAGCAGTTAAAAGACTGCAAATTGCCGCTTTTTTTATTTTTCGGCAGTGCCAAAATGCACCGGAGTTAAAAACTTAAACTGCAAAATATAATACTTCATTTTAAGCAGCTTCCTTCAAGAGCAGTTTTAAGCCTTCCGGCATACTCCTCAAGATTTTTGTTTAAACCGGCGTACCGCACCGAAAAATTACTGAAAGCCACCCTGCCGTAACCGCGCGAGCCATGGCCGCCAAGGTAGTCCATCTGCAGCATCATAAGCGCTGCCGATAAGGTTGCAAAATCTTCTTCAATTTCTTTTTCGTTTTCGATGTTGTACACAAGTTTAAACGCAAAATCGGTACCTGCCGGCACCCTTTCAATCTGGCGCGGTATTGCCGTTGCCGTAAGCCTAGTAATGGAGTTTTCAAATTTTACTTCGCCCATGTAGGTATCGGTGTCCATACGGCTTATTTTTTCAATGCTTTCCGGCGTTACAAATACATCATAAAATTGCAGGCGTGCGCCTATAACGCCGTTTTTGGAAGTAGAACCGAACAAACGGCAGATAACTTCATCGTCATCTTCAATTTTATTTAAAACATAACCCGGCGAGCGCATTTTAGCCAGCAAAGTGCGCAGCTTGCCTTTAAGCGAGCTGCCAGGAATAATGGGAACTTTGGTAAAATGGTCGCGCACAAAGGGGCTTTCTACCGCGCCGATAGGAGTAAAATCGCTGGAGGTGCCAATGTGCAGCCCCGTTACCAGAGTAATAACAGCCTCTATTAAAAACTTTCCTTTTAAAACCGCCTGCTTCATTATTTATCCTTGCCTCCGTAAAATTTATGAAATGCCCCCAGCGCCTGTACGTATTTGGCAAAAGTGTCAAACCTTTCCGTACTGTCGCCAATGCTGTCAATCATTTCTATCAGCCCGGATTTTTCTACAAACGCGCCAACAATATTTTTTTCGCGCCCGGCCAGATACATTAATTTAACCTTTAAAAATTTTACCTCCGCAACCAGCTCCGGCGGCAGCCTGTCCGGCTCCTGCCCGCGCATTTTATAAACCTCCACGCGGTCGCGCACAAGATTGACCGAAGTTAAAAACTTACGGATATGGCCGGTTTTTAACAGCAGTACATTATTATTAAATTTGTCTTTAACCATAATGCCTTTAATGGCATTTTCGGCCCTGGCTATAATATCCATTAAAAGTCCTCCTTAGGCGCATTGGGCAAACTGTAAATTAAAAGTTCCAGCGCCGTTAAAAGCTGCCTGCGCCCTTCCGTATCAAGCGCCCAGGCATACAGCCTGCTGCGCAGATTATTATATATTTCCGCCTGTGCGGCATTTTCCGATTTCGGTTCAAGCAGAGCAACCGCATAAGCAAACTGAGCCAGATTAAACCTGCCTGCCGCTGCGGCAAGCACGCCGTGCAGCTTATACAAAGTATTCCTGTCGGCCTTTATTTTGCCGGGTACTGCGGCAATGCCGAAACTTAAATTGTTTGTTAAAAAGTTAAGTTTTTCGCCGCAAACCTGTTTTTCAAAAACGTTCCAGTCATAAACGTGGACCAGCCCGCCTTCCGGGCCGCTTACATAATCCGCATTCTGTCCGAACAAAGCAATTTTGCCGGTACCGGGAACATTTTTAGCGGTTTTTTTCAGCAGCTGCGCCTGAATAAACATCTGGCTTACAGGGAAATCGGGCGTAAACATACCTATGCCAGCCGAAAATGCCAGCTTGCCGTTGGTGTAGCTTTCAAACGCGCGGTGAATATCAACCGCCACTTCCACAACGTCATCCCATGCGCCAAGCAAAAAAATATTATCGCCGCCGCTGTAAATTACGTGTATGTTGCGCCAAAGCTGCTTGGGCTTGCTAAACAGCCTAAACACCGGCGTTACTTTGCCGGAAGCGTTCTGCATATCGCCTTTAAAAATTTTATTTAAAATTACTTTAAAAAAGAATGACAGCCTGCCGGAAAACGCCGCCTGCCTCGATAATGTAAGATACCTCAGCGGGTCGGGCAAATCGTTGCGGTAAAAACCTGCTTTTAAAGCTATGCCGATAGCATCGACATCCGCCATTAAAACGCCCAGGCGCTTAACACCGGTATAGGTTTCGCCCATACTTTTAGCCGCCAGCATCTTCATATCGGGCAGCCTGCCGCTTTTAGCATCGCGCACGCAGTAATCGCAGCGGCGGATGCGGAAATACGGGCAGTTATCTGAAGCTCCGCCTTTAATACTGTAAAGATAAGCCAGTTTATTATGCTGCTTAAATTTTTCCAAATCTTTGGCAGCTATTATTTTTAAATACAGCACCCTTTTATAGCCCGGCACCGCAATACATCCGCTGATGCGGTTTGAACATACTGCCAGCACCTTGTCATCCATAAAAGAGGCTTTGCCGAGTTCAAGCAGCGCACGGCAGTTGCTGCACAGGCCATCTTTGCGCCCTTCATCGGCAGCAGCAACGTTTCTGTGGCATACGCAGCATTCCGAAGCTGCTTCGTTGTGGTTAAAACTGCTTTCAGGGTCAAACAGCCCTGCCAGAACCGCTTCCGAGTAGCGGTTCTTTTTATTGTTTTCCACCTGCAAATCGGCACGCGCCATAACATCGCTGCCAAGCTGCCTGCCCACCAGCTCTACCGGCGTAAATTCCGCCGCGCCGACAGATACATAAAGCTGAGTGCCAAAATTTTGCAGCAGCCACCCGTTAATGTACTCCGCAAAAGTTTTTACACCCTCTTTAAACTGCGGCGTATTTGGCGCCAGCAAATACAAACGCCCGCCTCCGGTATAAATAATGTTTGCACGTGAAAGTTTTAAATAATTTACAAGTTCGTCTGCTATAAGCTGCGAAAAATATTCCAGATACAGCGAGCGCCCGCGCATGGTTGCAAGCGGCGACTGCTCTGCCGGGGTTGTTAAAAAGCCGTAAATGCCGGCAATATCGGCAGAAACAATTAAAAACAGCGGCTCGTTTTGTATTTGGGCAATTTTTTGCTTTTCACAAAGCGAAGCATACGAAGTAATTCCGTTAGCTTCAAAATAATGGGCTATACTTACCGCAAGCGCCGCCGTTATTTTTACATGCTCAAACATCGAAATATCGCGCGGCAAATCCTCGCGCACCGTAAGCGGCACATAATACAGAGCGTCTTCAAGCAACTGCAAAAGCTCATAGGGGTACATCTGCACCAAAGGCTTTTGCTTTAATTTATTTTCAATTATTTTTAAAAGTTTTAAATAATCTTCCGGGCTTGCTTTAATGTTATCACGCACTGCGTAATTAATTTCTTTGCCGGTATTTATTTCCTTAAGCAAAAAATAGCGTTTATAAGTATCGTGGTCCGAAAAATAATTAAATACCGATTCCAGGCACAGCGAAGCATCAAACTTATCATCCTGGCGGCGTTCGGTCTTTTCTGCGCCGAACGCAATCGTATCGGCAAAATAAACTAAATATGCCAAATCATCGTCTTTAAGTTTTACTGCTTCAAAATCGCGCCTGCGGTGATAGCTTATGCAGCGCAGAAGCTGCTGCATGGCTTCTACTTCATAGGCGTTTACTTTACATCCTAAGTTGTGAAGTGCAACTTTTTTTTCCCATTCTTTCCTCCTAATTGATTTTTCTGTTTTTATAATTCTATACCTGCATACTCATTTTCTGTAGTCTGGACTTTGTATACATGCTGACATTTCGAAAACTTATATGCTTACAGAATAGATTTTGTTTTCGCTCTAGTTATTGTTCATTTTCTACAAAATCAGTCTGATATTTTAGCACTGTTCTACATTTTCACTAAATCTTTCTGGAAATTTTATCCGTTTTCACCTTGACTTTTATGGTCTCTGCCGTTAAAGATGAAAACTGTAAGCTGACAGACAATCAGGTCAGCAAATAACTATTATTAAGGGAGGTTCTCATAATGAAAACAGTTAAAATTTCACTGAACTCTATCGATAAAGTGAAAGCGTTCGTTAATGAAATCAGCAAATTCGACTGCGATTTCGATTTAGTATCCGGAAGATATGTAATCGACGCAAAATCTATCATGGGTATTTTCAGCCTTGATTTATCCAAACCAATCGATTTAAACATCCACGCTGATGGCGCTGCTCTTGATACCGTTATGGCAATCGTAGGCAAATACGTTACAGAATAATTTTTTTCGCAGTCATTGAGGAACTGTTTACCAGTTCCTCTTTTTTTGTATACCAGAGTTTCAAGTTCAAACATAAGGAAGTAGCGTCAGCAGATTCCGAATGTTTGTAATCGATATTAATCAATCTCAATAATCTCAACAGTCTCCAGCGCTGTCTTCATGAGTTCGTCAATTTTTCTCCAGTTTTGTTTCAGAACGGTGGATCACGTTCAGGTTTGGTTTGGTAACCGGATGTTTTGCCACGAAAATAGTACAACAGTCTTCGAATGGCTGAATGGATGTTTCATAGGTTCCGATTTCCCAGGATCTTTCTACGATTTCCTGTTTGTCGAATCCGATAACCGGACGGTATACAGGGAGTGTGCAGACTTCGTTTGTTGCTGCAAGGCTCTGCAGGGTCTGGCTGGCAACCTGACCGATGCTTTCTCCAGTGATCAGACCGAGACATCTGCTTTCTTTTGCGAAATGCTCTGCAATACGCATCATGTAACGACGCATAATGATAGTCAGCTCATCGTGCGGACACTGGTCGTAAATATAGAGCTGGATATCTGTGAAGTTCACTACATGAAGGCGGATTGGTCCACTGTATTTTGCTACCTGTTTTGCCAGATCTACAACTTTCTGTTTTGCTCTCTCGCTGGTGTATGGCGGAGCATGGAAATATACAGCGTCAATTTTTAACGCCACGTTTTGCGATCATGTATCCTGCTACCGGGCTGTCGATGCCGCCTGAAAGAAGAAGCATGGCTTTTCCGTTTGTGCCGATCGGCATTCCGCCTGCGCCCTTGATAGTCTGGGAATATACATAAATCTTGTCTCTGATTTCCACAGAGAGAGTCAGATCCGGTTCATGTACATCTACACTTGCATCCGGGAATTCATCCAGAATGCGGCCGCCCAGTTCTGCGCTGACTTCCATGGATGTGATCGGATAGGATTTCTTTGCTCTTCTTGTATATACTTTAAAGCTTCCGTCGTAGTCCGGATGGCAGTTCTTCATGTAGGAAACTACGTCCTTTGCCATCTGCTCGAATCCCTGATCTTCGTAGATCACTACAGGGCAGATTCCAACAATACCGAATACATGCTGCAAGGCTTCTACTGTCTCATCATAGTCATACTGCTCCGGGCAGAATACATAGATTCTTCCCTGTTCTTTCTTTACTTCAAACTCACCTTCTACTTTGGAAAGGGCGATGTTCATCTGCTTTACAAGGGCATCTTCGAAGATGTATCTGTTCTTGCCCTTGATGGCGATTTCTGCGTATTTTATTAAAAATGCGTGGAATATCATTTGTTTCTCCTTCTCTTATTTTGCTTATAATAAATTGTTTTATATAATATTAGAATTAATATTTTTCTGGATTTAATATCTGTAATTTTCAAATAGAATTCATATAAATGCTATTAACAACCTTTTCAAATATTCCTGAGCTTATCTCAGGTTCCATTCCAAATATCACTTATAACTATTATTTGTTATCTGCGTGCATAGCGTTTCAGCATCGGCAGTACTTCATTCAGAACTTCCAGGCAGTAATCAACTTCTTCGAAAGTATTCTCCTCTGAAAAGCTGATACGTACGGTATTCTCAATCTGTGCGTTACTCATTCCCATTGCTGAAAGTGTTGCACTTGGTTTTCTCTTATGGCTGGAGCATGCGCTTCCTGCTGATACGTAAATGTTTCTGTCCTCTAAGGTATGAAGCAATACCTCGCTTCTGATTCCCAGAAAGCTGACGCTTAAGATATGCGGTGCGCCTTCTCTGACAGGCATTCCGTTGATTACTACATCGTCAATCTTAGAAAGTCCTTCTGCCATGCGTTCTTTGAGCTGGTAAAGATGCTCTACTTTCTCGTCAAAGTTCTGGTACATCATCTTCGCTGCAACGCCAAGTCCTGCGATTCCCGGTACGTTGTCTGTTCCGGAACGCATGCCGTTCTGCTGGCCGCCGCCGAGAATGAGAGGCTGTACTTTTGCCTTGCTGTTGATGTACAGGAATCCAACTCCTTTTGGTCCATGGATCTTATGTGAGCTGACAGACAGAAGATGGATATTCCATTTCTTCGGATAAATACGATATTTACCGAATGCCTGGATCGCATCTACATGATACAGTGCCTTCGGACACTTCTCCTGGATCATTGCACCGATTTTCTCTACAGGCATAACCGCACCGGTCTCATTATTTACCATCATTGTAGATACGAGAATGGTATCCGGCCTTAATGCTTTCTCCAATGCGTCAAGTTTTACTACTCCATGCCCGTCTACAGGAAGAATGGTCACTTCAAATCCCTGTTCCTGCAGAAAAGCTACCGGCTGGCTGACTGCAGCATGCTCTACTGCAGTTGTGATAATGTGATTACCGCTTCGTTTGTTGGCAAGCGCACCACCGATCAGAGCCAGGTTGTTTGACTCTGTTCCGCCGGAAGTGAACAGGATTTCTTTTTCTGTTACTTTCAGTATCTGTGCCAAAGTTCTGGCAGATTCTTTGACATACCCTTCTGCGTCTACACCTTTCTGATGCATAGCAGATGGGTTTCCGAAATCTTCCATCATTGTTTTTACCACGATGTCCTTTACTTCTTCAAAGCAGCGGGTCGTGGCTGAATTATCAAAATATGCTTCCATTTTTGTTCTCTCTTGTTTCTGTTATTCATTTTCCAACTGGAACATCAGAACTGAAAGAATCGCAAGTCCTGCTGTCTCAGTTCTGAGGATTCGTCTTCCAAGTGTAATCGCATGGGCACCTGCTTCCAGTGCCTTTGCTACCTCTTCTTCCTCGAATCCACCCTCCGGTCCGATAAAGATACCGACAGACTGTCCAGGCTTAATCTCGCTGAGGATTTCTCTGGTTTCTTTCATTCCTTTGGCAAGTTCGTACGGGATCAGTTTTACATCTAACTGTTTCGCAAATTCCAGTGCCTGTTTGTAGGTCATTACTTCATGGATTTCCGGGATCAGCATTCGCTTGGACTGCTTTGCTGCACTCTCTGCGATCTGCTGCCAGCGAACCACCTTCTTTGCTGCCTTCTTAACATCCAGTTTCACCACACATCGCTTTGTCTCTACCGGGATTATAGAAAAGCTCCCAACTCTACTGCTTTCTGGATGATCAGTTCCATCTTGTCTGCATTTCGGCAGTCCCTGAAAAGATAAAGCTTATTTGGCA
>ENA-OPYT01000411-OPYT01000411.1-human-gut-metagenome-genome-assembly--contig:-NODE-411-length-13301-cov-4.221193_pt1 | contig 13301 bp, 15 predicted proteins | sample MGYA00242636_ERZ504480 | MGnify/ENA primary metagenome ERZ504480 (study PRJEB26092, sample SAMD00036228) | human gut metagenome | host: Homo sapiens | study: EMG produced TPA metagenomics assembly of...
GCAGCCGACTGCGCACCCCATCTGCGTCGAAACGCAAACGCCGTTTCCTCGGCAGAAGCACCGACTCCACAGTCTGACCGTCAGCAAGCGTCAAGAGAAGGCGTTCAGCTCTCGGGGTCCGAACCCGAGTGGCGACTGCGAAGTTCAAGAACCGCCTCCAGTTCACGGCGCAAACTCGGCACAATTGCGCGCATCGCTTTCGGATAGCGTTCGTCGTCGAGCTGCGGCCATTCACCTTTTCCGAGCCAAGCACGGAAAAAGCGGCGCACGTGTATGGGCTTTGCACCTGTAGCGAGCAGGTGCGAGCTGACCGCTTCGAGCGTCAAGCGCTTCTTTTCTGTCGGACTGGTCTGGCTATTTGTAAATTGAATCGGAGAATTCATCTCGTCTTTCAGAGGACGTGGCGGGAAATACAAAGCTGATTGCGGGACCGCTAATGATGCATCAAGATCCGCACGCTTTACGCGAAAACCGCTCAACATACCAGAGAACTGTCTTTCTCAGCGCATCGTCAAAGGTGCATTCCGGCTTCCAGCCAAGCTCATCTCGAATTTTTTGGCAGTCCACCGCATACCGGAAATCGTGTCCCGGCCTGTCGGCCACCAACTCGATCTGAGATTCGTACCGATCGCTCGGAAGCGGTTTGACATCGTCCAAGATGCGGCAAATTTGCGTTGCGATTTCCAGGTTCGTCCGTTCGTTGCCGCCGCCGACGTTGTAGGACTCACCGCTCCTGCCGTGATGAAAAACCGCATCAATGGCTCGACAGTGGTCGCCCACCCACAACCAATCGCGCACATTGGTCCCCGTGCCGTAAATCGGGATGACTTCGCCGGCAAGCGCTTTACGGATAACGGTCGGAATGAGCTTTTCGTCGTGCTGCCAGTAGCCGAAATTGTTCAATGTAACCTTTTTACACAATAAACGTTTGATTTTGAGCCGAACCGCTCTTAGAAATAAAAAAATGGCAACATCCAGATACGTTTCTGAATGTTGCACGTTAGAACTTTTTATATTGTTTCCGCCTCGAGAAGCGTTTCGATCATACTCTCCACGGTAGCTTCCTGAGATGTGATGGTCCACATTCCAAAACTCCGGGCTTCCTCTTCGGTCTTTCGCCCAATACAGAGTGCCCGGACATGCTTCAGATTCATCCGTCCATCCATCATGTTCACAAATCCCCGCACCGTGGACGCGCTTGTAAATGTCACCGCGTCGATCTTTCCCCCTTCAAACTGTGCCAGAATTCTTTCCACCCATGCAGGTGTCACTCCAGCGAACGTCTCGTAGACAGGAATATCCAGACAGTCCGCCCCCTGTTCACGTATCGGTGGAAACAGCTCTTCTGATGCTTCCCTTGCCCGAAATGCCGCCACCAGATCCCCTCTCGTCACCTTTTTTGCCAGCGTATTCCCAAGCTCCCGTGCCTCGTAAACATCCGGTATCAGATCCGGCAGAATCCCTTTTCTCTCCAATGCTTTCCCGGTTCCTGTACCGATCACGGCAAATCTGGCCCTCCAGAGACTCCGCACATCGATCCGTTCTGTTTTCAGAAAGGAAAAAAAATACGTCCACGCCGGCAGCACTTGTAAAGACAATCCACGCTGTTCCCGCCTCGGCCCGTTTACTGATCCGGGAGATTGCCTTACGAATCCGCTCCCGGTCTTCTCCTTTTTCAGTTCCTTTGTCCGGATGGCCGGGAGACCGATGACCTGAGCTCCCAGACTACGAAGACTTTCGGCAAAACTCCTGTTTCGTTCTTCCGGGCGTGTCACCAGAATCTGCCTGCCTCCAAGGGGACGCTTTTTCATCCAGGGAACATTCATCCCCCAGGGCACAGACCTGACCTACTACAATGATGGCCGGCGCTTTGATTTTCTCCTCCAGGACATGCTCTGGAAGATGGATCAGATCTGACCGTACGCTCTTCTGACAGGCGAGGGTTCCGTCCTGGATCACCGCCGCCGGCGTCTCCCCCGGCATCCCGGCCTCTCTTAGTTTCGTGCAGATCTCAGGAAGCGCCGTCACACCCATCAGAAAAATCAGGGTTCCTCCGAGCCTTACCAGCGCTTTATAATCGATTCGGGTTAAGCCTCCCTTTCTGGTATGTCCCGTGATGACATGAAAGGAGGACGTATAGTCCCGGTGGGTAACAGGAATTCCCGCATAGGCCGGAACTGCCACACCGGAAGTCACACCCGGCACAATCTCAAAGTCAATACCGGCATTTCTAAGCGTCTGAGCCTCCTCGCCTCCCCTGCCAAATACAAAGGGATCACCGCCTTTGAGCCGCAGCACATGATTACCCAGCTCGGCCTCCCGAACGAGAATCTGGTTAATCTCTTCCTGAGGAACAAGATGATGGTCCGACCGCTTCCCCACATAGATGGTCCTGGTATCCGGCGGAATCAGGCTTAAAATCTCCGCACTGATCAAGGCATCATAGACGATTACATCCGCCTGCCGCATCAGATGAGCTGTCCGTACCGTGAGAAGTCCCGCATCCCCCGGTCCGGCCCGGCAATCCATACTTTCCCCTTTTTTTCCTTTTTCATCTGCTAAAAATCTCCCTTTCAAGCTTTTCGCCAGCCGTTTTGCCAGCACTTCTCCCTGGTGTGCCTCTCCCGAGATCGTGCCCGCCGTAAACTGCCCCGACTCCTCGTGATAATAAAGCCCCCGGATCCGAACCTCTCTCCCGGCAATCTCAGCATACGCCGCCACCGGGGATGTGCATCCTCCATCCAGGTAACGGACAAATCCTCGCTCCGCTTTTGCCGCTATCCGGCTCTTATCATCATCCAATGCCTCAACCCCCGGAATCTTCTCCCCCTTTCGCCCCTGGACAGCCAGAATCCCCTGGCCTGCGGACGGGATCATCTCATCCACGGAAAAGATCCGGGAAACGCAGCCTTCCATGCCAAGTCTCTTCAGTCCTGCAAGTGCCAGTATCGTGGCGTCATAGTCTTCGTGCTCCAACTTAAACAGCCGGGTCTGGACATTGCCCCGAATATTTTTAAACACACAGCGAGGATACAGCTTTGCCGCCTGCAAGGACCTTCTTCTGCTGGAGGAGCCGATCACGCCTCCCTGCTTTAAGCTGATTTTTCCCGCTTTCAGGATCAGAGCGTCCCTTGGATCCTCCCGTTTTGTATATGCTACTACCGGAAGATCTCTTGGAATCTCCATGGGCATATCTTTCAGGCTGTGGACCGCCAGATCGATCGTCCCATCCAGAAGCGCCCGGTCCAGTTCCTTTACGAAGAGACCTTTTCCTCCGATTTTTTCCAGACTCTTATGGAGAATTCGATCTCCTGTTGTTTTCATTGTTATGATCTCCACCGTCAGTCCCGGAGCTTTCTTCTCCAGAATTTCTTTTACAATTTCCGCCTGTCTTACCGCAAGCGCGCTTTCCCTGCTGCCGATCTTTATGTGTGTCTTCATATGTTTATCCTTCTTTTATCGCTCGTTATCTATCTTGTATAATAATGCATTCAGGATCGCCGCCGCAACCGTACTTCCTCCTTTTCTCCCTTTTGCTACAATATACGGAACCTTTGCGGCCATAATCCGTTCTTTTGCCTCAACGACATTGACAAACCCGACCGGGACGCCGATCACAAGGGCCGGGTAAATTTCTCCCTTTTGCATGAGTGTTTCAATGGCTATCAGCGCCGTCGGTGCGTTCCCCACGGAAAAGATCACTTGTTTTCCAGTCTCCTTTGCCATACGAGCCGCCTTTTCCATACTTGCATATGCCCTTGTAAGCCCTTGTTCCTTTGCCGTTTTCGCCACGTCTGGATCTGCCATGTAGCAGTGTACTTCCACTCCCAGTTTTTCCAGGGACGTCCGGTGAATCCCAGCCTTTGTCATATTGGTATCCGTCACAATGACTGTATTCCCACCGTCTCGAAGCGCCTCAAGCGCACACTTCACCGCATCCGGTGAGAAGGTCATAGTATCTGCATATTCAAAATCCGCCGTTGTGTGGATCACCCGCTTGATGATGTCCTCCTGTCCTACGTCAAATCTTCTTCCCTTCAGCTCTTCCGTGATGATCTCAAAGCTCCTGCGCTCGATCTCTCCCGGCAGAACCTGTTCCAATTCCATACTCATCTTGTTATACTCCTTCTTCCAGAATCCGGTAGACCGCTCCTATATCGAGATTCTCCCGGATCACCTTTGCAAGCTTTGTGTACTGTTCCTCTTTGTAAACTCTAAGATCCAGAGGCCTGCACTCCCCCTGACGATATCCTTTCCGTTCCAATAAACGGCGGGTGATCATTCCAGAGACGTCACCCGAATCAAAGAATCCGTGAACATAAGTGCCGCACACCGAACCGTACGCACATCCTTCCAGACGGCAGCCTTCCTCCTGCAAGGTAGAAATCTTCGTAAATGCCTCTCCGCCCGTCAAAGTAGTCTCTCCCATATGGATTTCATACCCTTCCAGCGTACAGCCCTCAAGGTCCGCCCAGAATCCCTCTTTGCATGTGATCGTTCCCTCAGCCCTTGTCCTTCGCTTCCGTCCGGTAAACATCGTCCGTACCGGAAGTAAGCCAAGCCCTTCCATTGTTCGGGGAATACCGTCTCCTGCCTCCGATCCCGCAGGATCAACGAGGATGTCTCCCAGCATCTGGTATCCCCCGCAGATACCGATGACCGGAACTCCACGACCTGCCGCTCTTTGGATCTTTGCCGCCAGACCGCTTTCTTTCAGCCATTTCAGGTCTTCCAGCGTATTTTTTGTCCCCGGCAGTACGATCAGATCCGGCTCTCCAAACTGGGAAAGACTCCGGACATAACGCACCGAGATGTCCTCGTAGCAGGAAAGGACGTTCAGATCGGTGAAATTGGAAATCCTCGGAAGATGGATGGCAGCAATGTCAACCCTTCCCTTCCCTTTTGTATTCTCAAGCCTCTCGCTTAAACTGTCCTCGTCATCCAGCTCCAACGTTACATATGGGATCACACCCCGCACCTGTTTTCCGGTCCGTTCCTCCAATACGGAAAGTCCCGGCTTTAAGATCTCCACATCTCCCCGAAATTTATTGATGACAAATCCTTTGACCATCTCCCGCTCCTGTTCTTCCAGAAGCGCCAGGGTCCCGACAAGCTGTGCGAACACACCGCCCCGGTCAATGTCCCCCACCAGAAGAACCGGCGCCTTTACCATCTGCGCCAGTCCCATATTGACGATATCGTCCTGTTTCAGATTGATTTCCGCAGGACTTCCCGCTCCCTCGATCACCACAATATCGTGCCGGTCCGAGAGCGTCTCATAAGCTTTCAGAATATCCGGAATCAATGCTTTCTTATACTGGTAATACTCCCTGGCAGGCATCATGCCCCGGACTTTTCCATTCACAATCACCTGGGACCCCATATCGCTGGCAGGCTTTAACAGAATCGGATTCATCTCCACACACGGAGCGATCCCCGCCGCCTCTGCCTGCATGACCTGGGCGCGTCCCATTTCCAGACCATCCTCTGTAATAAAAGAATTCAGCGCCATGTTCTGAGATTTAAACGGCGCCACCCGGTACCCGTCTTCCTTGAAAATCCTGCAAAGACCTGCCGCCAGCACGCTCTTTCCGGCATTCGACATGGTTCCCTGTATCATAATCGGCTTTGCCATGTTCCCTCTCCTTTATATCGTTTCAGAATCCTGCGAAATGCCGCAAGCAGCCTCTCGTTGTCTTCTCTTCCTTTGACCGCGATGCGGTAATATCCTTTTCCAAGTCCTCGGTAATTACAGCAGTCCCTTATGAGAAATCCTTCCTGCTTCATCTCCTCGTACCAATCGATCTCACTGTAAAATAAAATGTAATTGGCATCAGCCGGATAGTAACGAATCCCCAGTCGGCCGAATTCTTCCATGAGGTGTCTTCGCTCTTCCGCAATCAAAAGCCTTGTGGCCGCCGGAAGCAGGTCGTCTTTAAGCGCCGCCACTCCCGCCTCCTGTGCCGGGATGGACACCGGCCACGGCTGTCTTGCTTCTTTCATCCGATCTAACAATGCGGTATCCGAACAGACGCCATATCCGCTGCGGACTCCCGGAATGGAAAACATCTTTGTAAAGGCCCGCAGTAAAAAGAGCATCCGGTGATCTTTCACAAAAAACTCATGGTGAATCCAAGGGGCATCCTCTGTAAAATCGAAAAAGCACTCATCCAGTACAAGCCGGATCCCATTCTTCTCGCATCGTTCTATAATCTCCCGAAGCAATATCTCATCGATGCACTGTCCCGTCGGATTGTCCGGGGAACACAAAAACACCAGATCCAGATCCCCGGTCAGTTCCTCCAGATACCGGGACGTCAGTGTGAAATGATCCTCCTCCCGCTTTTTATGGAAACGAATCTTACAGCCGACTGTACGCAGCGCTTTCTCATATTCCGAAAAAGAGGGAGTACACAGAAGCGCCTGCTTTGGTTTTTCCGCAAGTACCAGCGTATAAATCAGATCCGCCGCCCCGTTTCCACAGACAATATAGTCAGGAGGAACCGACTCCCGTTTTGCCGCCGACTCCCGCAGTTTTCTGCAAAGAGGATCCGGATAGGCCGTCACTTTCAAAATGCTCTCCTGCAATGCCTTCATAACCTTTTCTCCCGGCCCCAGAGGATTGATATTTGCAGAAAAATCAAACAATCCGTCGTTTGTATAGATATCGCCGCCATGCTCCTGCATGTCGTTCACCTCGCTTTCTTTTTGCCTTACCATAGGAACAACAACCTCGCCAGCCCAAAGAAGAGCAGGCCAAGCCATGACGTTCCCATCAAAAGGTGGCACGCCCTTTGAATATCCTCCCGTTCTACACTTCGTATGGCGTCCCCAATGGACGGTTTCTCATACAGCTTCCCAAAATACCATGCATTTCCGGCAAGCCGTACCATCAGCGCTCCCGCACAGACAGCCTCGGTCTGAGCCGCGTTCGGACTCTTGTGATTGTGTCGGTCCCGCCGGTAAATCCTCCAGGCATTTTGCAAACTATAATGCGCCCGGTCGCTCATTCCCAGAATTCCGGCCGCCCCCATCATCAGAATCGCGGAAATCCGTGCTGGTATCAGGTTGCACAGGTCGTCCATTCTGGCCGCCGTCCGCCCAAAGTCCAGATACCGGTCATTGCGGTATCCGATCATAGAGTCCATCGTGTTGACCGCCTTGTAGAAAAATCCCAGGCCCGCTCCCCCGATCATCAGATAAAAGAGAGGCGCAATCACGCCGTCCGACGTATTTTCCGCCACCGTCTCTACGGCAGCTTTCACCACTCCCTCTTCCGTCAGATGTCCGGTATCTCTACCGACGATCATGGAGACGGCTCTCCTGCCGTCGTCCAGAGTACCGTAAGTAAGGGCTTCTTGTACTTTCAAGCTCTCTGCTTTTAAGGAACGGGCTGCCAGAAGCTGCCAGCACCAGAATGTCTCAAGCATCCAGGTGCAAACCGGATGGATGCGGGACGCCACAAACAAAAGCAGGCACGGAACAGTGGTGGAAATCCCCACCGTTAGAACCCAGAGCATCGTTCCTCTTCTTCTAAGCGTCCTGGCAGAACCGCCCTCCCGATACAGTTTTTTCTCGAGCCAGGAGATCAGATAGCCAATCATCCGGATCGGATGATAGATCCACGCCGGATCTCCCAAAAGCTGATCCAAAAGAAATCCTGCCGTACAGGCCGTTAAAATACACATAGCTGTTCTTCCACCTTACACTCTTTCTTCCCTGTTTTCCACAAGTCTTCCTCGATACGGACCCGATATCCACATCCGTTTCCACAATTCCACTCGTAATATTCTTGTTTCGGGATGCCGCATGAGGAGAGAATCGCCATCAGCGTCCCTCCATGAGCAATCATTGCCGCCCGCCGGATTTCTCCTGCCATCAGATCTTCCACCGCTCTTTGAAAGGCCTCCTTTGTCCGCGCGGTAAAAGAAGCCATGGATTCCCCGCCGGGAAACGGGAGGATGCCGCCGGAATCGATCCACGCCTGGTAGTCCTGATCCCCGGTCAGTTCCCTGTAATTCTTTCCCTCAAAGGCTCCGAAATCACACTCCCGGAATCCCTCGATAAGAACCGGATCCAATCTCGGGTAAAGAAGTCCTGCCGTTTCCCGGCACCGTAAGAGCGGACTTGCCAGAACAATCTCAACTTCCGGCACACCGGAAACACTGCTCACCGGAAGGATCGGCTCGTCTGTTGTTCCAATATAGCGTTTTTCCAGGTTCCCGGCTGTCGCAAAATGCCGGAACATCAGTATCTCCATCTGTTTTTTCCCTTTCGTTTCATGTATCCTATTTGTTTCCGGTTCCCATCTAACATGCCGGGAACCAGTATGCCGCTGTCAGCACCGTAAGAGCCGCCAGCTCAAAGACCTGGAGAAAATAGCCTGCCAGATCCCCTGTAATTCCTCCGAATTCTCTGTCAGCCATCCACAGATACCAACCAAAAACGACCGCCAAAGTCAGGGTAAGCAACGCAAATATCAGCACACCCGATGTCAAACATAAGACACCCGCACACCCGACAAAATAGCATACGGTGGAAACGCATACTGGCCGTTCCCTGGCGGATTTGTGAAAAGCCGCCGCCAGTCCGTCCTTTTTTGCTCCTTTGCAAAGCGTCACCGAAAGACCGCTTAGTGTCCTGGAAAGGACAAAGGCGCAGGCCATCCCCGGAAGCACGGCCCGATCTGCCACAGACCAGACAGCTACGCTCCACAAAAGGTAGACGCCAAGACCGATCAAGGCAAACGCCCCGGTGTGCGGGTCTTTCAAGATGGCAAGCTTTTTCTCCGGCTCTTGGTAGGAACGTCTGGCATCCGTCGTATCCAGGAAGCCATCCATATGGATCCCCCCTGTCACAAGAAGAGGCAGAATCGTAAGGACGATAGCCACGAATATAGTCGGAAGTCTGTTCCTGTCCCGCAAACCATACAGAACCATGCCCATCCCCCACAAAAGCGCGCCCTCTGCCACCCCCACCAGTGGGAAGAAGCAGAATGTGTACTGCATCGCCTCATTTGTCCAGCGCACTTTCGGGACCGGGATTTTAGAATACATGGAAAACGCGATCCCTATAGAATGAATCCATCTCATGTCGTAAACTCCTCATACTGTGCAATCTGAATATCGTCAAAAGAGCTCATCTCCTCATAGACGGCCATCGCCATATCAAGAAGCGGAAAGAGCGCGCAGGCGCCCGTTCCTTCCCCAAGGGCCATCTCAAGACACAGCGGCGCTTCCATCCCAAGCTCCTTAAGAATCCTTGCGTGAGCGGGTTCCTTGGAGCAGTGAGAAGCAAATAGATAGTTCCGTACTGCCGGATGAATCCTCGCCGCCGCAAGAGCCGCCACCGAAGAAATAAAGCCGTCCAGTACTGCCGGGATCTGATATTTGGCGCATCCTAAGAACACGCCGGCAAGACCCGCCAGGTCAAGTCCTCCTACCTTGGAAAGGACGTCCACCACATCGGACGGATCCGGCCGCCACTTATCAAGTCCTTCTCGGATCACGGCTTTTTTCCGGGTGAGTCCCTTGTCCGATAGTCCTGCTCCCCTCCCGGTCATTACTTCTACCGGTTCCCCGGTAAGCGAACAGGCTACGGCACTGCTGGTAGTCGTATTCCCAATCCCCATCTCTCCGGTAGCCAGGATTTCATATCCCTCTTGTTTTCGTTCCTTTACGATCTGCATCCCGATATGGATGGCCTGGATCGTCTCCTTTCTTGTCATGGCCGGCTCCCGCAGAAAATTGTTCGTGCCGCAGGAGATCTTATACGGAGTACGGGTCAGACCCTTCACATCCGTCCTGATTCCGATATCATAGGGCAGAACGTCCGCCCCTGCCGCTTTTGCCATCTTACAGACGCTCGTCTGCCCGGAAAGGAAATTCCCCGCTACGACGGCCGTCACCTCGTCTCCTGTCTGGGAAACTCCTTCTTTCACAATCCCATTGTCAGCACAGAGAATCACAATTCCTTTTTTGTCAATCAACGGGTGGATGGTCCCCTGGATCGCGGCGATCCTTGCAATGGTCTCTTCGAGTTTCCCCATCCCATGCAAAGGCTTGGCAAGCTGGTTCCACCTGGCAAGCGCTGCCTGTCTTACCTCCTCATCCGGCAAAGTGATGTCCTTGATTGCATCGTTCCAGTTTTCTTTTTGCATATCACGTTTTTCTCCTTTCCAGACAAACTTTCACAAACCGCTTTGCAAAGTCCGGGCAGGAATCATAACTGATATGAGGAAACCCGGCAAACACCGCTTCCTTTTGCTCCACACAGTCCCAGTTTCGCTTTCCGTCGGGCTTCACCGCACGGCAACGGCTTCCATTCTCTGTACAGTCCCAGTAATGAAATTCATGTCCCCGGATCGTCTCCCCTTGTCTCAGATACACAAGATCCGATTTTGCTTCCAACGTCACATAGCCGAATCTTCCCAGGCTCTCTGTCCGGTAGCCTCTCCCCTCCAGAAATCCAGTCATAGGGTAGAAGTTTCCGTCCTCTGCTTCCAGCTCCTCTTTCAGATAGAGAAACCCGCCGCACTCGGCAAGACATGGCATCCCAGCCGCCAGACTCTTGAAAATATCCTGACGGATCCCTTTGTTTTTTGCCAACTCTTCTGCGTAGAGCTCCGGATATCCTCCTGACAGCAAGATCCCTTCCGTCCCGTCCGGAAGAGCCATGTCGTGAATCGGAGAAAAATACAGGATCTCACACCCAAGTTCCCGCAGAAGTTCCAGATTGTCTTTATAATAGAAGCAAAAGGCCTCGTCCTTTGCCGCCGCGATCCGTACTGGCGGGCGGACGGTTCCGGCAGACTTCCCTGTTTCCATAAGAAGGTCTTCTCTGTCTCCTGCATCTGTCCCCTCTTTTGCTATCCTATACAGCAAATCCAGATCCAGTGTCTGCTCTGCCTGATCTGCCAGAAGATCCAGCTTCTTTTCCAAAGATTCTACTTCCCCCGGAAGCAAAAGTCCCAGATGCCGCCCCGGAAGAGCGGCTTTTGGAAGAATCGGAAAATACCCTGCCAACCGGACGTCATATCCTTCTTTTGCAAGCCATGCTTCTGCCACCGGGGCAAGCTGCCCATATGTCCGCCCGGTCATCCCATTGAAGACCACCGCCCGGACCTGCCTGGTTCTCTCGTAATCCAGATACCCCTTCAAAAGGGGCAGTACCGAATGTCCCATTCCCCGGCAAGGAAGGACAAGGACGACGGGAAGATTAAGAGCCGCCGCAATCTCGCTGGTACTCCCTTCCGGATCCGAGCAACGCAGCCCGTCATAGTATCCCATGACGCCCTCTGCCACTACCAGATCTTTCCCTTCTCCATGCTTCTGAAACAGCCGCCGCTGTACCTTGGGTGTATGGAAAAAGAGATCCAGATTTTCTGACGGAATTCCCAGAATCCTCTCATGGAAGAGCGGGTCAATGTAATCCGGCCCGCATTTGCAGGCGGCAAGGGAAAGCCCTCTTTTCTGAAAGGCCCGCAGGAGCGCGCAGACTACGCTCGTCTTGCCGCAGCCGCTTGCGGTCCCGGCAATCAGAATCCGACCCGTTGTATTATTCATCGCTGTCCTCTCCTCCCCCTTGCAGCACGGCCATCCAGACCGGATTTTGCCCCATCATCATATGATAATCTCCCAACTTTCTGCTGCGCGCCGTCTGTATCTGTATCACATCCGTCTCCTTCCACCGCTCCTCTTGAAGAAGTCCTGCCATCTCCTGAACCGTCTCCAGGCTGACCGCTGTCACGACAATCCGCACTTTCGGAGATTTCGAAAGGCAGACGTCTATCATCTCCCGCAGTCTGCCGCCGCTTCCACCGATAAACACATGGGTCGGAGCCGGAAGATCGTGAAGCGCCTCCGGTGCGTCACCCTCCACTACGGTCACATTGTCCGTTCTCCACCGTCTCTTATTTTCCTGAACGAGCCGGACGCCCTCCGGATTACGCTCGATCGCATAAACCCGTATTCCTCCGCCTTGCATGGCAGTCTCTACTGCCACACTGCCGGTTCCGGCCCCAATGTCATAGACGACAGAATCTTCCTGAAGCCGAAGTGCCGCAATGGCCATGGCCCGGATGGAAGACTTCGTCATCGGCACGCTTCCACGAATCAATTCCCCGTCCTCCAGATGACGCCCCACCCTGGCGTCATATTCTGGATGATGTACCCATAAAACTGTCAGTCCTGAAAGCATCTCCGGTGTCATATCCCGAACCGCTCCGCTGTAAAATACCTCGTCCTCATAGGAAAGATTCCGTCCTGCCGCCGCTTTTAGATCATCGAGTCCATACCATGCCATCTTTTCCAAAAAAATTTCCGCTGTCATCATTCCTCCCAGCAGAATAAACGTGTGCTCATGTGTGGAGATCGCATGAATCACATTCTGGTCTGTCCCGTGAAGGCTTACAAAAGCGGCCCTCTCCCATGGAACCTGACAGCGTGCCGCCATAGCAATCACGGAAGCAATGCCAGGACAGATCCTCACCCTCCAGCCTGCCCGACAAAGCTCTTCTGTCATCTTTTCTGCTCCACTGTAACATCCCGGATCTCCGGAGAATAGAAGAGAAATCTTCCCGTCCGGTACTGTCTCCAAAATATGTAAGACCTCCTCCGGCCGGTATTTCTCATAGCAGAGTACATTCTCTTTCTGATACTTCTTCGTACTTTTCAGCATCCGCTTGGCCCCGATGAGAACAGTACTCTCCCCGATCAACTGCTTTGCCTCCTGAGTAAGGCTGCGATCCCCATCTGTTCCGATTCCGATCAGATTAATCGTTCGTTCCATAGTGATATCCCCTCGGTGTCACCATCGCCTCCCCGATCCGTCTGGTCCGGGACGTGCCGATAAACACTGTTGTAAACATATCCGTTGTTGTGTCCTTTAACTGTGCAAGAGTCATCAGATGCTGTTCTTCTCCTTCCCTTGCGATCTGACGCACATAGCCGCATACCGTATCCGGGCTTCGATATTCCAGCATAATATCACATGCACGGCGCAGATAATCCGCACGCTTTCTGCTGGATGGATTGTAAATACAGACGGCAAAGTCTCCTTTTGCCGCATCCCGGAGACGCTCTTCAATCTGCTCCCATGGCGTCAACAGGTCGCTTAACGAAATTCACCGCAAAATCGTGAATCAGCGGCGCGCCCAGCCGCGCGGCTCCCGCAGTAGCCGCAGTAATCCCCGGAATCACCGTGATCTTCACCCCGCCAAGCTCCATATGCTCACGCATTTCGTACATGAGTCCTGCCATCCCGTACACCCCTCGTCACGCTGCAGATCATAGCCGTCACTT
>ENA-OPYT01000412-OPYT01000412.1-human-gut-metagenome-genome-assembly--contig:-NODE-412-length-13295-cov-5.014429_pt1 | contig 13295 bp, 9 predicted proteins | sample MGYA00242636_ERZ504480 | MGnify/ENA primary metagenome ERZ504480 (study PRJEB26092, sample SAMD00036228) | human gut metagenome | host: Homo sapiens | study: EMG produced TPA metagenomics assembly of...
CGAGTACTCCGGATTTGTCGTGAAGAAAACATCAAGTCCACCATTAAGTATCGTAGCCACGGATGTACCCGTCGAGCTTCAACTCCGCAATTTATAGCAGAAAATATTCTGGGTAGAAACTTTATGGCGGAAGCCCCCAATGAAAAATGGCTTACAGATGTTACCGAATTTAAGTATTATCTGGGAAATGAGATTCATAAAATATACCTGAGTGCCATTCTTGATCTATATGATCGAAGAATTGTCTCTTTCGTAATTCGTGATAGAAATGACAATTCCTTAGTATTCGATACTTTCCATCAAGCCGTTACTTCCAATCCGGAAGCTCGTCCGCTATTTCATAGCGATCGAGGCTTTCAATATACCAACAGAAGTTTCCATGCCAAACTGAAGGCCGCCGGGATGGTACAAAGCATGTCTCGAGTGGGGAAATGTATCGATAATGGTCCTATGGAAGGGTTTTGGGGAATCTTAAAGCGAGAACGTTACTATGGACATCGTTTTACAGATAGAGAAACACTGATTAAAGCGATAGAAGAATATATTGAATACTACAATACAAAACGATTACAGAGAAATCTGGGAGTCGTAACACCGATGGAAAAACATGCCAGCTATTGGCTGGCAGCATAAAAAAACTGCCACCGGAAACCGGTGGCAGAAACAAAACCTATTTATGTTTTTTTGAGTGTCTACTTGACGGGTAGCAGTTCAACGGCAGGGAGCCTTTTTCATTATCTGCTTTCTATTATCCTAAGAGATCCTGTTCTTCCGTATGGCGCTTGAACCAGGCCTGGGCATAGGTGCAGCTGGTCGCCGTCTTCTTATTGCGCTTGCGGATTTCATCGGCAGCGGCTTTGACCAATTTTCCCGCAGCCCCCTGGCCGCGCAGGCTGTCGTCGACGAAGGTATGGACGATGTCGTAGTTGCCGTCCTCACGCTGGATGAAGTCGACTTCCCCGACGACCTTGCCCTGTTCATTTTCAATCCAAATCTTATTGTCACTGTACTGTAATTCCATGTTAAAACACTCCTTTCAAAAAGGGATGATCCACACATGCCTTTACCAGTTCATGGTCACTTCGATGATCTGCCCGTTGCGAATGGAACGGCTGCGGCGAAAGGCCGCCATATACTCCTCGACGGGGAGGTTCGGATTTTCATAGACTAAGAGAAAATTCCGGATGAACTGGGCATGGGTAAAGACTAAGATAAATTCTTCCGGGCGTCGCTTCAAGAGGGCCAGGGTTCGCTCAATGCGGTCGATGAGCTGCCGATAACTTTCGGCCCCTTCGCCATCGACGTAGTCGGGATCGAGGTTACGCCAATAGTCGATGACTCTGGGTCGCCGCTGAGCCGATGTCGTCCCGACACAAGTAGCCGGCGCCAGATAGACAAATTCATGGACGACATCCCAAATCCCCGTCGCTGCATCGGGAAATCGTCCGATGGTATACATGGCCGTCTGCTGTGCCCGAAGATACGGCGAGGTCACGATGAGATCCGGCTGTTTCGGTATTTGCAGGGCCAAGGCCTGGGCCTGTTTCAACCCCAATTCGGACAGGGGAATACTTTTATGATCGTCCGTCGCTTCACCGGCATTGGCAATGCTTTCGCCATGGCGGATGAGCCATATCTTCTTCATAGTAACCACCTGCTTTCTGTCTTATTGTATCATAAACGATACGTGTTTTGGAAGGAAAAGGATTCCCATGCAAAACGAAGGCTGCCGGAGCAGCCTTCGCCTTGGGGTATGTATATGGTTTTTGAGCGTGTATCTATAGATTGAGCAGATCTATAGTCGTGCAAACGTTATTTGTCGGCCAATTCTTTGTATACTTCGTATTTCTTAGCAGCAAATTCTTCGGCCTTGGCAAAGAGTTCTTCAGCAATATCCGGGAAGGTACGCGTGAGCGCTGCGTATCTCGTTTCGCCGAGGAGGTAATCGCGGAAGGACTGGGTCGGTTCCTTGGAATCGAGGATGAACGGATTCTTTCCTTCTTCCTTGAGGAGCGGGTTGTAGCGGTAGAGGTGCCAGTAACCGGCTTCTACGGCGCGTTTCATTTCGTTCTGTGCGTTGCCCATGCCGCCCTTGATACCGTGGTTGATGCACGGTGCGTAAGCGATGACGATGGACGGACCGTTGTAAGCTTCCGCTTCTTTAACGGCTTTGATGAGCTGGTTCGCGTCGGCACCAAGAGCAACCTGAGCGATGTAGATATGGCCATAGGTCATGAGCAGACGGCCCAAATCTTTCTTGTTGAACTTGCGGCCCGAAGCTGCGAACTGAGCGACGGCACCGATCGGCGTAGCCTTGGAGGACTGACCACCCGTATTGGAGTAAACTTCCGTGTCGACGAGCATGATGTTGACGTTGGCATTGGTAGCCATGACATGGTCCAAACCGCCGTAACCGATGTCATAAGCCCAGCCGTCGCCGCCGTACATCCAGATCGTCTTCTTGATGACGTGTTCTTTATGAGCCAGGATGTCTTTCTGAAGATCGGCTGCCTGACCGGTCAATTTCGCGGCCATCAATTCTTTGAGGTACGTCCGGCTGATGCCTTCTGTAACTTCGCCTTCGTTAGCGACGCCGATGGAATCGAGCCAAGCCTGGATGGCATCGTGGAGAGCGCCTTCCGTCAAGGGCAGGAGTTCTTCCGATTTCATGATGATGGCTTCACGCTGCTGATCCATGGAGAGGGACATACCGAGGGCAAATTCGGCGTTATCTTCAAAGACCGAGTTCGACCAAGCCGGACCGAAGCCTTCGTGGTTCGTCGTGTACGGAATGCTCGGCATAGCAGAGCCCCAAGCCTGGGTACAACCCGTCGCATTGGCAACGATCATACGCGATCCAAAGAGCTGCGTCAAAAGTTTCATGTAAGACGTTTCAGTACAGCCGGCGCAGGCACCATTGAACTCGAGGAGCGGCTGGTTGAACTGGCTGCCTTTAACGGAGAATTTATCGAGGCCCGTTTCTTTTACCGATAAGGTGAGGGCATAATCAAAGTTTTCACTTTCATGACGCTGGGTATCGAGGGGTTTCATGGTCAGAGCCTGAGCCGGGCAAGCGTTAGCACAAGCGCTGCAGCTGTAGCAGTCGAGCGGCGAAACCTGAATGCGGAATTCATAATTTTCGAGGCCTTTGCCGATGGCTTTTTTGGTCTTGAAGCTTTCCGGGCTGTTGGCTTTTTCTTCAGCCGTCAAGAGGTACGGACGGATGACAGCATGCGGGCAGACCAGGGCGCAGCGGTTACACTGAACGCACTTGTCGACATCCCATTCAGGAACCTTGGAAGCGACACCGCGTTTTTCATACTGCGTCGTGCCCAACGGATAGGAGCCGTCAGCGTAAGGAACGAATTCGCTGACCGGAATCGAATCGCCAATCTGTAAGTTCGACGGTTCAACGACGTTCTTAATGAAGTCAGGAATATTTCTCGTATCTTCGACGACCGGATCGGACGGGAGATCTTTCCATTCCGGCAGAACTTCGACTTCGACGAGGTCGGAAATGCCGCGGTCGACAGCTGCCTGGTTCATGGAGATGACCTGTTCGCCTTTTGCCAGGTAAGTCTTCGCAATGGCGTCTTTCATATGTTTTACAGCATCATCGATCGGCATGATGTTCGCCAGTTTGAAGAAGGCTGCCTGGAGGACCGTATTGGTACGGTTGCTGCCGAGGCCGATTTCTTCAGCGATCTTGGTAGCGTTGATGATGTAGAATTTAACGTGGTTAGCAGCTAACTGGCGTTTAACCTTGTTGCTCAGGTGGCTGGCAACTTCCGATTTATCCCAGTTGCAGTTGAGCAGGAAGATACCGCCTTCTTTGATTTCACTGACGATGTCATAGGTATCCATGTAAGCCTGTTTATGACAAGCCAGGAAGTCGGCTGCTTTTACGTAGTATGTAGCCCGGATCGGGTTGGTGCCAAAGCGCAGGTGAGATTTGGTAACGCCGCCGGATTTCTTGGTATCGTATTCAAAGTAAGCCTGGACGTACATATCGGTGTTGTCGCCGATGATCTTGATGGAGTTCTTGTTAGCGCCGACCGTACCGTCAGAACCGAAGCCCCAGAACTTACAGCTGATCGTGCCTTCCGTGTCAACGGCAATGGGGATATCCGGCATGGACAGATGGGTTACGTCATCGATGATGCCCAAGGTGAAGTGGTTCTTCGGCTGGAGGGCTTCCATATTGTTGAATACGGCGTGGATCGATGCCGGCGGAACGTCTTTCGACGACAGGCCATAGCGACAGGCCAAAACGGTAACGTCCTGTTTGATGTGGGATACAGCAGCGCAGACGTCTTCGTAAAGCGGTTCGCCCAAGGCGCCCGGTTCTTTCGTGCGGTCCATAACGGTGATCGTGCGAACCGTATCCGGCATAGCTTTCATGAAGTGTTCGAGGGAGAACGGACGATAAAGACGTACCTGGAGGAAGCCGACTTTCTTGCCGTCTTTGCTGAGTTTATCAATCGTTTCCTGGATAGCACCGGTAACGGAGCCCATAGCAACGACGACGTGTTCAGCATCGGGAGCGCCGTAGTAATCGAAGAGGTGGTACGGACGGCCGGTCAATTCGCCGATCTGATCCATGTAGTCCTGAACGATGTAAGGCAGGCGCTGGTACCAGATATTGTTTGCTTCGCGGGACTGGAAGAACATATCCGGGTTGGTAACCGTACTGCGCATAACCGGATGTTCCGGATTGAGGCCCGTGTGTTTGAAATCATAGAGCGCTTTGCGGTCGATCAATTTGCCTAATTCTTCGGCCGGCAGCATTTTAATCTTTTGAATTTCGTGAGACGTCCGGAAACCATCGAAGAAGTGCATGAACGGTACGCGGCCTTTAATCGTAGCCAAGTGAGCGACAGCAGCGAGGTCAGCACATTCCTGAACGCTGGCGCTGCAGAGCATAGCCCAGCCGGTGTTACGACAGCCCATAACGTCAGAGTGGTCGCCGAAGATGGACATGGTGTGCGTCCCTACCGTACGAGCTGCGATGTGCAGGACGATCGGTTTCAATTCGCCAGCCAGACGGTGCATGACCGGGATCATCAGCATGAGGCCCTGAGAAGCCGTGAAGGATGTACAGAGACTGCCCGTTTCGGAAGCGCCGTGAGCGGCACCGATAGCACCGGCTTCAGACTGCATTTCAACCAACTTAACGGTCTGGCCGAATAAGTTCTTACGGCCGTTGGCTGCCCATACGTCAACGTGTTCAGCCATCGGAGACGACGGGGTGATCGGGTAAATAGTTGCGACTTCGGTAAAGTTATAGGCCACGTGGGACGCAGCTTCGTTACCATCCAAAGTTTTTACAATTTGCTTAATCATAAAGTACACTTCCTTTTCTGAATGAACAAAATTTAATCCGGACTCGTATAACGTTTAACGTTTCTATGCTTTTAGTATAGTCGCTGCAGGTATAAAAGTCAAGCATAGTGTTAATGCTATTTTATCATCGATAAGCGCATAGTTATACGTTTTACGTAAACGATACGTAAATAATTGAAATTGTGAGTCCACTCCGACGATCTGCCGCAGCAGGCATGTTTATGCCAAAAAAGAGGACTTTTTGTGAAAATTATATCACAAAAAGTCCTCTCTCAGTAGATATGTGGTTTTTGTCGATTTACAAAGAAGTACTGTTGAACGCCATTAGTACCAACGAGTCATAGGCAGGTCATTCTTGCTGCCCTTGGTCATCAGGATCTGATGGAGATCGATGTTGCCAATGTAGAAGGAGACGGCGCAGCCGCAGAGATAAAGATCCCACATGCGGGCAAATTCTTCGCCTCTGGCAGCGATGACTTCGTCGCGAACCTTCTGGAAGTTATTGAACCAGCACATCAGCGTCTTGTAATAATGACGGCGCAGGCTTTCGACGTCGATGACCTGGAAGTCGTTATCATAAGCCAGGCTTACGATTTCGCGGAGCGACGGCAAGGTTCCGCCCGGGAAGATGTACTTGCGCATCCACGGGTTGCCGATGCTTTCGTCATGGCCGCTGATGTAGTGGAGCAGGAACATGCCGCCGTCTTTTAAGAGATGGCTGGCCGTTTCCATATATAAAGGATAGTTGGAACGACCGACGTGTTCCAGCATGCCGACGCTGACGATGCGGTCGTACTGGCGGCCTTCGGCAACGAGATCGCGGTAGTCGACGAGATCGATCTGAACCTTATCCTGAAGGTCCAGGGCTTCAATCCGTTCCTGGCCCTTCTTCCACTGTTCCTTACTCAGCGTGCAGCCATAGCCTTTGATGCCGTATTTCTTAGCAGCTTCGATGAGGAGGTAGCCCCAGCCGCAGCCGATATCGAGGAGGGTCATTCCTTCTTCCAGGGCCAGTTTTTCCAAAATATAATGGACTTTATTGTGCTGAGCCTGTTCCAAGGTATCGTCGTCCTTTTTAAAGTAGGCGCAGGAATAGCTCATGGACGGATCGAGCCATTTGGCATAGAAATCGTTGCCCAGATCATAGTGCGACGAAACCTGCTGCTTCTGAGCAGCCTTCGATTCCGACGGATAGAGCAGGCGCTTAAAGAAGGATTTATCCAGCGAGAACTGGCTGTTCTGCGACAAGAGGCAGCGCAGGGCCGTAAACAAATCGCCTTCGATTTCAACGTCTTTGCGCATATAAGCTTCACCGAGAGCCAGTGACGTCGAGGCCAAAAGCTCTTTCTTGGGGATGTCTTTGTTGATGATGATATTGAACAAGGGCTGACCTTCACCAATGGTGTAGGTCTTATCGTGAAGTCGTACGGTAAAACAATCTCTATCGAAGCGACGTAAATAATGAACTAGAAAATTATCTAAGATATTCATAGATACTCCCCTCTCTGTTATGAAATAGTTTCTGTCCGGGCGATGCCGCAGACGACGTTTTCAAGAATCATCATCGTCGTCACGGCACCGACACCGCCCGGAACGGGCGTGATGGATCCGGCAAAAAGAGCGGCGTCTTCAAAGGCGACGTCGCCTACGGTCTTGCCTTCGACGCGGTTGATGCCGACGTCGATGACGACAGCGCCGGGTTTTATCATATCGCCGGTAACGAGGCCTGCCCGACCGGCCGCTGCCATGATGACATCGGCCCTTTGGCAGACGGCCTTGAGATCCTTCGTCCGGCTGTGACAGACCGTTACCGTCGCATTCTGCTGCAGGCAAAGCTGTGAAAGCGGTTTGCCGACGACGGTGCTGCGGCCGATGATGACCACTTCTTTGCCACTTAACGAAAGATGGTAATAGTCAAGGATGGCCATGACGGCTCGCGGCGTACAGGGAACGAACCCCGGTCGTCCCGTACACAGGCGGGCGATATTGGCATCGGTCAGGCCGTCAACGTCTTTCGACGGGTCGATGCGATTGATGATGCGCTGACTGTCAAAGGATTCGGGCAGCGGCATCATCAATAAGATGCCAAAGACCGACACATCGTCATTGAGCCTGTCGATGAGGGCCAAAAGATCTGCTTCACCGATATTTGCCTCTTGGCGATAGATAGCGGCCTTTAAGCCGACGGAGCGGGCCGTCTTTTGCATCGACGCCGCGTACATGGCCGACGGTGCATCGTCGCCGACGACGACGATAGACAGTTCGGGCTCTATTCCCCGTTTCTCCCGAACCTCCTGTATCTGTTGAACAATGCGCTGACGATGAAAGGCCGCCACGTCTTTCCCATTGAGTAATTGCATGATATTCCCCCTATGTAGCCTATGATGATGCCTCCGGTCAGCGCTTGAAAGTGACCGTGACGTCACTTCCGGAAGGCGCATAACTGCCGGGCCGCGGGTCCTGCTGGACGGCATCGCCCATTCCCTTGGGCACAAAGCCAAGGCCGGCTTCATTGAGCCAGTCATTGACTTCCCTCGTACTCCAGCCGATAAACGACGGGATGAGGACTCCGTCTTCGGTCTGATGGACAGGCGGTATCACTCTCGGCGGTGCCGTAACTACGGGAGCCGAAGGTTTAAGACCCGTATCCGAAGTCGGCCTCAGGCCCTTCATGCGGACGATTTCCGTCATCAAGTCCTTAAAGACCGGCGCGGCGACCTGAGCCCCGTAATAGGAGCCGCTCGGCGCATCGACGACGATCAAGACTAAGAACTGCGGATCTTCCAAGGGACCAAAGCCGATGAAGGAACCGACGTACTGCCCTTCGGCATAACCCGTGCTGTCGGCCGTTTTCTTCTGGGCCGTCCCGGTCTTACCGGCGAAGGTATAGCCTTCAATTTTTGCATTTTGACCGCCGCCGGAAGAAATTTCTTCTCCCATAAATTTACTGATTATTTCTGCCGTTTCCGGCTTAATCGGCTGACCGACTTCAACGGGTTCTCTCTTTTCATAAACCGATCCGTCGGGATTGTCGATTTCCTTTACGATGAAAGGCTTCATCATATGGCCGTCGTTGGCAATGGCACTGAAAGCCTGGACCATTTGCAGGGGCGTAACGGCAATGCCCTGGCCGATCCCCATCGAAGCCGTATCGACGATAGACATGGTACTCGGCGAAAACAGGATGCCCTCCTGTTCCCCCGGAAGTTCGATACCCGTAATCGAGCCGAAGCCGAAACGATGAGCATATTCGGTCAATAATTTTCCCCCTGCCGTTTCGGCAATGTGGACCATACCGGTATTAATGGAGTACATGATGATTTCCCGAAGAGTGACCTTACCCATCCCCTTCTCATCCCAGTTCTGCAGCGTCCGGTCGGCTACCTGAATCGTGCCCGTATCGTTGTAGACGTCGCTGACGCGCCATTTTCCCGAATCGAGAGCCGACGCTGCCACCAATGGCTTAAAGGTCGATCCCGGTTCATAGACGTTGACCACAGCCCGATTCCGATACGATTCTTTATCGCCCTTGCCATAATTATTTAAATCGTAAGTCGGACGGCTGGCCATGGCCAAAATTTCACCGGTCTTAGGATTCATGACGATGATGGCAGCCCCTTCCGGCTTATTACGGTCCATAATGCCGTCCAGTTCTTTTTCGGCAAGATACTGGATGGTACTGTCGAGGGTCAGGCTGACCGACCGTTCTTTATCGGGCAGGAATTTTTTAAGGGCCGAGTCAAAGACCGGAATGTTGTTACTGTCGGTCTGAAGGCGGAAGGTCTGCTTGTTGCCGCGGATTTCATCATCAAGCATCATTTCGATGCCATCGAGACCGCGGTCATTGTCACCGACAAAGCCGATGACCTGAGCCGCCATGGTGCCATTAGGATAAAAACGGCGGTTTTCATCGCGAAAGACGAGACCGTGCAGTTTTTCGCTCTTAATGACGCCTTCCACGGCTTCGTATTTATCGTGGTCCATCTGGCGGTCGAGCCAGACAAAGGCCGTGTCTTCCTTAAGGCGCCGCAGTATTTCGTCCTGAGAAATACGAAGATACGGTGCCAAAAGCTGAGCCACCTTTTCCGGCGGTTCATTGAGCATGGTCGGGTCGGCGTAGAGCGATTTTGACATTTCGCTGATGGCCAGGACCTTGCCGTTGCGGTCCAGGATCATGCCCCGCGGCGATTGAAGATTGCGTTCCGTTTCACTTTGCATCTCGGCCATGGCCATCATGTCATCATGATGGAGAACTTGGTGATAAAAAAGGGCACCCAGGACGGCTGCCGAAAGGAGCATCATGCAGCAAACACAGAAGGTGACACGGAATCGGATATAGCGGTTCTCTCTTTTTTCGTTATAATCCATGATTTGCATCCCCCTCATGGCGTTCCATCCAGCGCTGGGCTGCCGCTGCCAATACGTCGGCGTCATTGGCCAGGTCCTTGTTTTGAACCCGTTTCAAGAGGACGCGCAGGCACTGGCCGGTACGATTCCGACACTGGTCTGGAATGCGTCGGTCATAAGCCAGGTCCTTGGTACTAACCGGCATGGCTTCGGCCAACATAGTCATATACGCCCCGAAAGATTCCGTTCCTTCCGTATTCGTATCGGGACGGCCGCAGCCGATGATATCGCCAATGGACAGAGCCGTCGCCTGTTGAACAGCTTCGACCAATTCTTCCGTCCGATGGAAGGGCCCCTGCAGAGCTTCGCGGCGAAGCCACTTGTCGACGTCTCCCTCTGACGTATTGGCCAAAAAAATGAAATTTCATATGGGTCTTGACCAGCCAAGCCACGCGTTCGGCAAAGGCCGGTTTCTTGCGCCAGCGCAGCAACACGGCCTTGGCCATATCAGCCCCTTCCGAATCGTGGCAGTAATCGGTATACCGCCCTTCTTTTTCACCGCGGATCCCAGGCAGGCCTTTGGCGACATCGTGAAATAACGCAGCGTAGCGGATGGTCAGATCCTGCGGCGTATGGGCCACTGTCGCCAAGGTATGAAACCACGCATCGTAGCGATGAAAGGGCATAGACTGGGGCGTATCGGGCAAGTGGCTCAATTCCGGCAGGATGGGAATGGCCGTATAAACGCCGTTTTCCTTTTGGCGGCACGAACAGGCCCCAAGACCGCTGCGAACGAGAATATCTAAGCCGCGAAAAGCAGCCGGTGTTACCATCAGGCGGTCGAGTTCACCGACGACCCGTTCGAGAGACAGTCCGGACACGCGATCAAAAGCGGCCGGCATGGCCTTTACCGTTTCGGTGGCGGCCGTAAAATCGAGCTGACCGGCAAAGCGGCACAGGCGAAAGAGGCGCAGGGCATCTTCCTGAAAGCGGCGGACGGGATCGCCGACCGTAACCAGCCGTTTCTTCTTTAAATCCTTTCGGCCGCCGACGTAGTCATAGACTTCTCCCCTGCCATCCATCGCTAGGGCGTTAACGGTAAAATCGCGGCGCAGCACGTCTTCGCGAAGGGTATCGGCGTACCAGACGCGGTCCGGCCGATGGCTGTCACTGCCGTAAGACTCGCCGCGAAAGGTGGCGACTTCAAAGGGTTGGCCGTCGAGGACGACGACGACGATGCCAAAAGCTTCGGCGTTGATTTCTGCCGTATGCCAGCCTTTTTCTTCGGCGACGCGGCGGATATCGTCAGGCCGGGCCGACGTGGCAATGTCGTAGTCATGGGGCGTCCGTCCCATGAGCAAATCGCGAACAGCTCCGCCGACGACATAGGCTTCAAAACCGGCATCTTCCAGTGCCATAAGCAGTTGATGCGCTCGTTCTTTCATCATCCCGGCCTTCCTTTCCTTCAGAAATTAATGATGTTATATTATAACACGAATAGACGGTACTGACCACTATCTGATAGCCTATCGTTATGATATAATTCACTCATAAGGTGAACGTAACAGTCCGCCAGAGAATATAAAAGGGGGTAATCTCTTGGACACAGGTTTAATACATATTTATTGCGGCGACGGGAAAGGCAAGACGACGGCTTCCTTAGGTCTGGCCCTGCGCTGTGCCGGCCGCGGCGGGCGCATCCTCTTTGCCCAATTCTTAAAAAGGACGGCCGACGGGCGAACTCACGTCCCTAGCCCAGATTCCGGCCATCACCGTCCTTCGGGGCAAGGCCATCCTGAAATTCACCTTCCAGATGACCGATGATGAGAAAAGAGAGACGAAAGAAGCGCAAACGGACTTATTCCATAAGGTCTGCGCCTTCTGCTTCGACCAAAAGCCCGACCTCGTCGTCTGTGATGAACTCGTCGGCGCCTCGGCCCTGGGCTTAGTACCCGAAGAAGAAGTCCGCCGCTTTCTGCAAGAAAAGCCGGCCAAAACGGAAGTCGTCCTGACCGGACGCAATCCCAGTCAAGCCCTCATCGACCTTGCCGACTACGTCTCTGAAATCCAAAAGATAAAGCATCCCTTCGACCGGGGCATTCCGGCCCGCGAGGGAATCGAAGAATAGCTAAAAGGGGGAATCTCATATGATCAATATCTTTGAAGCTGTAAAAGAAGAGCAGGGGGAACTCGTCGCCCTGCGCCGCCACTTCCACGAATATCCGGAATTATCAAAACAAGAGGATCAGACCATTGCCTATATCGCCAAAAAGCTCGATGAATACGGCATTTCTTACCGCCTCGTCGACCAGGGCGGGCTCATCGCCTGGATCGACGGCAAGGGACCGGGAAAGACCCTGCTCCTTCGGGCCGACGTCGATGCCTTGCCCATTACGGAAGGCGAAAAGAATCTCTCCTGCTCCCGGGTCTGCCGCTCCCGCAACGCAGGCGTCATGCATGCCTGCGGTCACGACGGCCACATGGCCATGCAGCTCGTCGCGGCAAAACTACTGAACCGCTGGAAAGATCAGTGGGACGGCACGATCCTCTTCATGTTTGAACGGGGCGAAGAAGCCTCAGGCCCGCTTGAATATCTCCTGCGCTACCTTGAACAGGACAGCCCCTGGCAGGTCGACGCCTGCTATGCCACCCACGTCCGCTGGGACATTCCGGCCGGAAAAATCGCCATCTGCGACGAAGCCCCCATGGCCGGCGGTTTTGGCTTTGAAATCCGCATCGACGGTCACGGCGGCCACGGTTCCCGTCCGGACCTGGCCCAAAGCCCAATCGACTGCTTCCACGATTTCTACGGCAACCTGCAGGCCTTGCGCATGCGCATCGTCTCGCCCAAGGAATGCCTGACCTACTCTATCGGCAGCCTGCACAGCGGCGATACACTCAACGTCATTCCCAACTCCCTGACCTTTTCGGGAACGTCGCGGTTCTTCAGTTATGACAATGCCGGAAAGGGCTTTTATGAAGCCTTTCAGGACATCCTTAAAAAGTCCTGCCAAACCTACGGGTGCAGCTACGAAATCCTGCACATGCCGGACCCCTTATTCGAAGTCCAGAACGATCCCGCCTGCGTCCGCATTGCCCGGGAAGCCGTCCAAAAATATATGGGCCCTGACGTCTTAACGGACTGCCAGCCCTGGATGGCGTCGGAAACCTTTGCCCTCACGGCCCGGCTCTACCCGGGCGTCCTGATCTTCACGGGCATCGAAAATAAAGAAAAAGGCTGCGGCGCCAATCACCACACGCCGGAATTCGACCTCGATGAAGACGGCCTGCCCTATGGGGCCGCAACCTGCCTAGGCTTTGCCCTCGATTATTTAAAAGAAAAACCAGATATTCCCTTCAAACGACCTGACGAGCCCCTTGAAAAACTCGTCGCCCGCAACATTTGACCGACGCGGTCCGAGACTGAAATCCCTCAGTCCCGGGCCGTATTTTTTTCAAGAAGTTCCGGTACTTCGGAGAGACTTTGGCAAATATGCCAGGCCAGGGCCTGCACCTCTTTATCAATTTCAATCAAATCGGGAATCCAAATGGAAGGAATCCCGGCTCGATGAGCGGCCAAAATTCCGCTTTCCGAATCTTCCATG
>ENA-OPYT01000413-OPYT01000413.1-human-gut-metagenome-genome-assembly--contig:-NODE-413-length-13289-cov-15.555387_pt1 | contig 13289 bp, 14 predicted proteins | sample MGYA00242636_ERZ504480 | MGnify/ENA primary metagenome ERZ504480 (study PRJEB26092, sample SAMD00036228) | human gut metagenome | host: Homo sapiens | study: EMG produced TPA metagenomics assembly of...
GAACCTACAATCTGCTCAAACGGCTTTATCTTGTTTATGGAGAAAAAGCCCATGCGCATTTTTCCAACGAACCCGGATGGGGTGCAAGATCAGAGGTTACGATTCCATACATTCCATACCGGGAGGATGGCAATCCGCCGGAAAACAAATTGAAACATCGGAACCTCTTTTTCACATGCTTCCGACACACCTCAGGTCCCCGGCAAAAGAAACGAGAGCTAAAGCTTGTTTGAAAAAGGCTTTCGGCTTGCTTTTTGTAACGATTCAAATCCATGCGAAACGGAAGAAAGGAACAGGGCTTTTACAATGAACATTTTAGTAGTGGATGATGAATATTATATTGTGAAAAACATTATCGAAACGACAGACTGGTCGGCGCTCGGGATTGAGCAGGCGTTTCCTGCCTACAGTGCCAGCCAGGCAAAACGAATTTTTGAGGGTTCCCAGGATATTGATATTCTTTTGACTGACATCGAAATGCCGCGCGAAACCGGTCTGCAGTTAGTGGAATGGCTGCATGAGAACAATTTTCATCCCATCGTACTCGTTCTGACCGGCCATCAGCGATTTGATTATGCGCAGGAAGCGCTGAATTTACATATTTTCTCCTACCTGTTAAAACCAATCGACCCGGATCAGTTTATGGAAAAGCTGGCGGCGGCTGTGCAGGAGGTGAAAAAAAATGCATGGTATGAGAAAGAGCGGCTGAATATGGAAGAGCACCTCTCCACCGATGCCTCGGACCCGATCAGCGTCATCAAGGACTATATCCGTTCGCATCTTTCCGATCCTGAACTGGGCCGCACCTCCATCGCCGAGAAAATCCACATGAACCCGGACTACCTGTCCCACATTTTCAGTACGAAAACAGGAGCGTCGCTCAGTAGCTACATCATGGACGAACGTATGACAACCGCAAAACGTCTGCTTGCCACCACCAGCTTCTCCCCTCAGCAAATCTGTGACCAGATCGGAATCGCAAACGTTTCCTACTTTTACCGGCAGTTCAAGAAAAGCAGTGGAGTGACACCGCAGCAGTATCGGGAGAAGCATTTTCATGGATAATCACGAGCCCTGGAGCGTGCCTGGAAAAGGTCTCCAGCGCACAAAAAAACAGAGTGTATTGGAATTCTTCGTTTCCATACACTCTGTCTCATTTCTTACCCACAAAAATCCGCCAGATCCTCTTTCAGATAGTTCTGCGTCTTCTCCAGATCTTTCTCCCGGATACTCTGCATAATATCGTTATGATGCGCAATGTCCAGTGCCGGGTTTACGTTGGACCAGGTCTGCCAGTAAAACTGGGCGTAAGCGCGTTTTAAGACGTTCATGGTGCGTTCAAGCTCCTGATATGCGTAAGCGTTGCCGGAGAAGGAAATCAGCTTCAGATGGAATGCTGTATTTGCCTCCCAGTGATCCCATACGCTGTCGGTGCTCTGTTTGCATCTCTCATCAATCTCGGCAAGCTCCGCCAGATTTTCTTCGGTGATATGTCCGATCGACTGACGAAGATATCCGCCCTCGAGAACAAGGCGGAAATCCAGAATATTCTGTGCCTCTTCGCGGGACACGCTGACAACCTGGTAGCCGAAGCGCGGGAAGCTGCGGAGGATTCCCTCATTGCAGAGCGTCACAAGGGCTTCACGGATCGGTGTCTTGCTGCAGCCGAATTTCTGTACCAGCTCCTGCTCGTTGATAATTTGATTGGGTTTATATTCATCGGTAAAAATGCCGTTCAAAATGGCCTGATATACCATATTTTTAAGGCTTTCCTGTTGTTTTTTCATAAGGGGAAACTCCTTATCTTTTATTTTCTTCACTTTTGCGCATCCTGATTTTTTTCTTCTCCAAATGCGCCCTATTTTTTATCTTAACAAATTTTTTTTGCTTGTAAATGCCGTGCTCCCAGATTTTTACCGGTAAAAAAAAGGAAAATGATGTTTTCACCATTTTCCCTCTTCTGTTCCCTCATTGGACGTTATCGCTTATTCTGTCTGCCGTCAGATTACATACTCATTCGACTTCTGCATCTGCCATTCTACCAGATCTGCCAGCGTAATATTGTCCACCACACTGTTGATGGCATCGTTCAGTTTTTTCCAGAGCATCACCGTAACGCACTGATCTTCCCTGCCGCAGTCGGCGCCGTCTTCTACACAGTCCACCGGCGCAAGGCTGCCCTCGGTCAGACGCAGGATCATGCCCACGGTATATTCTTCCGGCTTTCGTTTCAGGGAATAACCGCCCGCCGGGCCGCGCACACTTTTTACGAAACCAGCTTTATTCAAAATCGAGATGATCTGTTCCAGATATTTTTCCGAAATCTCCTGCCGCTTTGCCACATCTTTCAAACGCACCGGTTCGCCGGTATTGTTGAGTGCCAGATCCAGCATCAGACGAAGCGCATACCGTCCTCTTGTCGAAACTTTCATTTTATTTCCTCCGAATATATGTCATGATAAAAATACCTTCTTTTATTTTATTCCATATTCTCTACATATTCAATAGGAAATATAACACAAACCCAAAGCATGTCCGAAAAATGCAATAACTTTTTATCCGCTTTCCATGCTTACTTATCATCTCAAATCCTGCGCAATCTCTTCTCCCATCTTCTCTACCGCATCCACAATCTCCCGGATCTGCTCTCCGGTAATTCCATCGATATGCACGCCACCGGTGCAGACGGTCACGGTACGGCAGGCACAACAGATTTTTTCCGCCAGCATCCGGCACAGTACCTCATCTTTATGTCCGGTGCGGTTCCACACCGAGGAAGTCGCACTCCAGCTCCCGTCTCCGGTCAGCGATTCCCGTGGTACGGCCTGCACCACACAGCCGATATGCGGCTTTTCTCCTCCGGCGAGACAGATCTGAAAATCTTCACCGATCTTCATTACCGTCACTTCCATCGTGCATCCTGCAGCTGTTGTCTTTTTTGTCAGCATCCTTTCCATCTCCGGTACTCCTTTACTTCCACGCCGAACGGCAAAAGCAGTTTGGCCGCAAGATGTGTCACCATATCGTCGATGGACTCCGGTTTCTGATAAAAGGTCATCATCGGCGGAACAATCCATACATTTGACAATCTCGACAGTTCGTACAGATTCCGCAGATGAATTTCACTCATCGGTGTCTCCCGCGCTGCCAGTACAAGCGGGCGTTTCTCCTTGATCGTCACATCCGCCGCACGTAGCAGCAGATTGTCGGTGTATCCGCTTACAATTCCTGCCGCTGTTTTCATGCTGCACGGCACAATCACCATGCCTTCTGTCCGGTACGACCCGCTCGCCGGGCCTGCACCGATGTTGTCCTGCTCGAGTACTTCATCTGCCAGCGCTTCCACCTGCGAAACACTCCAGTCTGTCTCCTGTTCCAGCGTCAGCTTTGCACTGCGGCTCATCACCAGAAGGGAACGGTATTCCTCACTATCCCGCAGAATTTCAAGGCACTTCATCAGCAGCGGCATTCCACTCGCCCCCGATGCGCCGACTACAATTCGTTTTTCCACAGCCATCCGTCACACGCCTCCCTTTATCCACAGATTCCGTCAATCCATGCGAATAACTCGTCGAGATCGTAGTCGCCCGCATGCGGTGTATTCCATGGGGAATGATAATCCACCTCACAGCCTGCCTCACGAAGTTTTAATACCAGCATCGCCGAGATCACCAGCGAGGTATCGCGGTCGCACTCGCCGTGGCGGATGCGGAAATGGTGTGCCTTTTGCGCCATTTCATCCATGACATATTCCATTGGATTCAGCATTTTCACGATCTTTTTTTCTGCGCGCTCACCCTGCACTTTGGTGTTGGCCGCACTGTATTCCGTGAAATGACGGCAGTTCGTCATCTCATTTCCAAACAGATCATTCTCCGGGCTTTCCAGATCCAGCGCATCGAAGGCCGGTGCGGTTTTCATGCGGGTGATGTCTTTGACATACGCCGCAAAATCCATGCTCTGCACTTTGCCGTTTTCGATGGTCAGCCACGTTTTATCCGCTAAATCCACGCCGCCGTCAAGCGCTCTCTGTGCGGATTCCATCACAATGTGTTTGACATACTCTTTCAAAGAACCTTCGCCGTCCGCATCGAGCGTCAGCGGAGCTCCGTTTTCGTCTTTTAATCCAAGGCTGTTCACATACGCCGGAAACAGGGCTTTTTCCTCAACAGATACGCGAATCTGCTCTTCCGTCATCTCGCCGTCCACCGGTGTGAAAACCGGGCGGCCGCCCTCGTCCATTTTCATGTTGGCGCGGTGGAAATCGTTCACACCGCAGAACTCCCACTCATACGCCATGTCCGCGTGCTCCAGATTGATGATCGGGCAGTAACAGGAGGCCGCAAACACATCATCCCCAGCATCCGCTGCGCCGAGCGCCTGCAGATACGGCTCGTAGTCAGGGTGGTTTCCCGTGCTTCCCATCAGGGATGACAGTGCGCCGCCGGCACTCGTTCCGTTGGTGATGATTTTATTTTCATCGCCAGGCAGCTCATCCGCCAAAAAGTGAAGATACCGCACAGCCGCTTTATAATCCACTACGCACGCAGGTGCTTTATAATCCACTACGCACGCAGGTGCTTTCCCATTATAATGACCGTCCTCACCCTTCTGCACTCTGCCGCGGATCGCTGGAGATGCTACGACATAGCCGTGCTGTAAGGCACGGAAAATCGTATTCGGTTTTCCCTGTAAAAACGGATTCGCTCCCGGCTCGTCCGCCGGACCCGGCATATAGCCGCCAACAGTATTCGGCATGAAAACCGGCGCGCTCAGTAAATCGTAACCGTTGATGGACGTTCCCTCATAATAACTCTCCGGCACAAAGAGATTCATTTTCTGAAACTCCACATTGACCGGTTTTTCCACATAAACCAGGTCACGGAACGCCCGAAACCGGACCGTCTCCCCACACAGTGTTACTTCTTCTATGGTATAATGATTTTTCTTAAATTTCAGCATATCACAATGCTCTCCCTTTCCCAAAAACGTATTCTTTATTCCTCATCCAGCCAATGCTTCGGATCGACTTCCATAAATCTCGCCCGCACAAACCGTTCTTTTTGATCGTACGGCACCGTACAGTCGAAAATCGTCTTGCATGCAATCCCGTGATCGCGGATCGACGGTGAACACGTCGGATCGTTCGACGGATCGAGCGGATGGCACCGCACGCCTGGAATTGTGATGATGTCCGCGTCACCCTGGAATCTCGTATTCATTGCCCAAATCACATCGTTCATATCAAAGCAGTCCACATCCTCGTCCACCAGAAAAACGTGTTTCAGCTCACTGAACGCCGAAAATGCCAGCAATGCTGCCTGACGCTGTCTTCCCTCGTCGCTGGGACTCAGTTTTTTGAACTGGAGAACCGCCATATACTTTCCGCCGCCTGCGGAACCGCAGTACACATTCTGGAGCCGTCCCGGCATCGCTTTTTCTACCATGCCGTAGATGCTCGCCTCGGTCGGAATACCAGCCATCGAAACGTGCTCTTCACTTGGTCCGATGCAGGTCTGCATAATCGGACTGCGGCGGTGTGTCACGGCTTTTACTTTAATCAGACGGCACTGATCACTTGCCGGGCCGGTGTAGCCCGGGAACTCCGGCATCGCATAGCCAGTGTGGCTGTTCTGGTCCTCCTGCACACGCACACCCGGGATGACCTCGCCCTCGATGACGTACTCTGCATTTGCAATCGCCATCTCCTTCACGGAAACGCAGCGGCACAGTTCTACCGGCTCTTTCCGCAGTGCACCCGCAACGGAAAGCTCATCGTAACCGAGCGGTGTTGTCGGCGGCTCGAAACAGGAACCGATCTCAATCGCAGGATCAACACCGATACTGATGGAAATCGGAAGTGTCTGTCCCAGTTCCTCCGCGCGGTCTGCCATTGCGCCGATGTGGCGTGCGCCCGGGGTGAAGAAAATCGAAAGCTCGTCTTTTCCCTGAATGCAGAGACGGTGAATCGTCACATCATGCAGTCCGGTGTCCGGATGGGAGGCGTAGCACATGCCGAGCGTGATGTACGGGCCGGCATCATCCGGCGTATTCGTCGGCGCCGGGACGAGACGGTTCAGATCAAAATCGGGATCGGTCGCCAGATGTACCACTTCCTGGCATGGCGGCGCGCCCTGAAATTCAACCGGTGCAATCGGCTCTTCTACGCTGTGATACAGCATTTTTCCAAGACTCTCCGGCTCGCAGTCCAGCAGGGCAGCCACGCGTTTCCGGCTTGCCAGAACACCAATCGCAACGCTGGCGTCCGGGTGCCCTTTTACGTTGCGAAAAATCATCGCCGGGCCTTCTTTCGTCGGACGCTTTACGGTCCCGCCCGCACCGACGTAACGGTAAACACCGGCAAGCTCCGCCATCGGATCAACCTCAACGTCTGTCTCGGCAAGCTGTCCCGGCATATTTCTCAATCGTTCCAGCGCACTACGCAGATCTCTTACTTTTTCAGCCATAGTTCTTCTCCTTTTATTCTATCGACGGCGCCCCGAAGGATGCCTTTTCATCCTCATTTTCTACCCTTATTGTAAAAAGAAACCTTTGTGGAATCAATTCGATTTGTGGTACAATTGTTTCCAGAATGGAATGAATCAAACGAAAAGGAGGCTCCCCTTATGACTCTGGAACAGATCGACTTTTTTCTGATGGCCGTTCGATGCGACACCTTTTTAGAGGCCGCGGAAAATCTTCATATCGCACAGTCCACGCTCTCGAAACAGATCCAGAAGCTCGAGACTGAATTGAATCTTCCCCTCTTCGACCGCACCCGCCGCCAGGCCGTACTGACTCCGGCAGGCGAACTATTTCTGCAGGAAGCCGCGGAGCTCTCCCTCCAGTATCACCAGATGCTGCAAAAAATGCATCACTTCCAGGAAACCACGCGCCAGCCGCTCCGCGTTGGCTCTCTTCCGTTTCTGACGCAGTATCATCTCACTTCCCGCATCCGTGCCTTCACGCACGCGCATCTGGAAATTGAGCTGACTCTGGAAGAATGCGAAGAGACTGAGCTGATGGACGGCCTGCAATCAGGCCATTTTGACCTTGTGATCGCGCGGGATTCCATGATTTCACTGCAGAAATACCACTTCGAACCCATCACAGAAGACCGCCTCTGCGTGATGCTGCCCATCGATCATCCACTTGCCGAAAAGCCTGCTCTTACCATCGCTGATCTTGCCGCCGAACCGCTGATTCTCATGCACCCCTATACCTCGATTTATCAGCTCTGCATGCAGCTATTTGAAAAGGCAGGTGTAAAACCGCAGATCCTGCGCACGGCCCGCCTGGAATCCACGATCAGCTCTGTGGAAATCGGCGAGGCTTTCAGTCTCTTTGCCGAGAGCAACTTTGAACTTTTCCGCCATCCAAATGTCACCGCCGTTCCTCTTCTCGACGCACCACCGCTTGTAATCGGTGCAGCGTATCCGCTCCGAACGGAAACAATGAAAAAACCAGCATTAAAATCTTTTTCCTCTTTCATTCAAGATCCCACATAACCAAAACTCGCTTCACTCGTTATCGCGGCATTCGTCAAGGTCTCATGCAAGCACGGACTTTTCCTCATTGCACGCGAAAAATACGCCCCTGACACTTTGAACTGTGCCAGAGGCGTACGTTTTATTTACTATAACCTGTTTTCCAATTACTGAACTGCCTTAAATGCCTCATCCAGATCCTCGATAATATCATCGACATTTTCGGTACCGATGGAAAGACGGATGGTGTTTGGTTTGATTCCCTGATCCAGCAGTTCTTCCTCGGTGCACTGGCTGTGAGTGGTGGTTGCCGGATGGATTACCAGAGATTTTACATCGGCAACGTTAGCCAGCAGGGAGAACAGCTCCAGATTGTCGATGAAATCTTTTGCTTTCTGTGCATCGCCTTTGATTTCGAAGGTGAAGATAGAACCGCCGCCGTTCGGGAAGTATTTTGCGTACAGTGCCTGCTGCTTTGGATCGTCGGATACAGACGGATGATGTACTTTCTCAACCTGTGGCTGGCTCTCCAGATATTTTACAACTTTCAGTGCGTTCTCAACGTGACGCTCTACGCGGAGAGACAGAGTCTCAAGTCCCTGCAGAAGCAGGAATGAGTTGAACGGAGAAAGAGTAGCTCCGGTATCACGAAGAAGGATGGCACGTACTTTTGTAACGAATGCAGCCGGTCCAACTGCTTTTGTGAAGCTGATGCCGTGATAGCTCGGGTTTGGCTCGGTCAGGGATGCGAATTTTCCGGATCCCTCCCAGTCGAATTTACCGCTGTCTACAATCACACCGCCAAGAGTAGTTCCATGGCCGCCGATGAATTTGGTTGCGGAATGAACAACGATGTCTGCGCCGTACTCGATCGGACGAACGAGGTATGGAGTTGCGAAGGTATTATCGACAACCAGCGGAATTTTGTTCTCATGTGCAATTTTTGCAAGTGCTTCGATATCGACAACATCAGAGTTCGGGTTTCCGAGGGTCTCGATGTAGATGGCTTTTGTGTTCTCCTGAACGGCTGCGCGAACCTCATCCAGATCGAATACATCAACAAATGTGGTGCTGATGCCGTACTGTGGAAGGGTGTGTGCCAGCAGGTTGTAGGAACCGCCATAGATGTTCTTTGCGGATACGATGTGGTCGCCCTTCTGAGCCAGGTTGATGATGGTGTAGTTGATAGCTGCTGCTCCGGAAGCTACGGCAAGTGCTGCAACGCCGCCCTCCAGTGCTGCCATTCTCTGCTCGAAAACGTCCTCGGTCGGGTTGGTTAGACGGCCGTAGATGTTTCCTGCATCCTGGAGTCCGAATCTTGCTGCCGCATGATCGGAGTTATTGAATACGAAAGAAGAGGTCTGATAGATCGGCACTGCTCTTGCTCCGGTTGCCGGATCCGGATTTTCCTGTCCTACGTGAAGCTGTAAGGTTTCAAATTTAAGATTTCTTTCTGCTCTTGTTTTTTTGCTCATGATTGTATTCTCCTGTTCTGATTGTCTTTTTTATTTTCGTTTTTCTATTATTTGTCGGAACCGGTCGTCATTCTGTCTGTCCCCTGCTGCGAAGCGGCTCCGTTTTGATTCTGGATTTATCTGCTTACGCTGCAACACATGACATCATAGATCACGATTCGATTCTCTGCGAAAACTGCTCTCATTGACTTCGCTTCCTCTCGCTTTTGTGATATTTCCTATCTGTTTACAAGGGATATTATAGCGGCTGTCTTCTGTTTTTGTCTAATACAGAAAAAATAATGGCTGGTTATAGGTTTTTCCTATATCATATCTTTACTGCCATTGCACTTTCTTTTTGAATTTTCCTATACCCGGTTTTGCAAACGCAAATCAATTTTTATAGTACAAACTCTTTTATACTTCCGAATCTCCTCCAGATACTGCAGTCCCATCGCACTGATCGACATTCCTTTTCTGGAAACGTAGCCGATCATCATATTTTCATCCGCGTGAAGCGGCACCGCACGGTAATCGCTGCCGTTCAGCTCCTCGCAGATGATTCCGGAACAGAGTGTATACCCGTTCAGGCCGACCATCAGGTTCAGCATCGTTGCGCGGTCGTTTGCCTTGATAATTCTCTTATATTCATACGTAGAAAGCACTTCCTCCGCCAGGAAAAACGAGTTATTGCTTCCCTGGTCAAACGACAGACACGGATATTCCTTCAGTTCCTCCATGGTGATCTCAGTCTTGTCCGCCAGCGGATGATCCTTCCAGAGGTAGACGTATGTTCCACAGGAAAACAGATCGTGGAACTCCAGGTTATTATCCTTCATCAGCTTGTTCAGCACTTTCGCATTGAAATCATTCCGATACAGGATGCCGAGTTCACTCTTGAAGTTCTTCACATCCATCAGCACATCGTACGTTCTCGTCTCGTAAACGGCAAACTCATACTCATCCATGCCGAACTGCTTCACCAGCTCCACGAATGCCTTCACAGCAAAGCTGTAATGCTGCATCGACACGCTGAATTTTTTCTTGCCTTTCGTGCGGTAAACATAGCGGTTTTCGAGAAGCTGATACTGATCGGTAACCTGGCGCGCGTAGCCTAAAAACTCCTCGCCCTCCGGGGTCAGCACCGTTCCGTGGCTGCTGCGCTTGAACAGTTCAATTCCAATCTCCTTTTCCAGCTCCTTAATCGCGCCCGAGAGGCTTGGCTGTGAAATATAAAGTGCCTTCGCCGCCTCATTCATCGATCTGGAATCCGCGGCCTGGATTACGTAGCGAAGCTGTTGTAGTGTCATAAGTAAAGTTCCCTTTCTGGTATAATTTGATATACGAAACTGCCATTCGCGGAGGGGAGAGTTCCGCGGATGGCAGTTTACACATTTATGCATGATGTCTCGATTCAGAGCATACCGCTCTCAATCTTTATTTTGCAAACAGAGGGGTAGAATAGTATCTGTCTCCATTGTCCGGCAGAAGCACAACAATAGTTTTGCCCTTGTTCTCTTCGCGTTTTGCCAGCTGAATTGCCGCATACAGCGCTGCGCCGGAGGAAATTCCTGCAAGAATAGCTTCCTCGGCTGCCAGATATTTTCCGGTCTCGAAAGCATCCTCATTTTCTACCTTGATGATTTCATCGTAAATGCTGGTATTCAGAGTCTCCGGCACGAAACCTGCGCCGATTCCCTGGATTTTATGCGGTCCGGAAACACCCTCAGACAGTACCGGCGAGGATGCCGGCTCTACTGCTACAATTTTTACTTCCGGTTTTTTCTCTTTTAAATACTCACCCGTTCCGGTGATCGTTCCGCCGGTGCCGACACCTGCAACGAAGATGTCAACCTCTCCGTCGGTATCTTCCCAGATCTCCGGACCTGTTGTCTTTTTCGTGGGTTGCCGGGTTTGCCGGGTTCACGAACTGGCCTGCGATAAAGCTGTTAGGGATCTCTTTTGCAAGCTCATCGGCTTTCTCGATCGCACCCTTCATACCCTTTGTTCCGTCCGTCAGAACAACCTCTGCGCCGTATGCTTTTACAATGTTGCGGCGCTCTACGCTCATGGTTTCCGGCATCGTAAGGATCATACGATAGCCTTTTACGGTAGCTGCCGCTGCCAGCCCGATTCCAGTGTTTCCGGAAGTCGGCTCAATGATAACGGAACCTTCTTTTAAGAGACCTTTTGCCTCAGCATCCTCGATCATCGCTTTTTGCGATACGGTCTTTGACGCTTCCTGCCGGATTGAAGGATTCTACTTTTGCGATCAGTTTCGCCTGCAGTCCTTCTTTTTCTTCAATTCGTTTCAGTTCTACCAGCGGAGTTTTTTCCTACAAGATCCAGAATGCTGTCATATACCTTTGCCATCGTTGATTTCCTCCTTACTTTTGCTCGCTTTTTCTCTATTTCCCTATTTCCTATTGAGTTTGTATGTTTTAAGTTGTTTCCATCTTATTCCAATCGTTTTGAAATGTCAACACATTTCACTGATATGATCAGAAAAGATGGTTAGAGCAGACCTGCAAGCGCAATACTGACCGCCATTCCGACCAGGGAAGAGAGCAATGCACCCGCCAGTGTGTACCGCGTTTTTTTGATGTGGACCGCTCCGAAATAGACCGCCATCGTATAAAAAACCGTCTCCGTGCACGACATCATAATCGAAGCCGCCCGTCCGGCGAAGGAATCACACCCCGCCTCTTTGTAGAGATCCAGCAGCAAACTCACCGCCGCACTGTTGGAAAAAAGGCGCACAACCCCGAGCGGCACCAGGGCAGAAGGAATCCCCGCCGGTTCCAGCACCGTTCCGAGCAGCTTTCCAAAATCCTCCAGAAATCCCGATGACCGCAGCACACCGACCGCCGCCATCAGCCCGATTAAGGTCGGCACAATTCCGATCACCGTCCGCATGCCGTCCTTCGCCCCGTTCAGAAAATCGCCGAACACATCCTGTTTCATCAAAAGCCCCAGTCCGACCACATAAAAAATCAGCACGGGAACCATCAGATCCGAAAGTGCCGAAAGAATACGCAAAAAAATCCCCTCCCCGGAAAAATCCTATCAGATACACTCCGATACAATTTATTCCGCGGGCGGGGATTTATGTAATTTTATTTCACTTTAATCTGAAACAGACGCGCCATATACGTCTCCGGGAAGTGAATCTGCAGCGTCTTGCTGTAGTCATCGTAATGGAACACATCACCGCATGCTTTCGGGTAAATGCAGGAAACCTCCAGCTCTTTCCCTGGGAATGCTCGGTTCAGCGGAACTTCAAAATCAGCCTCTCCGCCGCGTCTCCATACACCAAGATAAATCACATCCCCCGGCACGCGGATGCCGGCTGCGAGGTGCTTGTCCTCATTATCCGCCCATCCCATCGGCCAGAACGGAACGCCGTCCTTGATGCCGCTGCGGATCTCCTTGTAGCAGTCAATTCCCTCTTTTACAAGATCAAACCGCTCCGGCGAAATCTCTGCAAGGTGGCCGCTCTGATGGATACGAAGCAGCAGCGCATTCACCATATTGAAAATAACTTCCTCTTCGGTGCCGTCCCGCAGCGGATACGACCAGATCGCCGCCTGCTCCGGCGTCACGCCGATGGCTGCATTCGCCGAGATCGTCGCATAATTCCGGTAATCCTCCTGATCACTCGTCGACTGAATACTGTTTCTCGCCAGCATCGCATAGTCCATGCGGAGACCGCCGCTCGAGCAGTTCTCAATCACAAGATCCGGGTACTTTTTATAAATGCCGTCCAGCCATGCCAGATACGCTCTCTCATGCTCAAGAAGGCCATCTCCAAAACTGTCCGCATCGACTTCCGTACCAATACCAGGTTCAATATTGTAATCCATCTTAATATAACCAACGCCGTAATCCCTTACCACACGGTCAATGACTTCCGTCACATGTTCAATGACCAGCGGATGACGGAAATCGAGCTGATACCGGCTTCTGTCATACACACGCTTTCCATGACGCAGGAAGAAACACTCATCCGGCAGAATCGAAGCCTTCTTACAGTTAATACCCATAACCTCAAGCTCCAGCCATACCCCAGGAATCATGCCCTTTGACCGAATATAATCCGTCACCTCACGCACACCGTTCGGAAAACGTTTTTTACTCTCCTGCCACTCACCGACACTGTCCCACCAGTTGCCGTCCGCATACCAGCCCGCATCAATAACAAAATATTCACATCCGGCCTTCTCGGCAGCATCCACCAGCGGAAATTCTTTTTCTGTCGTCGGATCTCCAAACAGACAGTTCATGTAATCGTTGAAAATAACCGGCAGGTTCTCATTGTCCTTATTCGGACGGCGAATTCTTCTGCGGT
>ENA-OPYT01000414-OPYT01000414.1-human-gut-metagenome-genome-assembly--contig:-NODE-414-length-13277-cov-4.366768_pt1 | contig 13277 bp, 13 predicted proteins | sample MGYA00242636_ERZ504480 | MGnify/ENA primary metagenome ERZ504480 (study PRJEB26092, sample SAMD00036228) | human gut metagenome | host: Homo sapiens | study: EMG produced TPA metagenomics assembly of...
CAATGTTACAGGTCGCGCATACATTTGTATGCACCATTTTCTCCTTTCTCTCTGGTTCGCAGTGGGTTAAGTTGATGGGCATCTCCGTATGCGTGTCCGATATTTACTAATTTTCAGCAAGTTATAAAACTTTCACCTCTCATGCGACAGGTGGCGCTTGCAGGAGAAAACAAAAACAAGTAGCTTTGTGACAGCTATTTACATGTATAACTAAACGCATACAAGATGAAAGAACATTCAATAAAGTCGGTCAGGCTTACATCCCACGGTAAAAGCCCGTCTGGACACCTTTAAGGGAAGCGATACGGTCAGTGTCTGTGTGGACAGAATGATTACCTTTTTTTGAAATAACGGGATTCAACCCCCCGTTAGCATCCAAAAATCCGACAGCCTTGGTGGAGAAAAGAATTGAGGATCTTATTAAGATCATAAAGTCCCAGGAACGTGACATCTTCAAGCCCATTCTTGATAAACTGGCCGGCATGGGAGGCGGCCTCCATGAATCCCCGGACTATGCAAGGCTGATGAATGAGATGCATGATCTGCAGGAAAGGAACAGGAAGCTCCAGCAACAGCTGGCGGAGTACGGGGAGGGCTCCCCGGCGGATGTGGAAAAAGAACGGGAGAAGCTCCGCAGGCTGGCAGAGCTGATAAAATTCCAGCTCAATCCGGACAAGTTCCCGAAGGTGAAATTCGGTGATGATGTCAAGGTTCCCGTCAGCACCCTGCAGCTGCTCATCAAGAAGATCAACGAGGAATATGTACTGTAAAGTCCACCGGCCTGTAAATACTCCGGGCGTGTCGGACAACAAGGGAAAATGCGTGCAGCTGGTGGAATATCTCAGCAAGGAGCTGAAGGAGGAACGTCCTTATTATGATAATTTTTTTTCACAGAAAGAGGACTATGTGACCCCTCTGACCGTCATGCATCATATGGACAACAACCACAGGACACTGAAACGGAACGACGACAAGTTCTATATGCTCACCATCAATCCCAGCGGTGAGGAGCAGCAGCACCTCATTGAAAAAGTGACCGGGGAAAAGACCGCCGAATTCCCGGAGCTCTCCCCGGAGCAGCAGAAAGAAGTCCTGGCTGAAATGAAACGGCTCACCCGTGAGTGCATGGATGAATATGCCCGTAATTTTTACCGGGAGAAGATCAGGTCCGGTGACGATCTGGTATGGTATGGGCGTGTGGAAACAGAACGCCACTATAAAGGCGATGATCCCGAGGTGGAAGCCGGCAAGGCAAAAGCCGGTGAAAGGAAGCCGGGACTGCAGCTGCATGTGCATATTATCGTCTCCCGCATGGACAGATCCCAGACCGTGTCCCTTTCCCCGCTGTCCAAGAGCAGGGGAAACCGGCAGGTTCTTGACGGCAGGGAGGTGGTGGTCGGCTTTGACCGTTCCCAGTGGTCCGCCCGGTGCGCCTCCAGGTTCAACCGGCTGTATGGCTACTTCCCTTACTGCCGGTCCAAGGATGAGGGCCTGAAGGAATATTCCGGGGAATGGAAGGCAAGGAACGAGTTGCGGAACGAGACTGTATCGAGAATCAAGCGTGAGATCCTGCACGGGGAGTTCAGGGAGGAAAGGCGGCTGTACATGAATGTCTGCCGTCTGTACCGGTTCGTGGTGAATCCCAGGAAGGCCATCATCCAGGAACTGAAAAGGCTGGGGACCGATCTTCTGACCGGAAGGGAAAGATGAGGGCCGGTCCGTTCACTCACACGGGAACAGCTCCCGTACCTCCTCAAGAATCCTTGCGAAGTTCCTGCCCAGCTCTCCCGGCTCAAGGACCCGAACATCGGGCAGGGGCTCCTCGTTCCTGTCGTCATACATCTCCAGCTTTACCTTGAAGTAGCTGACGTTGGCACGCGTGGCGGAACCGATGAACTCCCCGGGTTCCAGATCCGCAAAATCCTTTCCCTGATAGATGTCCTCTTTCTGGGACGATACGGTCACGCTCCTGTTCGTGCTTCCCCCGCTTTTTCCCGCGCTGCGGGATCTCCGTTCCTTTTCCTCCTTTCCGAACATCATGGGATAATATTTCAATGACTCCACGTCTTTGGTCCGTCCGAAAAACTGGTTCCCGAAGTTGGCTTCCACGGATGAACGGTCGAGCCTGCCATACTGGTTCTCCACCTTGGAACCGGACTGTGTTAAAAGAACAAAGGCGCAAAGATACTCACGCAGGACGGAAGGCAGCGTCTCAAAGTTTTTGATATTGACTGTCGTCATCTCGTCCAGGAAATAGACGAAAGGAACCTTGTTCCGCATGGTGAATTGCCGGGAGGATATGGTCATGAGCATGCCGATGACCGGAGCATAGACCGAGTTCTTGGAGAAGTTGTTGCTGATGGCAAAAAGTTTCGGATTTTCCGGATCGATCAGGTTGAAATCGAAATCGTCCCCTGAAAGGACATAGGCGATCTCCTCGTTCTGTGAAACGGTGGCCAGATTGTTACACAGCGTGGAGAGATAGGATGCCTGGGTCTTCTCGGAACCTTCCGCCTTCAGATAGGCGCCGGCCAGCATTTCCGACACGAGGTTCTGCTGCAGGAACAGGGAGAGCTGCCTTGCCGAGGCGGTCATGATGAAGGCCAGTATATGCGGCAGCGTGCAATGCTCGGGGAACTCGTCCCAGAACCGGAACGCCACGCCGCGGAGGATGCCCAGACCTCCGGCGACCCATTCGTTCTGCTGTTCCTTCTTGGGAAGCAGCGCGAGCAGCACGTCCTCCATCAGCTGGATCAGTTCCGTGCGGTCCCTCACCACCTTGAGCGGGTTGAACCGGTACGACCGTTCAGGCCTGTCGAAACTGACATAGTAGAACTTGTGCGGATACCTGTGCCTTTTAATGAGGTTGTAGGCGGTACGGGTATAGTCCGTATCCTTGAAGTCATAGATGAATCCGGCGAATCCCAGCCGCATGTATTCGCTCAGAAGCCATTTTCCGATACTTTTCGTCTTTCCGGAACCGGCCCCTCCGTAAACCAGGAAGTTGGAGTAGTGGTAATAGAATTCGAGCCGGGACTCCCGGATTCCTGACCTGACCGGCAGCCGGATGGGATCAGCCCCGTTCCCCTTTGCCGAGGTTCTGGACAGGTCCCATATCCGGGAAAGGAAGAGGATTATGAACGAGGCGGCCGCCGGACACAGCATGTATCCGGGGAAGAACAGGTGGGCCAGAAAGGTCTCGCCCGAGAGGCATGCAAGAAATGCGGCCAGGTTGACATACCATCTCCGGCTCAGCATGCAGCAGGCCGTTATCAGTGACAGCACTGCCAGAAGCGACAGCTTGCAATAGAAAATGTAATGTTCCATTGTACTTTTTTAGTTTTTACCGCTATTTACTTTATTAATATCATACTTTATAAGTAGTCCGGTCCAATTACTGCATTTCCGCCTGGAAGGAGTGTCCCTTTTCCCCGGCCGGAAACAGACACCTGACCGTATATCCGGAAGGGACCCGTACCATGACCAGGGGACTTTCACATCCCGGCAGCACGGTAGGCCGTCCCCTCAACAGGGAGATCCATCTGGCCGGGGATATCCTTTCCGGCCTCGCGCCGGCTCCACGGATAGTCTCCAGCATCATGGTCATGTCATGGGGGACACCGTTCACATACAGGATGGCCCCCTCTCCGGAAATCCGGATTTCCCGCCTTCCCCATGAAAGGCTTATAGCGTTTTTTTCACCGCACTCGTCCATATCTTATTTTTCCGTATCCTGTTTTACATTTCCATTCCCGACTCTCTTGCACTCCCCGGTGACACACCGGATATCCTCATCCCGTATCCGGCCGGTTCCCTTACGGCCATGAGCTTCCTGCCGCCGGGAAGGATGATGCCGCCGTTAAAGACGGCTTTCCAGTCCTCCTGCCCGAGAGAGGCGGGGCTGATCCCCGCTTTTCTCATCCGTTCCAGAAGGGAGGTCGCATCCGTCTCGACCCCTTGCCGCCTGAGAACCGCCCGCCCGTATCCGCAGGAGAGTTCAAGATCCCCTCTTGCCGTCTGTATTACGGCCGGTTCCGCAATTCCGGTGAGATTTTTCCGGCTGGCGGCGAGTATGCCCCTCAGTTCCCTTGTGCCGATTTCCAGGCAGAAGCCCAGCTTTCGGAGGAGATTCCGGAAGGCGGTGACAATCCTGTCCCATAAGGACCGGTCCGTACCGTCCTCGGCCATCCGTGCCAGATACTCTTCCGTCGCGACACGTATGTCCGTCCTGTCCGCAGCCGCCATCCGGAGAATCTCATCCCGTACTTTTTCCCCGCATCCGTTGAAGATGTCATCCAGAAAAGCATCCATATGCTTGTGACCTGCAAGCTTTCTGAGTCCGTAATGTGCCACACCCTCATGCAGCAGGGTACGCTCGACGTCCGCTTTCCCCCGGGCATGCGGAAGATACAGGCAGACACGTTGCGAGGGGATGTCATACCAGCCCCGGATGTCTTTCCCGCAGGAGAGCAGGCCGCGTATGTCGGGAGAGCCTATCTCGTCGGCACGACGGATCACTTCCACCGGAACATGCAGCTTCCCGGCCAGAAAAGACACATGACGTGCGAGCTCGTCCATTTGGGCATCCCTTGAAAGGAATATCTGCCCGTCCCGGGCGATATCCTCGGTGGAAACGGCAAGCGTGTTCCGTCTTTGGGCTGAAGTAAAGTCCAGTCTGCTTTCCACGTTGCGCGCTTCCACCTCCCCTGCAGTGGAAAGGTATTCCTGTATACTGCTCCTGAAGCTGCCGATGTCGTTCACGAGATCGAATATCGTCTCATACCCGTATTTGCCTGCCACCGCGTCCAGGCTGGAGCTGTTGTCCCTCAATATTGTCCCGCCATAGGCTGTCTCACGGTTCAGTGCGGCGAAAATGCCGTCCGGCGTGTTGTCAAAACCGCCGCCCTCCAGAATCCTTCCGTCAGTGGCCCGCACGATGTCCAGGATCACATTCTCCGCCGTGTTTTTAAACTCCCCGGGATTGCTTCCCCGCGCAAACCCCTCCATGGCCTGTATGGCGTGCTGTATCTCATGTGCCAGGACAGGCCTCACATCATCAGCCCGGGAGATGTTTATCACGATTCTGTTGTCCGGATGGAGGTAGGCCCCGCAATAGTCGGCCGACGGCAGGTCCACAAATTCCAGCCGGGTCCGTTTCATTTCAGGATAGGCCTGGAACAGTTCATCGTCCTTCACATAGTCATCAAGATAGATCCGTTCACGCAGCGCGTCCTGTTCCTTCAGGCCGGCTGCCAGCTCCGTCAGTTCCTCAAAACGTTTCCACTCCGCTTCAGAGAGTGTTTCTCCCTCTATCTGCCGGTCAAGAAGATTTTCAAGCTCCCCATGCCAGGACTGTCTCTCCAGCAGGCGTGAATAGCCCAGATCTCCGGCCGGATGGTATTCGAAATCCGCCGTCTCATAACGCCACTTGCTGTCAGCCCCGCGTTCCCAGCCTGTCGCCGTCTTTATTGTTCCGGCATCCTTGCCGGACTTTTCCATTTCGCGGGCGACGGCAAGGTTCTCCAGCCGCAGGGAGGCCCCTTCAGACCGGTCAAGTCTGGAGGCCCCTTTCTCTCCGATGAAGCGGAAGCGCTCATGTGCGGTTATCTTCAGGTCGGCCTCGCTGAAAATGACATAGTTCCGTGCGCCGTCGGCCCGGCCGCCGGTTGAACACTCCGCCGGATAGTCAATCCCGGTAAAACCCGCCCGCGAAAGAAACCCGCTGGCAAGCTGCTGGGAATCGGTATCCCGGTCCGGATTCATGAACATATAGTCCAGAAGGCTGTAGAACTCTTTTCCGCTGTTCCATACGTGCGACTTGCCGTTCCAGAATTCCACCGTAAGCTCCGGCCAGAAAAGCCGTTCCTTGCGCAGCTGCAGAAATATCCTTCCCTGCTGTTCCGGGGATACCGGCCTGTCCCAGTACAGATAGTTCCTCCCGTTGTCTTCCGGGATTTCCACCGTATAGAGGTGTCGCGGCGGCTCAATGCGTATCCTGCCCGCATCTATGTCGGAAAGCAGCTCCTGCTTCTGCCGCTCGAATGCCTTTCTCCGTCCGCTGTATGCGCTTGCGGTACGCCCGTCCATATACACGGAAGAAATGTTCCGTTTCAAACTGTCCACATCGGTGGAAGAAAGGATCTGGCGTTTCCATATCCTCCATACCTCATCAAAATAATATTCGTTGTCAAGCACCGGGGATAAAGGCTCCCCGTCATAGGTGATGTGGTTTCCCCGCTTTATACCGGTGGCCGCATATTTGCGGGCGATTCCTTCCACTTCCGTCACGTATGTCCCCCATCCGTAGGCCTGCGCCCCTTCACCGGTTCCGGTAAAGGCATGGTCGAAATGACCGAAGGAGGCCGGACTGCCGTGATAGACCTGACGGAAGCGGATGTCGTCATTTGATGTGGAAAACGCGCCCGTGTTTTCATAAGCGTCCTTCAACTGTCCGGGAGACATCACGGCTATGTATTTCACTCCCTCGTCGTAACCGACAAGCCCGTCGTAACCCGCCTCCCTGACTTTGGACAAAAACTCCGGGGTTTCCGTCAGCATCCAGCAGTTCCTTTCGCTTGATGCCAGCTCCAGCGCTTTCTCCGGGGATACCGTATCTCCTTTTCCTCCATAAAAAGACAGGACAGGTATCTCGCTGCCCAATGACTGCAGGATTTTTTTTACGGCCTGCCCGTCTTTCGGGTCAAAAGGGTTTCTTGAATTTACATACAGGTCATACACGTATCCTTCTTCCGTCCATTGTTCATTGCCATATTTGTCATCGGGAATGCTCATTGCACGCGTCTCTGCAATACCTCTTGCCTTTTCCGCATCGACGGAAGTGAAAATCAGGCCGGAATATTCACCGCCCTTGAATGTGTGGAACGGAGCCTTTTGGGGTATGTAAGTGATCCCGTCCCTCTGCCATCCCCTCTCGGGAGTAATCTGGTCTCTGCGCAAAGGTGTTCCATGGTGGACAACCAGAGGCTCGCCATTCTCATCGACAATCCTTGAAGCTGCCTCCGGTGCGTTTTCCCAGTCTCCAAACCAGTTCTTGAATGCCCTGGTGCGCACTTGGACCCACTGCCTCTCATCCAGGGAAGTCGGACTGCCGTTCGGAGCTTTCATGTACATGCCGTCCGCCTTGCCGCGCGTGACAAGTTCCAGTTCCTCGTCCGTGAAATGTTTTTCGGAAGTATGTGTCATTGTCTGCAGGCTTAATAAAATACCTTGTTCATAAAGAGTCTTATTAGCAAAAGACTTGTTTACTTATTTACATTTATGTAATTTAAAGTAAATAAGTAAACAAGTGATATGTGTAGAATACAAATGTTACTTACATTTCCGCATTGGCCTGCCGGCCTGCCTGGTTTATGGCGCCTGCCGCCTTCAGCGCATATCCCGCGGGTGTTCTGGCAAGCATCAGTGCGCTTCCTTTTCCTGCGGCCCCGGATGCGCCGGAAACAAGGGGCGGCTGTACGGCCTTCCCCTTCATCAGGGAGTGCCATTCCCCGGCTTTCATGTTTTCCACGGCCACCCTTTCCTTGCGCAGTTCCTTGACAATCTTCCCCACATTGCATTCCTTCCTTTCCGGAACGGCTGCCGAGTTGAATTTTTCATAAGCCTTGACAAGCTTCTTCTCCCTGTTTTTCCCGGCAGCCGAGACCTCGCTTTCCCGTTCCGCAGCGTTGTCCGAGTACTGCGCCTCGTAAGTGGCCTGGAAGTACTCCCTGTTTATTTCCCTGATCTCGCTGTCCAGTTTCTCCACCGCCTCTCTGACCTGCTTTGCCGAGGGTTTCTTTGCCACGCCCTCCGCCGCTTTCTTTCCGGAGCTTCCGGAGGTTTCGGATGTCCGGGCCGCTGCCGTCTGCTTGCCGGCGGCATTTTCCAGTCTGAGGCCGTACATTTCCATCGCCAGTCTTTTGATCTCTTCCGTAGGCGAACTGATAAACGGTGCCGCATCCCGGTCTGCGTTCAGAACGACGGACTGCACCTTTTCCGTAGGGTTTTCTATATACCGGATATTCATCGGATCGTTTCTGACAGCCGCCAGTTGTACAGTCTCGGACGGGGCGGACACGTATCTGATGTTCTCCCCCTTGGCCTGCACCGCCGCCAGCCGCACGCTTTCCTCAGGCTGCCTGATCTGCCGGAAGATATCCGGATTCCTCTGGACGGCCATATGCTGCACCTTCTCCGTCGGTTCCGCTATATGACGGATGCATTCCGGATTTTTCTGCACGGCGGCCAGCTGTACTTTTTCTGTCGGCTCCCTGATTGCCGAGAGATACCGGGGATCTTTCAGGACGGCCGTCAGTTGCACCTTTTCTGCGGGCTTCTGCAGCAGGAAGATGCATTCCGGTCTCTTCTCGACGGCTTTCAGCTGTACTTTTTCCGTAGGGTTTGGGATGAAGCCGATATAGGAAGGCCTGTTGCCTATGACCGTCAGCTGTACCCTCTCACTTGGCGAAGTGATGAAATGGATGTTGTGCGGTGCGTTTCTGACAGCTGTCAGCTGTACCTTTTCCGTCGGTCTCTCAATAAAGCAGATGACACTTCTGTCCCTTCTGACCGCGGCCATCTGGACACGGGCGGAAGGGTTGGCGATCATGCTGATGGCGCGGGGATTGTTCAATACCGCCCTCATGTCCTTGTCGAACAGCGCGGCAAGGTGTTCCAGGATTGTAGGCATGGCTTTCAATGTTTAAAGGATTTGACTTCATCAAAAAACTCCTTTACGGCTTCCGTATCCGGTTCTCCGGATTTCCTGTTCCCCTTCATCCGGAATACCAGCCTTTGGGCGGCAGCCAGAATACCGGCTGTGGGCGGCAGGTCCGCCTTGAACATCCCTTCCACGGCCGTGAAGCAGGCCAGGGGGGATGGGGCCTGCATGAGAAGGACACTTTCAGGAGAGGCGATTACGGCGGCAAGCTGTACTTTCTCCGTTGGGTTGGTGAACAGCCGGACAAGTTCCGGCTTTTTCTGTACGGCGGCAATCTGCACTTTTTCTGTCGGCTCTTTGATCCTTTGGATTGCGTCCGGATTGTCCAGAACTGCTGCAAGTTGTGCACGTTCCTGCAACAGGTTGTTTTCATTTGGCATGGCAGTTTCTTTTTTATGTTATATTTCAGGGGCAATGATAGGAGGATACAGTGCAACCGTATTGCACTTAACAAAAATTAAGCGGATATCCGGGACTCACGTCCGGGATATCCGCAAGTGGAATTCAAGGTGGTGTGGCCGCTTCAGGCCGCTTCAGTCGTTTCCTTGTACAGCATGATGTCCGTATAGGACGAACTGTAGTTCATTCTGGCCGTAAGAGTGGACATGCCGGCCCCCTTGAAAGGATTGCCGGTTTCCGGATGTTCCTCCATCCACCGGCAGAAATCCAGTATGGGGGACTTGCCGGAAGTGAAATAGACGAAAGGGTGTCCTTTCAGTACCAGCAGGACATCCAGATAGTCCGTAAGTTTCCAGTCCATCCTGTATGTGCTGATGTCCGTCGCCATGTAGGGGGGATCTATCAGAAAGACCACATCCGGGGAGTCCCTGTACTTGTCCGTCAGCTCCCTGTAGTCACAGCATACCACCTCGAGTCCGTCAAGATAGCCCTCGCAACTGTAGTCGCTCAAGCGTATATTGTTGTAGAAGTTCAGTTTTCCGAGCTCCCCGATGTTCCTGGCATATTTGCCGGAGAACAGCAGGGAGGACGAGATGGTGAGATAGTCCACGAAGCCGGTGCTTTCCTCCCGGCGGATACGTTCCAGGAATATGCCGTGCATATCCCTGGAAAGCATCCTGTGGCGGGGGATTCCTTCCGAGAGGCGGCGGAGGTCGGAAAACAGGGCGTTCGTCCGGCTGATGTTCTCCAGACGCTCGCGGTAGTTGTCGTGGTCATTGTAGATTACGGTTGCGTCGGGTCTTTCCCGCTTGGTGATGTGCGAGAGCAGTCCGGAACCGCCGAACAGGTCGACGAACACCGTCCTGTCGCTGAAACGCTTCAAGACTTTTCTGAACTCCGATGCGAACATGCGTTTTTGGCCCACAAAAGGAAGTGGGGCCTGGCTATAATAGCACTTTTTCATTGCTGTAGTCATTCTGTCGTGTAATTGAGTGTTTATGTTTCGGATGCAAAGTTCGTCTCTTCTCCCCAGGAAAGCGAAAGTTCCGCTCTTTTCATACTGTATGGAACGTACATTCCTTTTTGAACCGCCCGAGGATCTCATACACCTTTCTTTCGGAAACGCCATGTCTGGCCGAGAGGAAGGCCACACAATACGTCACCTTGTCACCTTTGCGGCGCATTTGTTCGTACTCCCTGTACAGGTCTATATATTTATAGTCGTCCGGCTTGTAACCTGTCCCGGCCAGACGCTCCAGAAGCTCCCTATTAAAATTTAGAATCTCAAACAGTGTCATAGCAAATATTTTCTATCTTTGCAGAGCCAATCATTTTTGTAACAATAAATAAAATGCAGAACCGTGACAGAGGGTCTTTGCCCCCGGTCGCGCGGTTCTGCGTTATGTTACAAAGTGATTGGCGTTACTTTTTTAACAGGCCGGGGGCTTTTTTACTTTACTTCCATATAAAAATCCCCGCAGATCTTTTTTTATTATGCGTATATGTGACAGGCTCTGGGCCTTTAAGGCTGCAAGATATACCACAAGGCTGCAATTTCGTTGCAGCATGACTTTTATTTTCAGAAAAACACGTTTGTTTCTATGGAAAATATACTTATTTATATTATTAAAGTAAATAAGTAATATACATTATTATTTATATTACTTATTTAAGTATGTAATGTGAAATATATTTAAAGTATAATACTGATAAAGTAAATATGTAGAAAAATATTTGGTAAATATTTCAAAAATGCGTATCTTTACATCGTAATAATCAAGGAGATAGACAAATTATGAAAACAATTACGACAGCATGTGTAAACCACAAGGGCGGTGTGGCAAAGACCACTTCGCTGCTGAATCTGGCGGCCGGTATCGCACGGTTGCACGGGAAAAAGGTATGTATCATAGATGCGGACCCGCAGGCGAACACGACATGGCGGCGTTCGGGGAGGAAATGGCAAGTCTTCCCCAGGATGTCATGCTCGAGAGTGTGCTGCAGGAAATCATGCAGGACAGACCCCTGGAGCTGAAGCCTCTCACGTGGCTGGACAGGGTGGATGTGCTGCCGGCGTCCTTGGACCTGGCGGCCACGGAAGTGATCATGAACACCACCCCCGGGAGGGAATTTCTTTTCAGGGAAATAATAAGAGGCCTGGAAAAGAAGTATGACCATATTCTGATAGACTGTCCTCCCTCATTGGGGCATCATCACACAGAACGCGCTTATGGCGAGTGATTTTGTGATCATACCCCACGGACGGGAACTATTTTCGCCATGAAAAGGGAATCGAGAAGATACATTATATCATCGGCCTGCTCAGAAGGAAACTCGGCGCGGAGGTCAGGATTCTCGGTTACTTCATGACAAAATACAATGCGGGAAGAAAGCTGGACGTGGACATCAGGGAGAGTCTGATAGAAACATTGGGGGAGAGCGTGTTCGAGACAACCATACGGAACAACGTGGCGCTGGGAGAGGCGCAGTACAATGCACGGAGCATTTTCGATTATGCACCCTCGTCAAACGGGGCAAGGGATTACCGGAGTCTGACCGAGGAATTCCTTAAAAGGATCAGGAAAATGAACAAATAATAAAGGAGAAGGAATATGAAAGAATTCAAGTCGAAAGGGATTTCTCTGGAAAATATGGTGGGGGCAGACCCCATGAAAGAAAAAAAAATCGGCGGGGACACCGGGAAAGGCGTATAACCAGACCATTGTCCTGACCGAGGATCTGGTATGGGAACTGAGGACATTTGCCGCAGACCATCGTTACAGAGGGGTAAAGACTGTCATAGAAGCGATGATAGGCTGCTTTCTCAGGGAGGACGGGACATTGGACCGCGACAGGTTGGAGCAGTTCTGGAAAGAATACGTAAAGAAGTAAAGTTTTATATTACTTTTGAAGTAAATAATATTTCAAAGTAAGATACTTATAAACTGAAAGAAGTAATACAATGAAAATTTTAAGGTATATATTGTTGGCTTCACTCACATGTGCATTATCCGCATGTGAAAAGGATGAGATCCTGCCGGAACCTGAACCGCCGGTTGTCACCCCGGGGGATGATCCGGGAAAGGATGAGGAAGAAAAGATACAGCTCGGAATAACCGCATCGTTGCAGGCGATGCAGCAGACAAGGGGAATCATAGAGGCGTTTCTGCCGGGACATGAGATGGGGGTGTTCATCAGCGCTGCCGGCGCCGAGTCTCCATATGTACATAATGTGCCTTATGCCTTTGACGGCAAAAAATGGAATGCCGGCGGGGACGCTCCGGTGGAGGGCGACGCGGAGGTGGCCGCTTATCTGCCGTACAACGGACAGACGGCTGGGGACAGGCTCATCCCCTTTGAACTGGCGGACCAGCACGACATCCTGTATGGAAGGGCGTCGGTCACCAGGGACATTCCGACAGCGGATATTGAGATGAGACATGCCATGAGCCTGGTACGCATCAAAATACTGAAAAATGAATATATGGGAGAAGGCATTGTCTCAAACATAAGGTTTGACAATGTGATCACAAGGATGACGCTTGACATCAGGCTGGAAACCAACTCCCCCCTGATATTCGATTTCTCAAGCAGGGGGAGCCTGCAAGCTGGCGGCAACTATCATCTGAACGATGCAGATCCGGTGGTGGTGGAGACAATCCTTCCCCCTGTCTACGGTTATGACCAGAAAGCGACGGTCAGTTTTACCATTGACGGAAAGGAATATTCCTATGAGTTCCACAGGGACCATGAATGGGAGGCGGGAATGAAATACACCTATACACTGAAGATGACGGGAAACTACAACTCCCCGGTCAACATGGAGCAGGTGGATATCGATGTGAAGTACTGGAGTCGGTATGGCGCACGGTCGTGCGGCTGGAGGGTGCGGGCCGGCTGGAGGCCGTGCACATCGCCCATGTCGACCCCGCCACGCTCGAGCCCGTTCCGGGTACCGAGCGGCGCGTGGCCTGCGACACCCTGCTGCTGTCCGTGGGCCTCATCCCCGAGAACGAGGTGGCGAAGACGGCCGGTGCGGCGCTCGACGCGGTGACGGGCGGCCCGCGGGTCGACAACCGGTTGGCCACCGGCGTGCCGGGGCTCTTCGCCTGCGGAAACGCGCTGCATGTGCACGACTTGGTGGACCATGCGTCCGCCG
>ENA-OPYT01000416-OPYT01000416.1-human-gut-metagenome-genome-assembly--contig:-NODE-416-length-13244-cov-2.982237_pt1 | contig 13244 bp, 15 predicted proteins | sample MGYA00242636_ERZ504480 | MGnify/ENA primary metagenome ERZ504480 (study PRJEB26092, sample SAMD00036228) | human gut metagenome | host: Homo sapiens | study: EMG produced TPA metagenomics assembly of...
AAAGTCGCCTCTTGCAAATGCTTCGCGGGTCATGGTAAACAGGCTCGGCTGCTCGGTAACGTCTTTAGCCATGGTGTTGCGCATTGCGGCGATTTTTTCCCACATTGCAGCGTCGTGCGTGGTGTGGTTATCGTCGTCATGCAGTTTTTTCATCAGGCAGATTTCCTTATGATATTCAGGAATAATTCTGTTCAGAAGTTCCGTCTGCCAACGGATTAAAGCGCCTTTGGCAAAGGATTCGATAAATTCTTTTTTAAGAATGTTGCCGGTTGGTAAGCACGGCAATTTTTTCAGGATAGTTTTTAATGGCGCACATATTTTCCCAAACGGTTGCGGGCGGTTTGCCAAACAGGTGGGCGCGTTCTTCTTCGTTGTAGTCTTCAAATACGTCATGCTCGCTGCGGTATTCTCTGTCTTTTTCAAGGTAGAAGCCTTCGTCGCCCGCTTTTTTGGACAACTCATTTTCCATTTCCTTAAGCGTTTTGCCAGATTCCACGCAGGCTTTAATGCCGTCCAGCATGGAGATGTAGAAAGCTGCAATGGCAAGGTAGGTATTGGTATACGGGTTCGGGGAACGCATTTCAATACGGGTTGCCATCGGGCTGTCGATGTCGCGGATTAAGCCTGCCAGAATGGTACGGTTACGGGAAGGTACTTCCGGGCTGAGGCCGAGCGAAGTTACGATGCAGACAGGCGCTTCAAAGCCGGGTTTCAAACGGTTCAGAGAGTCGATAGTGGAAGAAATGAAGGGGTTGATTACTTCATAGTTTTTCAAAAGCCCCATCATGGAACCGTAACCAACGGCAGAAAGGAATTCAGTGTGCATATCTTTCGGCGCAAACAGGTTAACAACTTTGCCGTTTTTCATTTTGGCGGCAATGCCAACGTGGGTATGTTCGCCGCTGCCGGCAACGCCCGGAACGGGTTTTGCCTGGAAGGAAACTTCAAGGCCGTTCAGGCGGAAAATTTCTTTAACGATAATGCGCGCCAGAAGTTCGTTATCGGCAGTTTGTACGCCGTAGCTGTATTTCCAGTCTACCTCCAGCTGTTCCATAACGTGGGTCATATGGCCGTTGTCGTCAATCTGTCCGCGTACGCCGCCGCATTCTTTATGGCCCATTTCAGGCCCAAGGCCGTAGGCTTCAAGCATTTCCACGGTTTGTTCCAGTGCGGTGCGCACGTTGCCGCGGCAGCGCTGCCAGTATTGTTCCTGCATCATCTGCGAGGAGCTTAATGCTTCAATCGGAGCGTCTTCACGCGGGGATTTTACCCAGAATTCCAGTTCGGTTGCGCAGGTGAAAATAATTTTTTCAATGTCTTCACCGCTGATATGTTCCAAACCTGCAACCTGCGGATGCTTTTTAAAGAGCTCCAGCAGTTCTTTTTCAACATAATCCAGAGTATCGTGCAGAATAGAGCGGGAGTCAACGCGTACGTTGTTGTGTACAAGGAAGCACGGAATACGCAGTGTGCCAACCATTCTACCGGTGGCGGAATCGAAATGTTCGTAGTTATAGTCAATATACCAGTTTACGCTGCTGTCGATTTTCATATCAACGCGGGCGTTATTTAAAGTTAGCAATACCGGTAAGCACAACGGAGCTGCCATCGGTCTGGGCAGGCCATAACCTTCCAGAAAAGCCGTCAATATCTTTCAAAAAACAGGCTGATAGGCACTTTTTCGTCAGTATCGTTGCCTGCAAAATCCACACCCATAAAGGAAACGAATTTAATTTCCGGGTGCGCTGTTAAAATCTCGGTCAGTGTTTCTCTGTTCTGTTCTTCGGGGCTGATAACATAAAGCATATCGGGTTCATCATGTCGGTCACCTGCGGCTTTGCGCCGCGCTCCTTTCATTTAATTAAAATAATTAAAACAAAATAAAATACAAAAGACCCTGCTACTTGGGCATACAAATAGCAGGGTCTCCATTGACCACGTTTGTATTATAACAAATAATTTTCGCCGCGTCCAGTAAAATCTTTCCGGTTTTGTAAAAATTTTAACGCTTGCCCAAAAAGCGGATGAGTATTTCTTCCAACATTTCAAACTGCCTGCCGCCGTAGCGGATATTGGCATTAAAATCTGCCAGTGCCAGCATAAATTCCGATAAGCCGTGCGCGGTAAAATTGCGGCACTGCTCCATTAATTTTTTTACGGCATAGGGCGACATTTTTAAAGCGGAAGCCGCCGTTTGCTGATTCATGCCCTGCGCCGCCAGCTCTTTAACCTGCGCCAGACGGCGTACCTGAAAGGCAATCAAGCCGCTGACGGCTATCGCGCTGCCGCCGTGTTTCTTTTCGTTCTGCAAAAGCTCCAGCGCTTCTGGCAGGTTCTTTTGGGCAATGGCGTTTAAAAGCGCAAAGCGCGAAACTTCCGGCAGGGAAGAAAATACCGCTTCAACATCGGCTTTTGTCCAGATGCGCCGTTTGCCGCCGTAAACGTACAGCTTTTCTATTTCCTGCTCAAGCAAAAGCAGCGGTGCGGTATCGGCTGCGGAAAGATATTCCATTACCGTCTGTTCCGCATCATATTCAAAACGGCAGCCGCGTTTTTTGCTTCGGCATCAAGCCACGGCTTAAGCTGGTACGGCTTCAGCGGTTTACATTCGCAGGCAGCGCCTTCTGCCGCCAGCATTTTATAAAGGCGGCCGCGCTTGTCTATTTTGCTTACGCTGATAAACACATGGCAGAACTCCGGTATGTTGCCAAAATGCTCCAGATTTTCTTTCTGTTTTTTTTCGGCGGCAAAAATTTTATCGTCGCTGATGATGACGAGGCTGCTGCCTCCAAAGAACGGATAAGTGTTAACGGCGGCGTTAAGCCTTTTTAAATCCGTATCGCGGTCGAAAACGCTTATTTCCATATCTTCATCCGCTGCGCTGCCAAAAACATACTTTTTTTATGCAGGCTGCGGCTTTGCTGCGGTAATAGTTTTCTTCGCCGTACATTAAAATAACGTTGGGCAGGCTTTCGCCTTTCTCCAGCATTTCTATCAGTTTTTCCGGTGCCAGTTCCATAAAATCACCTTAAAAAAATTCTTTGTCGTACCTATAACTATACCATTGCAGGCGGCCTTCGTCAAAACATACTTTTACCGCGCCCATTTTATCGGTGCGCAGCACCTTGGCCCCGGCGGCCTGCAAACGCTGCACGGCATCATGCCCCGGGTGTCCGTAACGGTTATCCGCACCAACGGAAATTACCGCAAGCCGCGGCTTGGCCTGTTTTAAAAACAGCGGCGACGAAGAATAATTGCTGCCGTGATGGGCAACTTTTAAAACATCGGCCGGTTTTATTTTGGCAGCCGCCGCAAGTTCTATATTTTCATCGGCATCGCCAGTAAACAAAATGCTGCCTTCTGGTTCAGTTATGCGCATAATTACGCTGCTTTCGTTGCCTCCGCCATCGGATTTTCCTGACGCCAGAACTTCAATGCGGCATTTGCCAAGCGTATATACACTGCCCTCCGCCGCTTCTAAAATATTTTGCGGCTTAATATAGTGCAGCAGTTTTTGTACATCTTCCGAAGGTTTTTCCTGCGGCAGCAGCAGCTTATCAACTTTTACAAGGCGCGCAAGCCCTGCCGCTCCCCCGGCGTGGTCATGGTGCCCGTGGCTCAGCGCCAAAAGGTCGATCTGTTCCACGCCGAGATAACGCAGATACGGTACAATAATGCGGCTGCCGGTATCAAAGTTTCCCTGCAAACCGCCGCAGTCCACAATAATATTATGCCCGTCCGTTGTCTGCACCAAAGCGGCATCACCCTGCCCCACATCTATAAAATGCACGGTAAACGGCTGCGGCGTAAAAATTTTATATGCCGCCAAAACAATTATGCCGGCCGAGCAAATTGCAGCTGTGTACCTGCGCTCCGTTTTGCTGAACCAGTTACTATTAAACAGCGCGGCAAGCATTATGTAATACAGCACAAAGCACGCCGCAGGCAGGTGCGGAACGTTAACTGCCGCCGCAGGCAGCGCCGCGAGGAAACTGACGGCATTAAGCAGAGGCTGCATGAAAATTCCGGCAGCGTAAATTAAATACGTACCGGCGAAAGGCAGGCACAGCCCGGCAAGCGCGGCTATTACCAAAATTTCCATAGCAGGCACAAGCAGAATATTAGCGGCAAAGGTTACAAGCGAAAGCTGGTTAAAATGCCATAATAAAAGCGGCAGGGAGGCAAGCTGCGCCGCAAGCGTAATGGCAAAACCTTCGCGCACAAGTACGGGTTTTAAAAATTGCAGCCGCTCTTTAAGCTGCGGGTAAATAAATATCAGCCCGCCGGTTGCCGCAAACGAAAGCTGAAAACCTGCATCAAGCAGCCATAAAGGGTTATATATTAAAAGCAGCACTGCCGCCGCGCAAAAAATATTGCCGCTTTGCGCTTTTTTGTAAGTACCTGCACCGGCAAGTGCAACCGCACTCATAATGAATGACCGCCACACCGGTGCGCTGCCGCCGCATAACAGAGCATACAAAAATAACAAAAGCAGCACTGTTATTATCTGCACTTTGCCGCGCCTGCCGATAATTAAAATTAAAAAGCCTGCCACCAGTGCCATGTGCGTGCCCGATACCGATAATATATGTGCAAGGCCGGTTACGGAAAACGCTTCGCGCGTTGCTTCGCTTAAACCGTCATAACCGCCGAGCGCCATGCCGCACAGCACTGCCCCTGCTTCGCCGTCAACCGTATCCGTTATTTTCTGCCGCAGCCCCAGTGCAAATAAAAAGAATTTATCGCCAATATCAGCTTCGCCCATAACCTGCAAAGCCGCCTGTTTTACAGACATTCTGGCCTGTAATCCCTGCTGTAAATTCCAGTTTTCGCTGTTAAAGCTGCCGGGATTGGCAAAACTGTTGAGGCCTTTTAATGTGCCGGTAACGGCAGCGCTGCCGGCCGTAAAATCTTTAACTTTGGCATTCTGCACAAACACGCGTATATTGCCGCGAGTTTTATGCAAATTACCGCTGCCTGATTGCAGCGCAGTACACTCAAGTATAAAACCGGTACCTTTTTCCTGTTTTTTCAGCGTCAGCAAATCAACATTGCCGTACACCGTTACCTTTTGCCCGATATAATTTTTAATATCCGCAGTGTGCGGCTGCATAGCCTTACTGCCTGCCGCCATGCCGCACAAGGTAAAAAATATAAGGGCTAATATGGCCGCGCCGCAAGTTTGCTTCTTAAATTTTGCCGCCGCTGCCATAAGCACTGCAAAAACCACTGCCAGCGCGGCATAAACACTAAAATACTGCGGCATTAAAATACCGGCGTAATCACCGGCTGCAAAAAGCGCGGCTGCCGCCGCAAACCATGTTTTCATAAATCAAGCCAGGGCTGCATTTTCTTAAACTTTGCCTGCCCTATGCCCTTTACGTTCATAAGGTCCTCAATTCTGGCAAAGCCGTGGGCAGAACGGTATTCCACAATGCGCTGCGCCGTTACCGCGCCAACGCCCGGAAGTGTTTCCAGTTCTTCCGCCGTGGCAGTGTTTAAATGCACTTTGCCCGTTAAAGCTGTTTCGCTTTCCTGTGCAGCATTGTAAGAAGCGCTGTTCTGCCCTGCCGCTTCCGCACTGCTTGCAGATGTATTTGCAGCGGCAAGTCTGCGCCGTTCTTTTGCGCTCAGGCGGGGCACATTAACCTGCATACCGTCCTTACAGATTTTTGCAAGGTTAACTTTGTCCTTATTAGCTTCTTCCGTCATTCCGCCTGCGGCGGCAATAGCCTCCACGGCTCTGCTTCCGGGCGCAATTTCGTGCAGGCCCGGGTTTGCCACAGCGCCGCTTACATAAACCGTTATTTTCGCTTCTTCTTTTTCGTTTGCCGTATTTACGGCCTGCTGTTCAATCTTTAAAACATCAGTTTCACGCTCATGCGGCCAAAAAGCGGCCAGCAAGCAAAAAACCACTGCCACGGCAACGGCCATTATTTTTTTATTCAGTTGTGCCATCTGTTCAACTCCTGACAAAATAAAAAACTCCCTGGATTAAATCCAAGGAGTTTTTATAAATTTAACCTGTTACGGTTTTACAACGATATTAACCAGACGGCCCGGTACGCAGACAACTTTAACAATTTTGGAGGTGTCAACAGTTTCTGCAATATGCGGTTCGGCAAGGGCAAGTTTTTCCAGCTCGTCTTTGGAAGCAGCGGCAGGAACAACAAGGCGTCCTTTAAGTTTGCCGTTAACCTGCAAAGCAATTTCAATATTATCCACTTTCATGGCTGCTTCATCATATTTCGGCCATTTTTCTTCGTGGATGCTGCCTTCTTCGGAAATTACGCCGTGCCACAGTTCTTCCGTAATATGCGGAACGAACGGAGAGAGCAATTTCAGCAGGTTGGAAACAACTTCGTAAATAAGGCCGGCATGCGGAGTTTTTTCTGCTTCTTTATAAGCATACAAGGCATTAACCAGTTCCATCATGGCACTGATGGCAGTGTTAAAGTTAAAGCGCTGCTCAATGTCATCCGTTACCTTTTTAATGCTGGTATGCAGTACGCGGCGCAGTTCTTTGCCAGCTTCGCTCAGTTCTGCCGGGTTATACTGCGTAACTTTTTCTGCCAGCACATCCTGGTAATGGTAAACTATACGCCATACCCTGCCAAGGAAGCGGAAGGAACCTTCAACGCCCTGGTCGCTCCACTCAAGTTCTCTTTCGGGCGGTGCGGCAAACATAATAAACAGCCTTGCCGTATCTGCGCCGTATTTGCCGATAATTTCTTCCGGCGAAACAACGTTGCCGAGAGATTTACTCATTTTGGCTCCGTCTTTAATAACCATGCCCTGAGTCAGGAGGTTGGTAAACGGTTCTTTATAATCTACAAGTCCTGCGTCATGCAGAACTTTCATAAAGAAGCGGGAATACAAGAGATGCAGAATTGCATGCTCGATACCGCCGATATACTGGTCAACAGGAGACCAGTAATTTACTTTGTCTTTGGCAAACGGTGCTTTATCGTTTTTCGGGTCGGTATAGCGCAGGTAATACCAGGAGGAGCACAGGAAGGTGTCCATGGTATCGGTTTCACGTCTTGCAGGCTTGCCGCATTTCGGGCAGGTGCAGTTTACGAAGCTTTCGGAAGTTGCCAGCGGGGATACTGCACCGGCGTCAAACTTAACATCTTCCGGCAGCATAACCGGCAGCTGGTCTTCCGGCACAAGCACTTCGCCGCAGTCCGGGCAGTAAATAACCGGAATCGGTGCGCCCCAGTAACGCTGGCGGCTGATTAACCAGTCGCGCAGACGGTAATTTACACGGCGTTTGCCGATGCCCATTGCTTCAATCTTGTCTTTAATTGCTTCCATACCGGCATGCAGCTCCATACCGCTGAACTCGCCGGAATTAACAAGCACGCCTTCCTTTTCTTCATAGGCGTCGGTCATATCTTCTAATTTAAGCTCTTTATCCTTGGGGTTAATTACAACAATTTTCTCAAGGCCGTATTTATCCGCAAACATCCAGTCGCGGGCATCATGGGTAGGTACGCCCATAACAGCGCCGGTACCGTAATCATAAAGTACATAGTTGGTAATCCAAACCTGCACTTTTTTGCCGGTAAGCGGGTGGATGCAGTAGCAGCCGGTAAACAGGCCCTCTTTTTCAGATTCACTGGAAGTGCGTTCAATATCGGACTGGTTTCTTACACGGTCGCAGAAAGCTTTAATTTCTTCGGCTTTCGGGTTGTTTACGCACAGCTTTTCAACCAGCGGATGCTCAGCGGCGAGTACAACATAGGTAACGCCGTAAATCGTATCCGGGCGGGTTGTGTAAACAGGAATACGTTCGCCGATTTCCGGAAAATCAAAGCTGAATTCCAAGCCTTCGCTGCGGCCAATCCAGTTGCGCTGCATGGTTTTAACGCGTTCCGGCCAGCCTTCCAGCAGGTCAAGGTCTTTCAAAAGTTCGTCTGCGTAATCGGTAATTTTAAAGAACCACTGTTCCAGGTCTTTTTTTACTACTTCGTGGTCACAGCGCCAGCATTTGCCGTCAATAACCTGTTCGTTGGCAAGTACGGTATTGCAGGTGTTGCACCAGTTAACGGCCGATTTCTTTTTAACAGCCAGGCCGCGTTTGTAGAACAGTTCAAAGAACCACTGGGTCCATTTATAATAATCGGGTTTGCAGGTAGTTACTTCGCGGTCCCAGTCGTAAGAAAGGCCGAGGCGTTTCTGCTGGCGCGTCATATTGGCAATGTTTTCCATCGTCCATTTTTTCGGCGGAATGCCGTGTTTAATAGCGGCGTTTTCCGCGGGCATGCCGAAGGAATCCCAACCCATGGGGTGCAGCACGTTAAAACCGTTCATGGTACGGAAACGGGCTACAACGTCGCCGATAGAATAGTTGCGGACATGGCCCATATGCAGATTGCCGGAAGGATACGGGAACATTTCCAGCACATAAGATTTCGGACGGCTGCTGTCCATCTCTGTTTTAAAAGTTTTGTGTTCTTCCCAATAAGCTTGCCATTTGGCTTCAATCTCATGGGGATTATACTTTTCCTGAATCATATTTTTCAACCTCGCAAATAAAGCTATTTATAGATAATACCCTTAAAATTATATAGCTTACAGGATTTAAAGTCAATTATAAATACCATGCACCTGCATTAATATCGCCAAAGTGTAAAAAATATGATACAATCAAAGAAGATTTTACATAAGAAGGAGACAGCATGAGCCTTTTTGCTATCGGTGACTTTCATTTATCGGGCGAACCGCCTGCCAAACCAATGGAAGTTTTCAGCCCGAACTGGGAAAACCATTTTGAAAAAATACGCCGTAACTGGCTGACTAAAATTACAGAAACGGATACCGTAATTATCTGCGGTGACACCTCGTGGGCCATGTCGCTCGATGCTGCCATGCAGGATTTAAACCGCATTGCCGCCCTGCCGGGGCAGAAAATCATTCTGCGCGGCAACCACGATTACTGGTGGACTTCGCTGAAAAAATGCAGCAGGCCACGGAAGGAAAATTTATGTTTTTACAGAACAACTTTTTTGCCTGCGGCGATGTTGCCGTCTGCGGTTCACGCGGGTGGATTCTGCCGTCGTCGGAAGCGTTTACGGATGACGACAGGCATATTTACCTGCGCGAAGGCATAAGGCTGGAAAATTCGCTTGCCGCCGCCAAAAACGCAGGCTTTAACAAATTTGTTGCCGCCCTGCATTACCCGCCGCTGTATAAAGCGGACGAAGAAACCATATTTACGGAACTTTTTGCCAAATACGGCGTTACGCACTGCGTTTTCGGGCATATCCACGGGCAGGACGCCGGCAATATTTTTGAAGGCGAAACCTGCGGCGTAACTTATAAGCTTGTAAGCTGCGATACGCAGAACTTTATGCCGCAGCTTGTGCTGCCGTAAGAGCCGCGCTAATATTTCCAATTTTTATACTCATACTTAAATCCGCACTCATCCGGGTGCGGATTTTTTATTGCTGTCTTAAGCGGTATGCCGTTACAAAAGGCTGTAAAACGCTTTCATCACGCGAAAACGTTACTCCATCTTCAACAATCAGCCTGCCGTCGCAAAGGGCAATGCCGTTTACGCAAGCACCGCTTTTAACGGTAATATCGTATTTTGAAAGCAGCAGCACTTTGCCGAGCACGGCATTTTTACCTATTTCAATCTGCCCATCGCTGATAATAACGCAAAAATCCGGCATTTTGGTGCCATCAGCAATAAAAATGCTCATTTTGGAAACAAGCACGCCTTCGCCTTTGATGTTTTTGGAGCTTGATGCAATGCTTTTGCTATAATTGCCGTCATCATAATACAGCGCACCGCCAAGCCCGTATTCTTCAAACGTGCTTTTGGAAGGAAAATCCATTTCCTTAAATGCGGCAAAAATTTTTCACATCAAGGCTTTGTAAAATTTCACCAAGTTCACCGGCATAAGCAATGCCTTCCGGCAGATTTTCCGCGCCTTGCAAACTTTTACCCGCAGCAAGCGTATAACGTTTTCCAAGTTCCGTAATTTGCTGAGGCAAGGTTATTTTAAGCTGCTGCAAAGCAAAAGTTTCTCCTCCTGCTTCTGCCTGTACGGTGTATTTTTTTATGCCGCCAGAAGTGCTTTCTTCAAATATTCCTGCTTTAAGCGTGTAATTGCCGGGATACAGCTTTTGCGGCGGCAAAATTAATTCCGCCTTCCGGCAGGCTGCCGTTTTTAAAACCGGCTTTTGTAAGTGCCTGCACCGCAAATTGCAGCTGGCGGCGCAAAATACGCCTGCTGTTTTCTTCCGCTTCCTGGCGCACCCAGTACGCCGCCGCATGCAGGCATACCGCCGCACACAAAATACCTGCCAGCACTGCTGTGCCTATGCTGCCGCGGCAATCCTTCAAAATTTTATTAAAAACTGCCATTTGCCAAAACATAAACTTCCGTAAATTTTTTGCTGCGCCCGCTTGCATTATCTTTAAATTCCAAGGTTACCTTAATTTTATCTGCGGCAAGCTGCTCCGCTTTTATGGACTGCAAAGTAACCTCCGCCAGCGAAAGCGGGTTTACGCCGCGCGTGGAATTATATTTAATTTCGCGTGCCAGCGCGCCGCTGCTGCGGTAAAACGTTACCTGCCTGTTGCCGTACACTTCGGTGCAAACAATTTTATCATTGCTGCCCGTTGTTATTTTTAACCTGCGGCTGTTTAAAAGCAGTTCGTGTTCAATAAAACTCTGGCTGTAACGTGCGGCCCGGTATAAAAGCAAGTCGCTTTTTAAATTTTGCCACGAAGCCGCAAAGGCAGAAAGCCCGTTATAAAAAATAACGGCGCAAATACCGGCAGCGGCAAGTGCCGCACAGGTTTCCGTAAGTAAATAACCCTTGTTATTCACCTCCGGTTACCACGCTTGCCAGTATTTTCCCGCCGCTGTTTTTAACCGTTACATAATAAAACGGCCCTGTAAGGCCGGGGCAGTAAAACTCAGTTTTTTCAACGGCAAGCCCTGCCTGCTGCAAAGCCGTTTCGTCATAAGCACCAGCGGCCGCATTAAACGCATCTGCCGCCGCGTTGCGCTGCACCATTAATTTTATGCCGCTTGTATATGCGCCAACCGCGCTTACACAGATGATTACTGCCGCTGTCAGACACACTAAAACTTCCGCCAGCAAATAGCCTTTGCTGCCCTTCATTTAAACACAACCCTTCCGGTAACAGGCTGCACCTGCAGCCATTTGCTGATGGTTTTATCCTGACGGCATTTAATAATATAGTTATTGGCTGCCGAAGGCGCTCCTTCGCCGGAAAATTTCAGCGCGTTAAAATGCTGGTCAAAATATAGCCCATTTTCAAACTTTCTTAAAACGGAAAGTTTGCCGCCGTAATAAATACGGTAACCGCCTTTATCGGCGTCCATTTCCAAACGGCTTTTGCCGCTCATATCGTAAAAAGAATATTGCTGCAAAGCTGCAATATCACCGGCAAGGCATTGGGCAGCGCGTTCTGCCTCCATTTTCAGCAGATACTCCTGCACGCCTCCGTAAGCGGGCACCAAAAAAGCAGCAGCCATTGCCGTAAGCCCTGCCGCTGCCAAAAACTCTGCCAGCCCGAAGCCCTTATTCTTCAGTGTCACTGCTGCCATCGGACGTTACCGGTTCACCGTCCGCATTTTTGCCTTTCAAAGTGTAGGTCAGCTTGTCGCCGGAAGGAGTGTACACCAGCTCCGTTCCGGTGGCATCTTCAAACTTCTTGCCTTTGGCAATGTATTCGTCCACCAGGTCATTTAAAGCGCTCGGGCAGGTGCCGTTATCCATTTTATAAAGCAAAATGGCGTTATCAATTGTTGCCAGGTCGCTTTCAAGGCGGGCGTTTTTAGCGCGTCCAGCTGCACTGTCAAGCGACGGCAAAAGCATGGCGCCCAAAACGCCTAATAAAGCCACCACCGCCAAAACTTCCAATAAAGTAAACCCGGCATTGCCGCGTAATTTTTTAAGCAAATTATAACCCCTTCCATAATCAAAATCCGGGCAGCGCGCCCGATAAGGAAAACATTGGTGCAGCCACAGCCAGAATAACAGCCGAAACAACCCCGGCCGCCACTGTTAAAAGCAGCGGCTCCAGCACTGTTTTTAAATTTTTCAGCGTATCGTCAAAACGGTACTGCAAAATTTCTGCGGCGCGCATTAACATTTCCGGCAGGCGTCCCGTTTCGGCCCCCACGCCGATAAATTCCGCACTTAAACTGCCAAATAACGGTTTTGCCTTTAATGCCGCCTCTGCCGGGTTAACGCCGCGCAGCACATCCGCGGCAAAAACTTCCGCCCTGCGGCACAGCCCGGCATCCCCCAACGCCGAACCTGCAATCTGTGCCGCCTGCGGCAGAGGTATGCCGCCGTGCAGAAGCAGAGCCAACACTTTGTTAAAGCGGATTTCCAGATACAGTTCTTTTTGCGCTTTAAAAAACGGTACCTTAAACACAAGTTCAAGCAGCCGCTTTCGCTGCGCCGCCGCAATTACCAAAACTACTGACAGTAATACGCACGCTGCCAGCATGTTGGCGGCTAAAAATTCCTGCACATCAAAAAGCAGCTTTAAATACGGCGGAAGCTGGGCATTCATCGAAGCATATAAATCTTTAAACAGCGGCAGAACCTGCACAATAAATAAAACTGCTGTTGCCAATGAAGCTGAAAAAAGAAAGAGCGGATACAAAGATATATTTTTAAGAAAGCGCTTCATCTGCACCTGCAATTTATAATATTCTGCCAGTTCTTCCAGCATTTCGCATAAAATACCGCCGTTTTCACCTGCTTCGGCCACTGCCGCAGGCAGTGCGCCCCATACCTCCTGCCTATTTTTTATGCAGCCTGCAAAACTCGTGCCCATTTTTAAATCACGCTCAATGCCAAGGCAAAGCTGCGCCGTCTTTGGCGGCAGGCGCTCTGCCAATACGCCAAGCGACTTTAAAAGCGGCAGCCCGCTGTTAAGCATCAGCGCCAGCTGGCTGAAAAACACCGTTTTTTCTTCATCGGTTAAACTGTTTTTAGTTTTGCTAAACTTAAACATGCCCCTGCTTTTTTGCCAGGGCACTTGCTTGGCTTTCCTGCTGCAAAAGGGCTTAAATAACCAATAATTACTGCGCACAAAATGCCGCCAGCCCTCAAATTTCAATCTGGCAGCACTGTAAACCCCGCTGCGGCTCACGCCGGAAGAATCTACTGCTTTCCATCTGTACTGCTGCACCGCTGCACCCCTTTCCGGGTAATTGATATTCGCCGGTGCAGAAAGTTTT
>ENA-OPYT01000417-OPYT01000417.1-human-gut-metagenome-genome-assembly--contig:-NODE-417-length-13239-cov-4.117221_pt1 | contig 13239 bp, 10 predicted proteins | sample MGYA00242636_ERZ504480 | MGnify/ENA primary metagenome ERZ504480 (study PRJEB26092, sample SAMD00036228) | human gut metagenome | host: Homo sapiens | study: EMG produced TPA metagenomics assembly of...
ATAATATTTGAGGAGAAGTTTAATCGTTATGGAAACATTCATTGTCAAGAGGGACGGAACGCGGGAGGCGTTTTCGATGGCAGAAGATTCAGCGGGCGATCGCCAAGGCATTCCTTTCGGTCGGGAGTTTCGCTACGCAGGACGTGATCACCAACATCCTGAGCCGGGTCAGCGTGACCGACGGCATCTCGGTCGAGGAGATCCAGAACCAGGTGGAGGTCGCGCTCATGGCCGAGCGTTACTACACGGTAGCCAAGGCTTATATGCTTTATCGCCAGCGGCATACCGAGGATCGGGAGGTGCGCGACAAGTTGCAGTTCCTCATGGAGTACTGCGATGCTTCGAACGCCGCGACAGGAAGCAAGTTCGACGCCAATGCCAACGTGGAGAACAAGAACATGGCTACGCTCATCGGCGAGCTGCCCAAATCGAATTTCATCCGTCTGAACCGCCGCATGCTCACCGACCGCCTCAAGGAGATATACGGCAAGGAGTTGGCGGACAAGTATATCGAGATGCTGAACGACCATTTCATCTACAAAAACGACGAAACTTCGCTGGCCAACTATTGCGCTTCGATTACGATGTATCCCTGGCTCATCGGAGGAACGATTTCGATCGGGGGCAATTCGAAAGCCCCGACCAACCTCAAGTCATTCTGCGGCGGCTTCGTGAATATGGTTTTTATCGTGTCGAGTATGCTCAGCGGCGCCTGCGCCACACCCGAATTTCTGATGTATATGAACTATTTCATCGGCCAGGAGTACGGCACCGACTATTTCAAACGGGCGGACGAGGTGGTCGATCTCTCGAAGAAACGGCGCACGGATCGACAAGGTCATCACCGACTGTTTCGAACAGATCGTCTATTCGATCAACCAGCCGACCGGAGCGCGGAATTTCCAGGCCGTGTTCTGGAACGTTGCTTACTACGACCGCTACTATTTCGAGAGCCTGTTCGGAAATTTCCTCTTCCCCGACGGCAGCAAGCCCGACTGGGAGTCGCTCAGCTGGCTGCAAAAGCGTTTCATGAAGTGGTTCAACCGCGAACGGACCCGCACCGTGCTGACCTTCCCGGTCGAAACGATGGCTTTACTCACGGAAAACGGTGACGTGAAGGACAAGGAGTGGGGCGATTTCACGGCCGAAATGTATGCCGAGGGACATTCGTTCTTTACCTACATGAGCGACAATGCCGATTCGCTTTCGAGCTGCTGCCGCCTGCGCAACGAAATTACGGACAACGGGTTCAGCTACACGCTCGGCGCCGGAGGCGTATCGACCGGCTCGAAGAGCGTGCTGACGATCAACCTGAACCGTTGCATCCAGTACGCCGCACGTAAGGGTATGCCCTATCAGTTCTTCCTCGAGGAGGTGGTCGATCTGGTGCACAAGGTGCAGTTGGCCTACAACGAGAACCTGAAATACATGCAGTCGAAGGGGATGCTGCCCCTGTTCGATGCGGGCTATATCAATATGTCGCGCCAGTACCTCACTATCGGTGTGAACGGACTGGTCGAAGCAGCCGAATTTCTCGGCATTCCGATCAACGACAATCCCGATTACGAACGTTTTACACAGGAAATTCTCGGAATGATCGAAAAGTACAACAAGAAGTACCGCTCGAAGGAGGTGATGTTCAACTGCGAGATGATTCCGGCGGAGAACGTGGGAGTGAAACATGCCAAATGGGACAAGCGCGACGGCTACAAGGTGGGGCGCGACTGTTACAACAGCTATTTTTACATCGTCGAGGACGAATCGCTCAACATCGTGGACAAGTTCCGACTGCACGGCCGCAAATACATCGAGCACCTCACGGGCGGCTCGGCCCTGCACATGAACCTGCAGGAACATTTGAGCCGGGAGCAGTACCGCCACCTGTTGCGCGTGGCTTCGCAGGAGGGATGCAACTATTTCACGTTCAACATCCCGAATACGGTCTGCAACGATTGCGGGCATATCGACAAGCGCAACCTCAAGGCGTGTCCGAAATGCAACGGCAGGAATCTCGATTATCTGACCCGTATCATCGGTTATATGAAGCGTGTCAGCAACTTCTCTCAAGCTCGGCAGCAGGAGGCCGCGCGTCGTCACTATGCTACGCCTGGCCAGCTTTGATGTGGTGTTCCAGGAGATTCCGGGCGAAGTGACCCTCGCTCTGAATCTTTCGGGGTGTCCGAACCGGTGCGCCGGGTGTCACAGTCCCCATCTGTGGGAAGAGGTCGGGGAGCCGCTGGACGATAATTTGCTGAATAGTTTGTTGTCGGGATACGGAAATGCGATTACCTGCGTTTGTTTTATGGGAGGCGATGCAGCGCCCGGCGATGTCGCGCATTGGAGCGCCTGTGTGCGGGCTGCGACCGAGGGCCGGCTGAAGACAGGCTGGTATTCGGGGCGTTCTGAATTGGCCGCAGGTATCGACCCGCGCAGTTTTGATTATATCAAGCTGGGACCGTATGTCGCACATTTGGGAGGCTTGGATTCCGCTTCGACGAACCAGCGGCTTTACCGGGTGACGGACGGCGAAATGAAGGACATTACGGCGGAGTTGAGGAACAGGGATCGTATGTTATTGGGTTAATTGAATCATATTAAAAGGCTGCGAGGGCTGTGAACAAATAGTTCACGGCCCTCGCGGTGTATTGCCGGGCGGTTCGGGGACCTGCATGGAACGACCGTCGCGAAGTTTGTTTTTCGGTTTGAGAAGCCCGAAAGAATTCGGTGGTTCGATTCCATCGGGAGCTAACAACAAAAAGTCCCCGAAAAGGGGACTTTTTACTTGTGCGGTCGGTCGCGTTATAGTCCGAACTCTTGCTTGATCAGATCGACGGCATCGAGCTTTTCCCAGCCGAAGAATTCGATCTCGCGTTCCACCTCGCGGCCGTCCTCCCACACTTTCTCCTTGCGGGTGTAGGGGCGGTTGCCGAAATGTCCGTAGGATGCCGTCGCTTCGAAGATCGGGTTTTTGAGGCCGAATTTCTTCACGATAGCCGCCGGACGCAGGTCGAAGAGCTTGGCGATACGGCGGGCGATCTCCCCGTCGGTCATGTCCGCGAGTTTCGGATTGCGGCTGCATACCGCACCGTGCGTATCGACGAAGACGGAGATCGGTTCGGCGATCCCGATGGCATAGCTCAACTCCACGAGAATTTCGTCCGCGATCCCGGCCGCCACCATGTTCTTGGCGATGTAGCGGGCTGCGTAAGCTGCCGAACGGTCCACCTTCGAGGAGTCCTTGCCCGAGAAGGCGCCGCCGCCGTGGGCACCGCGTCCGCCGTAGCTATCGACGATGATCTTGCGGCCCGTGAGTCCCGTATCTCCGTGCGGGCCGCCGATGACGAACTTGCCCGTGGGATTCACGTGCAGGATATAGTCGTCGCCGATCAGTCGCGCCAACTTATCCTTGGCGCGTTCCAGACGGGCCTTGACGCGTGGAATGAGGATCGTGCGCACGTCCTCGCGGATCTTCTCCTGCATGCGTTTTTCGGCCATCTTCTCGGTGACGCCCTTGCTCGTGGGGATGAAATCGTCGTGCTGGGTCGAAACCACGATGGTATGTACGCGCAGCGGACGGTGCGTCTGTTCGTCGTATTCGATCGTTACCTGCGACTTGGCGTCGGGACGCAGGTAGGTCATCACCTGCCCTTCGCGGCGGATGACGGCCAGTTCCTTGAGAATGACGTGCGAGAGGATGAGCGTCGCAGGCATGTATTCGCGCGTTTCGTTGCACGCATAGCCGAACATGATGCCCTGATCGCCCGCGCCTTGTTCTTCTTCGGCCTCGCGTACGACACCCTGGTTGATGTCCGGAGACTGTTCGTGGATCGCGGAGAGCACGCCGCAGGAATTACCGTCGAACTGATATTCGCTTTTGGTATAACCGATACGGTTGATTACGCGGCGTGTTACGTGCTGGATATCGACGTAGGCGCTCGAACGCACTTCGCCCGCGACGACGACCAGACCGGTGGTGCAGAGCGTTTCGCAGGCTACTTTGGAGTTGGAGTCGTGACGAAGGAATTCGTCGAGAATGGCATCGGAAATCTGATCCGAAACTTTGTCGGGGTGTCCTTCGGACACGGACTCCGACGTAAATAAAAATCCCATTTTACATTTATTTTGGAAGTTAAACGTATAAAATGGGGAAAAATTGGCTGCTGGAATAAAAAAGCTGTTTTAGCTATTTTTTATTGTGGTTTGCAATCAGTCAAATCTTTCCACATTCCCCGCCGATCGGCGAGGACTGCAAAGGTAAACATAAAAAACGGGGAATAAAAACTTATTCCCCATATTATCTTACGAAAAATAGGTGCCGTCTTATAGGGCCTTGGTATCTATCGGGTTACGTTCAAGGTCGGCAGATTCAGGATTTGGGCTCGGGTGAATTATTCTGTGTGCCGACGGCGGAGTTTTCGCTTCGCGACACGTCTAAAAGCAGGAAACACAATAATCGTCTTTTCTGGGCGTTCTGTAACTAAATAGAAACGCTCAAACAGAAACAGCCTATGGAATAAAATTGCCTCCGTAATAAAACCAGTTAAATTATTTCAATATTGGATTATGAAAAAGGCATTGTTATTATTAGGTATGATTGCCGCAGGCGCCGCATCCGGCGGTGTCGTCGCCTGGAGTATTTTATCGCCGGCCGAAAAGAACGGCACGCATGTTGTTACGCCGCAAAGCGGGGCAGTGTCTGACGACCCCTTTTCTCAGGCGGGAACCCATTTCACTTCGTATCAGGCCGAGCAGTATCCGGATCTTACGTATGCTGCCGAGAATGCTGTCAAGGCCGTCGTGAATATCGAGGTGGTTCAGGAGATCGAAGTTCCCGAGCGGCAGTACGATCCGTTTTTCGAATTTTTCGGTATTCCCCAGCAGGGCCGGCGCGGCCCTTCGACACAGGAGCGTCGGGGCGGAGGATCCGGCGTGATTATTTCCGCAGACGGTTACATCGTGACCAACAACCATGTGGTGGACGAGGCTACGCGCCTTCGCGTGAAGCTGAGCGACGGCCGCACGTTCGACGCCAAGGTGATCGGTACCGACCCCACGACGGATGTGGCGCTGGTGAAGATCGAGGCCGAGGACCTGCCTACGTTGCCTTTCGGCAGTTCGGATTCGCTCCGGTTGGGCGAATGGGTGCTGGCCATCGGATCGCCCTATAACCTGCAATCGACCATTACGGCCGGTATCGTGAGTGCCAAAGCGCGTCAGTTGGATGTCATTCCGAGCGAATTCCGCATCGAGTCGTTTATCCAGACGGATGCGGCCGTCAATCCCGGTAATTCGGGCGGTGCGTTGGTCAATACGCGCGGCGAACTGGTCGGTATCAATACCGTAATCAAGACGATGACGGGTAGCTATGTCGGTTATTCGTTCGCGGTCCCCGAAACGATCGTCCGCAAGGTGGTCGTGGATCTCAAGGAGTACGGCGTCGTGCAGCGGGCTCTGTTGGGTCTGGCATTCCGCCCCATAGATCAGAATTTCATCGATCAGATGGGCGAGGAAACGGGTATCGAGGAGTTGGGCGGCGTTTATGTCGCCAGTGTGTCCGAAGGGGGCGCTGCCTCGCAGGCCGGTATCCGCAAGGGAGATGTAATTCTTTCGGTCGATGGCGTGGAGTTGAACGAGGCTGCGACGCTTCAGGAGCAGATCGGCAAGCACCGTCCCAACGACAAGGTAAAATTAATGATAAAAAGGTCGGGTTCGATGAAACAAATCGAGGTGACCTTGCGTAATAAAGCAGGTAAGACGGAACTCCTCACGCGGGACGACGTCGATGTGATGGAAGTTTTGGGTGGAAAGTTCGCCACGGCCGATGAACGTCTGTGTCGCCGACTGGAGATCAGAGGCGGTGTGGAAGTGCTGGCAATCAAGGCGAACGGTATTCTGTCGAAGGCACGGGTAAGACCGGGATTCGTGATTACCCACATCAACGACAAGTCCGTGCGTTCGCTCTCCGATATGCAGCGGATGACCGATAAGGTTCGCAGCATCGACGGAGTATATCCCGACGGACGTTCGGCGAGCTATGTGCTTGTCGAATAGGGAAGCGCCAGGAAAGCCGGGTATGTTTTACCGATTTTTTATTGCCGTAGTTTAAGAATATTCTTATAAAATTAAATATGCGTCAGTTAAAAATTACGAAGTCCATCACCAACCGTGAGAGCGCGTCTTTGGACAAGTACCTGCAGGAAATCGGCAAGGAGGAGCTCATTACGGTTGAGGAGGAGGTGGAACTTGCCCAGCGAATCAAGAAGGGTGACCAGGAGGCATTGGAGAAGCTCACCAAAGCCAATCTGCGTTTCGTCGTGTCGGTGGCCAAGCAGTATCAGAATCAAGGCCTCAGTCTGCCCGACTTGATTAACGAGGGAAACCTCGGTCTTATCAAGGCTGCGGAGAAGTTCGACGAAACCCGGGGTTTCAAGTTTATTTCGTATGCCGTGTGGTGGATTCGTCAGTCGATCCTGCAAGCTCTGGCCGAGCAGTCGCGTATCGTGCGCCTGCCGCTCAATCAGGTGGGCTCGCTCAATAAGATCAACAAGGCTTTCGCCCGTTTCGAGCAGGAGCACGAGCGCACCCCTTCGCCCGAGGAGTTGGCGAATGAGTTGGAGCTTCCCAAGGAGAAGGTGACCGATACGCTGCGTGTCGCCGGCCGCCATGTTTCGGTGGATGCGCCTTTTGCCGACGGCGAGGACAACAGCCTGCTCGATGTGCTGGTGAACCCCGATTCGCCCAATGCCGACAGAGGGTTGATTAACGAGTCGCTCTCGACCGAGGTGGATCGTGCCTTGGAAACGCTGACCGAACGCGAGCGGGATATCATCAAATATTTCTTCGGCATCGGCTGTTCGGAAATGACGCTCGAAGAGATCGGCGAAAAATTCGACCTGACGCGCGAACGTGTACGCCAGATCAAGGAGAAGGCAATCCGTCGCCTGCGTCACTCCTCCCGCAGCAAGTTGCTGAAATCTTATCTGGGGTAGAGAACCCCGTTTATGATAAAGCCGGAACTTCTAAAAGTTCCGGCTTTTTTATTCCATTTCCGAACTTTGTTTTGCAATTGTCGCCGGTGACAGTCGGTGCGGGGCGATTACCTGTCGTCGGAATATTCGTCTTCGGTCATCATACGCTGGATGCGCAGGTTTTTACCCAAGACCAGGGTGATGGACAGCAACGCGAGAGCACAGACGGCGCAAAGAGCCAGCCATTCGAGCCGTCCCAATATGCCCGATAGCAGGACCCCCGCTACGGATAGTGCCAGGACCGTGTAACAGATGACGAGAGTAATCTTAAGTGGTTGCAGCATATTTTTATGGTGGCGATTATATTTTGCAATGTATCCTTATCCGACGGTCGCAGCATTGAATTCGAGGGGCGCTATTCGCGGCCTGTGCCCGCATTTGCAATGCAGCCCTTTCTAAATCCTCTTCTCGGAGAGGGCTTGGGTCGCTGTGCTTTCAGAGAGGTACTCTAACGCGTATAATCAGGTTTTAGAAGTTATTATGCTTACCACAAAATCGGTGCCTTTCCGATGCTTTGCAGATATTCGTTGGCCCGGGAAAAGTGTTTGCTGCCGAAAAATCCCCGGTAGGCCGACAGCGGGGAGGGATGGACGGCTTTGAGGATGCAGTTGCGCTGGGATCGGCGATGGCGCCTTTGCGCTGGGCGTAACTTCCCCACAGCATGTAAACGATGCCTTGCTTGCGCTGTGCGATGGCCCGCACGACCGCATCGGTGAAAGTTTCCCAGCCGTGTCCTGCGTGGGAGGCCGCTTCGTGCGCCCGGACCGTCAGCACGGCATTGAGTAGCAGCACGCCCTGTTCGGCCCAGCGGTCGAGGTTGCCGCTCGTGGGAATCGGCGAGCCGGTGTCGTCGGCTACTTCCTGGAAGATGTTCTGCAGCGAGGGTGGGAACGGCACGCCGTCCGCCACGGAGAAACAGAGTCCGTTGGCCTGTCCTTCGCCGTGATAGGGGTCCTGTCCGATGATTACCACTTTGAGTTTGTCGAACGGGCATTTGTCGAAGGCACGAAAAATGTTGCTTCCTCTGGGGAATATCCGGCGGGAAGCGTATTCTTGCCGTACGAAGTCGGTGAGTTCTCGGAAATAGGGTTTTTCGAACTCTTCGGAAAGAATCTCTTTCCAGTCCGAAGCGATTTTAACATCCATGGCTGGTATTGAATTAGGCTGTTATATATTTCGAGTACCACGACCGTTTTTTGTTGATCTCGGCAGGCAGCCCTCGATCCTGCGGGGTGTCGTTTCGTTCTGACCTTCTTCCCGGGAAGAGTTTCGACTTTTCGTCGAAGCATGTCGGTCGGTTTCGAGCCGGAGCAGGTCGGTAATCGAGCTATATAATCAGGTTAAATTTTTGCTAAAATACAAAGAAAGTTCGAAACGGCGTGTCGGAAATGCGTAAATTTGAAAAGTGGCATCAAAAGAATATATATTATTTGTTATGAAAAAAATTGTAATTACCATGCTCGTCCTGTTGTCGGCGGCCTATGCCGTCGGGATAGGAGGCGGGGAGGTCGCCCGTAAACTGAACCTTCGACCGTCGCAAATCGTTCCCGCAGCCGACACGTTGCCGGTTCGGAACCTGATCTATCTGATCGGGGACGGTATGGGATTGAGTCACGTGTCGATGTTGATGCTCGAGGAGGGATACGGTACGACCGCTTTCGACCGGGCGCAGAACATCGCATTGATTACTACTTATTCAGCCAACAACCGGGTGACGGACTCCGCAGCGGCCGGTACGGCGCTGGCGACGGGACATAAGACCGGCAACGGTATGCTCGGTGTGCTGCCCGATTCGACGGCTGCGGAGTCGATTATGGCGGATGCGATCCGAGCCGGGATGCCGACCGGAGTCGTCGTTACCAGTACTCTGCAACACGCTACGCCCGGCGCTTTCTATGCCCATGTGCCTTATCGGCGACAGTATCAGCGAATCTCCGATCAACTGGCCGGAAGCGACTTGACGGTGGCCTTCGGCGGCGGATTGAAGTATGCCGAAACGTCGGAGCGGGAGGACGGTGTACCGGGCATCGAGCGCCTTCGGGATCGCGGTTTCCGGGTGCTGACCGATCCCTCGCAGCTCGATACCTTGAGCCGGGGACCTGTGATGGGATTCTTTGCCGACGGTCACCTGCCGAAAATGTCGGAGGGGCGGGGCGATTATCTGGAGCGGGCGATCCGCAAGGCGCTGGAGATTCTGTCGCGAGAAGCCGGCGAGCGCGACCGGGGCTTTATTCTGATGGTCGAAGGATCCCAGATTGATCTGCGGGCTCACGATAACGATGCCGAAGGCGTCCTGGCGGAGATGCGTGATTTCGACCGGGCGGTTGCCGCTGCGATGGATTTCGCCGACCGGCATCCTGGGACGCTCGTGGTCGTTACGGCCGATCACGAAACGGGCGGTCTTTCGATTCCTTCGGCCGATGTCGATTTCGAGCACGAGGAGGCCGGGATCGAGTACCGTTTCAGCACCGGCGGACATACGGCGGCGATGGTGCCCGTCTATCTGTACGGGACAGGCGCCGAACGGATTAACGGCGTACTGGACAATACGGAGCTGGCCCTTCGGCTGGCAGGGACGCTCGGTTTGAGATAAGACGATGCGGAATTTCGTGCGGACTTCGCGAAATGTTGCGAGGGAGAATGGAGTAATTTAATTTATAGCGTATTAAATATAAAAATTATAAAGATGTTACCACTAATTTTCAAATAATAGTTATCTTTGTAACATCGAGTATTCGATGACATATTTTTGATGAAAGTGTATTAGTTTCAGCCTTGGTTCGAAATCTGGTAAATGCTATTTTGTTTATTCTGCTGTATATTAATAAGATAACAATTATAACGCCTTGCAAAAGAACCAGAATAGAAACAAAATCGGTATTTTAGGAGATTCTTTGGTTTTTACTTTACACTTGATTTCATCCCTTGCACTTGGTTGCACACAAAGTGTTTCTTAAAGCTACTTTCCCCGCTACTGACCTCTCTCATCAAGAATATCGATTGGTGATCTATAGCGAATTTTGCAGTTAAAAGAGAAAATAGGCAAATGTACATTTTAAGATTATACGTTCATTGAAACTTTTTGCACTATGCAAAGGTAAGTACTTCTACCAAATCATAGGCATATGGAAAGGCAAATATGCTTACCTAAATTTAGTTTACTTTGGTTTTGCCTACATATAGGCTAATAGAGTAAACTAAACTGAATTTTCAACGATTTCTATCATCTAACTAAATACAAAATATACAGCATAAGAGGAAGCAAATCTACTATGTATTTCTCTTTTCGCTGCAATCCTATTCACACAGCAGGACTACTTCAAGGCCCACCGCAAGGCGAGTCGCGAGGAGGAGATTGCGCACCATGGCAAGCCCGTCGGTCCGTGCCGGTACGTCGCTACGGAGTCGGCCGAGTTTCCGGATTCCGGACCGACTTCAAGCCATTAACAAAAGGGGCCGTATAAACTCGTTATACAGTCCCTTTACTTATTCTGCGCGAAAAATATTCCGACGCTATGTCCCGGTTAAGACTATTCGGGTATTACTTGCCAAGCCTGCTGTCCGTTGTAGGTCGTTTCTACCGACTTGTAGCCCGGAGCGACAAACGTATCGTCCGCTTCGCCCGTGTTGTCGCCCGTTGCGGGGTTGTAGTTAATGAAGATTCCTCCGTAAATTTCAACCGTGGCACGGCCGGCTTTCCGGTCGGCATCCTGAATGTTGATGACCGGATACCAACCGTTGATGGGATTGCCCTTCGTTTCGAATACACCGCCATAAATCTTCAGGTGAGCATTTTTGAGAGGGGCGTGCCGTTGCTACCAAAATACACGAGTTGGCAATTCCGGAAGCATCCGTACCGACGGTGAAGTATCCGTCCTTGATCGTCGTAGTGCCCTCCGCAATACGGATCGCTGCATTGGTCCCTTTGCTGCCGCTGCTGCCGTCAACGGTAATGGTGCCGTCGATAACCAGATCGGGGCAACCGCTATAGATGCCTGCAACGTTTGTGGCTGTACTGTTTTTCGGTCCGACGATGAAGCCTTTTCCGCTAATAACCATCTTTTTGCACGATTTGCTCACTTGGATGCACTGTTGCAATTCGGAGCCTTCCTGCGCTGTCAATACCGCACCCTCTTTCAGAGACAAGGTGGCGGAAGCGACCGAGGAGATATAGGGAGAATCATCGATAGTCATACTGCGCGAAACGATGGCGATATCGCCGCTTTTCAAGGCTGATTCCAGATCCGCAGGCGCTGCTACCTCCGTACCCTTCACCACCGTGTAAGTTCCGTTAGGAGCCGGTTCGGCAGAGGTCTTGATCGCCGTGTAGCCCTCCGCAACGAAGTTTTTCACCGGATTTTCCGTCATCGAACTCGACGGATCGTAATTGATGAACGTACCGCCGTATACGTTGATGGCGGCACCCGAGCCGTCTTTCAGGTTCAGCACCCAATAACCGCGGTTGTTGGCGCTCTTCGACTCGAACGTACCGCCGTAGATGTTGATAACGGCCTGCTGATCCGCGTAGATAAGGTCGAGCTGTGCATTATGGTCATTATAGTCCTGATCGTTGACAAAATTACCGCCGTAGATGTTCACCTTCGCATCGCCGTAAGCATATACGGCCATGCGGTAGCCGTCTTCGTTGGGCTTGGTTCCGATAGCCTTAATGTTGCCGTCGCCTTTGATATTCAGGGTAGCGCCGCCTTTCACTTCGAATACGGTGGTGTTGCCATAGCGTGGATCTGTATCAGGAAGCGAGGTCGTGTTGATGATGTCCTTGCCGTTCAGGTCGATCTCGACTGTCTTGCCGGTTTCCACGACCAGCGGGGCTTCGACCGTCACGTCTTCCGACAGGGTGACGCTGCCGCCGTTGGCCAGTGCGGCACGCAGTTCGGGATAGTCGTTGATGTCGGGCTTGTAGAACTCCGGATCAATCGTCACGTTGAACGTACCCTGTTTGGTCAGCAGGTTACCGGATACGTTGGTGCGGTAGTTGCGGCGGATCGGAATATTCTTGAAGTCGCCGTTGGTCGAAATTTCAGTCGTGCCGTTGAGGAACGTCATCGAAAAATCGGCCAGCGTAGCCTCCTCGACGGGGGCCCAGATATAGTCGACCGTCAGATCGCCATCGGCGCTGAGTACGTCGGCGGTATATTCCACCGCAGCTGTCGCCGCGCCGATCTCGCCTTTTTTGGCGTTGAACGAAGTCGGAACGGCCGTGAAAGCCACTTTCACTTTCGTTGGCTTTAACGTGGGATCGGGAATCGCAGCCATGTCAAGCGTTTTGACGTTCAACTGACCGAAAGGACGACGCAAGGTAATGTTTTCCGAAAAAGCTCCCTTTACCTGGTAGTCGAGCAATGCGCCGGTAAAGGCATCGAATTCGTCATTGTTACCCGCATAGTTGCCTTTCACCGTGATATTGGTCAAATCGTCCGTATTATAATGATCTCCGGTCGAGCAGTCGGCCCAGAATACGAAGTCATAAGTCTGCTGGGCCACCAACCGTAGGTTGAATGTTGCGGTCAGTTTACCATCGGCGCCTTTCTGCACGGTGGCGGACTGTTGTTCGCCATACTTCGCCGGAGTCGTCCCCGAATGGTAGATCTGGAGCAGGCAACGGTCGATTTTCGCCCCGTTGCCGAAGTCTGCCGCCGTGGCACGGGTCTGCATCCCTTGCGGGATGGTAACGGTAATGGTCTGGGAGGTGGCTCCGTCGGAAACGAGCCCTTCATCCTTCTGACACGCGGTAAGGGTCATCGCAAGGCCCACCGCCAATAGGAATAATTTCTTCATAATATGTTGCAATTTTATGGGTTTTCTTGTCTGGTGGTAATTTATCATTCGTTATCTGTTATTCGAATGTGGCCGTTACGTGGGTCGTGTAGTTCTGCTGCAGTTGCAGCATGTCGAGTCCTTTGGTCACATTGCCCACCGTGATCGACAGGCCGATGGATTGCCCCGCATACGGCACGAAGAGGAAATCTTCGCCGACCGAGTTTGACCCGGCAGTCGTTGCCGGGAACGCGAGTGTCAGAGTTTGCGGAGCGGATGTCGTTTCTGTCAATACGTCGTATTGTGTCGGTACGTTCGTGTATGTAACCGACACCTCTTGCCCGCCCGTGCCGAATGCGGCCGTGTTCTGCATCGCCAACTTTGCCAGCGGGCGTTTCAACGTGGCCGATACGCCGTTGCCGCCGTTCCACTG
>ENA-OPYT01000419-OPYT01000419.1-human-gut-metagenome-genome-assembly--contig:-NODE-419-length-13212-cov-1.800611_pt1 | contig 13212 bp, 20 predicted proteins | sample MGYA00242636_ERZ504480 | MGnify/ENA primary metagenome ERZ504480 (study PRJEB26092, sample SAMD00036228) | human gut metagenome | host: Homo sapiens | study: EMG produced TPA metagenomics assembly of...
GACTGATTCATACAGTCCTCCTTTTCTTTGTCAAACCGTTCAGAGCATTGCGACACCACAATACCCCGAACGGTCTGAAATGTCCAGCACTTTACGCGCACAGCTTTCCCTGCCGAAAGTCCAGTTCCGCCAAGGCTTTCAGCTTATCCTCCACGGTTTCGCTGCCATGCCGGGGAAACACGGAGATGACTCGAATCTCCCGCCCGCAGGCTGTCTGCATCCGCTCCACGGTGATACGATGATTGTCGATGGTAATATTGGCTTTTTGCTCCATAGGCTCTCCTTTTTCGATTGTTTACTGAGTTTGCCCACACGCCGCCTGTGGGGGCCTCTGCCGGAGGGGATGGGCAGGGACGCTGCCCATTGCGGAAGAACGCCGCACGGCGCGGCACAGGGCGAATGGGCGGGTATTTACCAACGGCTTTGAACTTCTAAACCGCTTTCGACAATGTTGCCGAAAGCGGTTTTCTGTTTTTTCAGATACCCCCTCACTACCCCTCCCGAAAAAAACAGCGTGGTGAATACCCCGGAATCAAAAGTTCCTGCAAAAGATTTAAGGTCAAGGGTGTGCAATAGACACCCTCGCCGTCCAGTCAAGGGTGTCTTATTGACACCCAAAGCGAAAAAAATCGGCAGACAGGCTCTTGTAAAGTCTGTCTGCCGATGGTAACATACCGCAAATCGAAGAAGGAGGCATGGAACATAATGGCTGCTGTTTTATCGCTGGGGCTGGCGCTGCTGGGAGGAATCATCTGTCTGGCGCAGACGCTGCGGCTGTCCGTACCGCTGCTGTATGGAGCATTGGTCATCACAGTATTTCGCCCGTGGTATCTGGCCCATACCGCTCTGGCGGACGGCATTTCCCTTGTGCTGGTGGGGCTTGCGGCGCTTTCCTGGGTGGTGACGCTGATTCGAGCGGTGCGGGAGACGATCTGGTAAAGTAAGGGTTGGCAAGATTGCCAACCCTTACTTTTAGACAACTTTGTCAAAAAGTCTGACCGGGTTCGGTGATTTCACCGAACCCGGTTTTCAGCGTCTACCGCTTTTGACAATGTTGTCTGAAGCGCTTTAGAGCAGCCCGCTGTGATTGGGTTCGGCCATATTGCCGAACCCGATGTTTACACTCACTTTCCGGCAATGCTGCCGAGAAGTTTCCGCCCACAGGCGGCATGGGGGACTGGGGTTTACCCCAGCAAGCAGTATTTTGACATCAAAATGCGATGCTTGCGCCAACGCCGCCTAAACAAATTTTTTAAACGGCATGAGGTCGTTGCTCTCGCTGCTGTCGGTGTCCACATTGTCATTGATGGCGATGTAGCGGACGCCGAACATGGGGAATCATTCTTCGATGTAGAGTCCCGTGTGGAGCTGATTTCTACCGAGGTGACTGAGATCCTTGGTCACAATGATCCCAATCTCACCGTTTTCCATGTCTGAAATCATCTGCTGGAACGCCGGTCTTTGGAAGTTTCCTCCCGAAAAACCGTCATCTACATAAAAGCAGGGGCTGGGGAAATGGTGATCTTCCGCGAACTTCCGTAAGATGGCTTTTTGAGATGAGATTTGTCAAGGTGGTTTTCTGCAATCAATATGAATATATCAACTGCCGTTTATCTCCGTGAATTTGGACATCATCATTTTAATATTTCGCAAACAGAACTCAAACATCCAGCCAACAAAGCTGATGTATCATACAGTCATCCGATGAGGAAAAATACATGGAGGTCTTTCAAATGTCTAAGAAAAATTATGTTTCCCTGATTCTTGGTACGGTTGGTGGTACCGTGAATACGAAGGTGGGCGAGATCGCCGGCGAGGTGGGCATGACGCCGGCCGGTTGGAATGGCGGCATCTTCAACATGATCCGCGGCCTCTCTGAAACGGTCATCGTCCCCATCGCCGGCATCCGTCTTTTCCGGGTTGCAGATATAGTCAATGGCCGCTTTCAGCGCCCGCTTGATAGGATGCGTCTTTGTAACTGCCATATCTCATCCAGCCTCTCCTGTATCTCCCGCATATCCGCTTTGTACGCGCTCCCTCCGGCGTTGACACGCTTGCGATCTGGTTGATGTTCCGGCCGATGGCGGACAGGGCGGCGTTCATCCGCTTGATATCCGTGGTGTCAAGCTGGATGATATACCCGTCTATCGCCATCTTCCGTAGATACGCGCCATACCGCCGTGTGGGGAGCTGCGCCATCTTTTCATCTATGAGTCGCTTTTCGTCCTCCGTAACATAGAATTTCATTTGGATATTCCGCTTTCGGTTTGCCATGCGCCGCCTCCGTTCTTCATAAGGGTCTGGGATGGTCTCGCCTGTCGGCTCGGTCGGCGCTTCAAAGCGCTTCACGCTTTGAGGTCTCCACCGGAGACCCGCGCCCCAGCAAGCAATTTTGGCTGTTCGGGCAAGGGACCTGAACAGCGCAAAATCCGCAAGCGGGTACTCGCTTGCTGTGCTTGCTGACTACTTCGTACCCCCGTTTCCCCCTCTACCCATACTACAATCCGAATAGGGCGTTTTGGCCAGATTTCGGAGGATTTTTCAAAAAATGTCGCTCCTATCCATAACTTTTCGCTGAACACTTCGCCGGATACCTTGTGTTTCTTCGGATATTCGTATAAAATGTATTATATTAAATATTATCCATGCAGTGGTGCAGGATAACCGCGATCCCGGTAGGACAAGCACCTGACGGACACCCGGCTGCATTGGAAGCATCCGCAAAAAGGAGGTGAACAGTATGGCCTGCGACGAAGCTTTGTACCGCCAATATCTGAACGGTGACGACGAAGGGCTTAATGCCCTGATGAAAAAATATGGCGACCCCTGACCCTGTATATCGACGGCTACCTGCACGACGTTCACGAGTCCGAGGAGCTGATGCTGGATGTTTTCGCCTATCTGTTCACCAAAAAGCCCCGCATCCGGGACGGCGGCTTCAAGGCGTATCTCTATAAGGCGGCACGGCACATGGCGCTGCGCCACAAGAGCAGACGAAAGCCCCTGTTCAGCCTCGATGCGCTGACCGGCGAGCCGGACGGACGGCTGCTGGCGGAGGAGGTCATACGGACAGAGGAGCGAAACCGCGTCTTGCACTTCTGCATGGATGAAATGAACCCGGACTATCGGGAAGTCCTCTATCTCACCTATTTTGAAGGCATGAGCTACGCGCAGGCGGCGGAGGTCACGGGGAAAACGGTAAAACAGATCACCAACATGGTATATCGCGGAAAAGAAAGCCTGCGAAGGCTGCTGGAACGGGAGGGAATCACAAATGCGGAGTCATGAGGAGCGCGTCGCGGAGACGAAGCGGCGCATCGCCAAAATGGAACGGGAGAAGCGGCTGCGGCGCAATACGATTACCATGGCTTCCGTGTGGCGGCGTGCCTTGTGCTGCTCATCGGGCGCGTCCTTCGCCATGCCCGGCATTGCCGCGAAAATCCAGACAGGCGATTATGCGGGCTTTGAAACGGCGGCAAGTATGTACGGCGGCAGCGCGGCCTTGGATCACATGTCATCGGACTTCGTGGCGTTTTTACTGCGGTCGTGTGCGTGACCGTTTGTGCTTCCGGCTTGCGGCTAGATGAGCCGTGAGGACGGCAGGACAGGGAAAAGCGAGGATGCGCATGGAGCTGATTGAGAACCTGCTGCAACTGCTGGTTCACGTTCGTGGGCGCGCTGCTTTCCGGCATATCCTACCGGAAAAGCGGCAGGCAGGCTTTACTTTTCTGCTGCTGTGCTTTTACGGCTGCTTCGCGCTGGGCGCACTCTACTGGACGCTGTATTTTGCTGCTGTTCGATACCACGCCGCGGGTCTTTTATGTGTCGGAGTTCGGCTGGTGGCGAGTCTCATCTTCCTGCGCATTTTGCAGGCCACGCTCACCAGTCAGGACGAGCGCAGCTTCCGCTGCCGCAGGGCATGGCTCGCGCCTGCGTTCGGCGTGCCGCTGCTGGCGTTCTACTGCACCTTCGGGGACATCCTCTCCAACCTGATCTGGTGCGGCATGATGATTTGGCTCTCCTTCTGTGCCATTCGAGGGCTTGTCTACACCAATGGACAGACGGGCGCGGCGCGGAATATGCGGTGGTTTCACATCGGCGTGCTGTGCTTTGCCGGTTCGGAATATCTGCTCTGGACGGCGGGCTGCTTTTGGCCGGATACCTCACCGGCAAGTCCCACCTTCTGGTGTGATATGTTGCTGACCCTTGCCATATTGGGGCTGCTGCCCGCCACGAGAAAGGCGGTGGTAGCGTGACCTACATCGAAAACATTTTCCTCTGCATGGTGTCGCCACTGCTGGTGGCTGCCCTGTGCATGGGCAGGCGGCAGCTTCGCTTCTTCCTGTTCTGCATTGCCGGGATGGGGGTGTGCCTGCTCTCGGCCTATATCAACACCTTCCTTGCGGCGGTGTGTCAGGCAGATGCCCTTGCCGCCACGGCGGAGATCGCGCCGGTGGTGGAGGAAACGATGAAGCTGCTGTCGCTGGTGTTCTATCTTCTGGTGTTCGAGCCGGAGGGAGATAAAATCAAAGGCTGCCGCAATAACAGTCACTCTCGCTTTCGCCACCTTTGAAAACGTGTGCTATCTCATTCAGAACGGCGCAGACCGCTTCTCCTTTATCTTCTTCCGTGGCTTCGGCACGGGAGCCATGCACGTCCTCTGCGGCCTAACCGTAGGCGGCGGACTTGCGTATGCGTGGCGGCGGACGTGGCTGAAGATCGCAGGCACCTGCGGGCTGCTGGGCGCGGCCATCACCCTCCATGCCATATACAATCTGCTCATCGCCTACGGCGGTGCGGCGCAGTACATCGCCTACGCCCTGCCGGTGCTGCTGGTGGCGGCGGGAAGATGGTCTGCTTTCCGCTTATCGCGGAGGAAATAACCGAATATCTACTCCCTGAGAGCTGCCTTTTGGCGGCTCTCAAATTTTTTTCGAAAAATTTTGCGTTTTGGGTGAGAGTTTTTTCGATTTTTTGTACCTATATAAGTGAAAGGGGTTTTAAGCCGCATTTCAAAAAATCCAGAGAGGAGGTTCAAACGAAATGTACGATACCGCAAAACAGGTCGCACTCGTCAAGCAGCGGATGCGGGAAAACACCCGCCGGAGACAGCGGCGCGAGGTCGGGGGCTGTCCGCCGTCTGTCTTTTGCTGCTTGCGGCGCTGATGCAGACGGCAGGCACGGTCGTCGGGCCGGGACAGACCGCCGCATGGGGCAGCTTCGGCGCAATGCTGCTGCGGGAGGACGCAGGCGGCTATGTGCTGGTGGGCGTCGTCTCCTTTACGGCAGCGGCAGTCATCACCACGCTGTGCTTCCGGCTCAGAAACAGAGAAAACCAGAAAAAAGGCGGGGCGGACAAACCGAACCGACACGAACAGGAGGAGAAAAGCCAATGAAAAAAACGAATACTTAAGCATACTGCTCGTCTGCTGCATGGTGCTGACCATGCTGCCGACAGCGGCGTTTGCAGCGCTGAGCGATTCGCTGGGCAACACACCCAAGGAAAATCAGGCGATTTTGGAGCAGCTCTCCGCCTTGACCGGCGGCAGCAGCGACCAAGTGCGTTCCGTGCTGAACGCTTTGGGGCTGCTGGATGAAGACGGCAATTTCAAGGTGGATCAAACCATCACGCTGGACGGCCAGGTGTTGACACTGGCGGCTGTCATGGAGCTGCTGGAAAATCCCGCCACGGATCTCACCCGCATAGCCGACGTGGATGGGACTCCGGTGGCGCTGGGCGATTTGAAGACCATGATCCAAATCGAACAGGAGCTGCAGCGGATCAAGGACGACCTATTTCTCCGGCAGGGAGTTTACCGGGGAAGCTCTGGAGAATCTCAACAGCCTGATGGAGCAGCTGGAGCTGCGGGGGCATCAGCTTGCGGAATCCCGCCTCTGCCACAGCGCCTGTGGGCGTTGAGACGGTGGATATGAGCGGCATGAGGAGCAAAACGCTGGAGGAGCTCGCAAACAACAAGTGGGACTCCGGGGCTTTTACTGTATACCGCGGAAAAACCGGTCAGCTTTTCCTACCGCATTCAAGAAGGCCAGCTCCGCGATTATATCACCGGTGTGACGGTCTCGATAGGCGGGGAGAGTGGGGTCGATCAAGGCGACGGGACCTACAAGCTGACCTATGACGTAGGCTCGAGGGACAGTTTAGGTGGTTGTCAAATCACTGTCGAGGTTAAAACCAAAGGAAATAACAAAGCCTGGCACGATAATACTTATTCCTATGGCGACCTGCTGGGGATGATTGAATTTTACGATGCGGATAATCTGGTGTTCTATGACGGCGCCGGTTATGCCGACCACTGTCAGCTCAAGCTAATAAAGAACGGTTGACGCCCCTGCGATAAAAACAGAAATGACCGCGCCGTCCTACGAATACAAAAATGAAAACACAATACAATCGGAATTGTACATTCCTTTGCTGGCAGATAAATACACTGTCGCCAACGGTGCCGAAAATCCGGACTTCGTTGCGCTAAGCAATACCATCGGAATTTTGGAGGGCGCCCGCAACTCGGTGCTTCCCAGCGGCTCCTTTATCAGCCATACCAAATCGACGCCAGCATCAAGTTTGACTGGATTGCCAGCGAAGAGGCCTATACTGGCCCTGCGCCGTATGGCAATGCCCGAGACTGTGCCCCGTTCTATCTGACGGAGTACAAGTTCAATGAAACATCTCTGCTGCAGTTCAGCAACAACAATACGAGAGCGCTGGGCTGTACGATTAACAAGGGCGATACGGTCAACATCTCCCTGCAGTCTACCACGCAAAACAGAGGGGATCAGCGGTACTATCTGCCCTTCGAACTGTATCTGAACTTTGATACGGTATTTAGCAGAGACCAAAATCCCTCCGCCAAAACCGAGACCAGCAACGCCACCGCCAGCTTGGTGGACACGGACAGCCCCATCATTCAAAGCGTTACGGCCCTGGCGGGAACCTATGCCAGCGGACAGCACGTGCCCATCACAGTTACCTTTAACGAGTTCGTGGATCTTAGAAACGCCAGCGTGACCATCAAACGGCAAGGACTATAGCGCCGATGAGCTTTCCATGAACGACTACGGCGTCACGGCAATGCTCTGGTACCCGGTGCAGGATGCGGATGACACCACGGTCATCGTCAGTGGTATGACCGGCGTGGAAGATGTTTTCGGTCATCCGCTGGATACCACATCCTATCATGGCGACTCGATTGCCGACGTTGCGCTGAAGAGCGTCTTGATGCGCAACGCTCCCACCGCACTGACCGCCGACTACGCCAACGGCAAGGCATCGTTCAAGATGCAGGCCAACATGGAGCAGGCCTACAAGACCGTATACAACAGTTATCACACCCCGGAAGGAACAGACCCGAAGGAAGCCCCGTTCCGCCTCGAACTGAGGTACGGCTCCGCGGATGAACCGATCCTTCTGCAGGTCTATCTGGACACAGAGAAGGAAGCCTTCACCGTCAGCGACTACGCAATCGCACCACCCTCTGATTTCGACCGCACCTACACGGTGACGCTGCAGGCCAACGAGGGCGAGCGAGACGAGTCTAACTCTAACTGGGTGAATGTTCTTCCCCTGACCCGGCAGTTCACGGTGGCAAAGAGAGTTTCCGCGCACACGGTGGAGGTCGTCCCGGAAGCGAATTCCGCCGACTATACGATTTCCCTCGCTGCAACCGCCCGCCCCACGCTTCAGGCCAAGGTTTTGGGGGCAGGCGGTGAGCAGGCCAGCTACACCACCGGTAAATGGAGCAGCAGTGACCCGGACATTGCCACCATCAACGAGAAGACCGGCCTTGTTGCCACCAAAGGAGCCAAGGTGGGAACCGTCATCTTTACCTTTACGGCGGACAACGGGACTGTGGACACTGACAATGATGATGTGTCGGGCCAGTCAAAGCCCTATACCGTGACGGCAGGCGAGTCCCTGGCACTGGTGATTCCCGGCAGCGCGTCCATCGTGACGCGGAAAAATCAGCCCGCCACCGTGCTGTGGAGCTCCAACGCCGCGCTGATGGCACCGGGCAAAGAGTTCCATTACAGGATCGACCTGTATGAGGGCAGCTACGAGAATGAGGCGGCGCTGAGCGGCCGCGATCCCGTTGCGACTTATACCGCCGGCAAAGATGAAAACAGCGTGCGGATCCCGGAGAAAGTGCTCTCCAAGCTCTCCAACGGAAATGACCCGGCCTACACGGTATTGGTCTCCATGCCGCACCCCAAGGCCGAGAGTGAGGACATCCGCCTGTCGGCACTTGCCTGGATCATCGTGCAGGCACCACCTGCCACGGCCAAGCTGACACCGCCCCGGAGCATTTACTACAAGGATACCGACGGCACCGTCAATATCGACTGGTCGGTGGTAAACGCCACTGAGGGCGCCCTTTTGCAGCCCACGCTGACCATTACCCGGGTCACAGAGGACAACACCACCACCAAAGTGGTGGACAGTGAGCGCCTATCCGGTACCTCCGGAAGTTACTCCCTGTCATTACGGAGTGTGACAGCCGGCAATCTGAAGGACACCTATCAAGTGATTTTGAGCGTGGAGAATCCTGGTGAATCTCCCAGCACCGACTCCTTCCCCCTGTATGTCTACGATGCCGATGCACTGAAGGTGCAGAACGACAAAGGAGAGGAGATTTATAAGCTGACCATGGACAATACCTCCAAGGTCAGCGGCAGCCTGCCCACCGATACAGCTGAAATTTTGCAGCTGCGCCAGGAGTTGGGGCTGATCGAGTACATCGGCATCAACTATGACAAGTACAGATGGAACTCCTTTAAAGACGGCATCCGGTGGGCCTCCAGCAACAACAATGCCATTTCCGTCAACTACAAGCAGGGCGGACTGTATGAGGACATCAGCAACTTCTCCTTTGATTCCTACCTTCCCGAAACCAAAATGGCGCTGTCCGGCCGGGCCAACGGCACCGCAACCGTCACGGCTACCCATGCCGCCACGGGCATGAGTGCCGCCGTACAGGTGACAGCGGAGACGCTGCAAAATAAGTTCTATCTCTTCCAGCTGACGCCTGCAGCGGAAACTACGCTGCAATACACCGACGGCAAAGGCGCGTCCAAAAACGTTCAAGACCAACAGTGATGGCGTGCTGGCGCTTTACGAACCCAACGGAATCGCCAGTGAGGTGTCTCTGCGGTCCGGCTCCGGCGCGGATGTTTTTCTCGGCACCATCTATAAAGAAAATCTGCGTTCCGGCGAGCGGGATGCCACAAAACTGCAGCTTTATCCCTTGAATACCTTCAGCCTTCGGCGAGTCGCCCGGGCATCTGTGACGCTCATCACGCCGGGCGGCGATCCGCTGGCGGGCAAGACGGTGACCGTTCGCGGCGGCGTTTATAAAAACGGAGGCTACTGCCGGGCGGCTCAGCTGGGCCCCGCGGCAGACGCACTTGCCGACGGCACCACCGGCGGCATCTATACCACGGATGCGGCGGGAACTATAACCGTCTATCTGGATTCCACCCAGTTCTGGTCGGCCGAAAAGGGCGAGAGCAGCACCACGGCGCTTTCCGCTCTGGATCAGCTGGAGTACATTCTGGAGATCAGCGAGATTGACGGCAACAAGTACTATCCGCTGCTGCTGACCGTCAACGGCAAGCTGGGCGTGGATGATGTAATGCGCACCGCAGAGGGCGTTGTCTCTCTGGAGCGCGTGCCGGCGGGGGAGGAAAACAAACCCTTCATTGTGGCGCAAAGCGTCGATTACGGTCTTGCCAACGGTCAGAAGGTGGATGTCCGCAGCTCGACCGGGAAGATTGGCCCTAACAGCAGCTTTAAAACAGCAAGCCTGCACACCACCATGTTCCTCTGGGGCGAGGATATTGCCAACGCGAAGAATTACAGTCTCAAGCTGGCGGACGAATACGGCGTTCTTCCTGCCGCCCAGAGCAGCAGTACCAAGCAGTATCCTTTCTCATCCATCCCCGTAGCGGAAAACGATCTGACCCTCACCGAGGCCACCATGACCACCTCTGGATGGATCGCCGACGGCAAGGATGTAGGTATGAAAACGCAGCTGAGCCTGAACGGCAGCCTGCTGCAGGAGAAAATAATGCCCTTCCGGGTCGTTGATCTGACCCGAGTGCCCAAGGTGACAGAGGATGACCGCGTCACCGGTATTCTGGCGACGATGGAAGCCTCCAGTATAGTGAAGGGAGTCGACTTTAGCGAAGTGGACGGTAGTAACATTCTCAAGGTGCTGACCGGGCGGCTGGATGATCTGAGCGGTCCGGTGAACACTTCCGCGTTCAAAATGATCATCACCCCCAGCGAAGATCCCTCCGTGTTCCGTGCCATGATTTGGGCCGGGTACAATACGCTGGAGATGGAGGACATGGACTATTCCGAGGACGGCGTGGCGTTGAGTGCGAATGTGCTGACGCAGAACCTGGAGGTGGGCGTGCCTGGTACCGGGGACCTGAGCCAGATGGCCAAGGGCACCTATGATCCCAAGGGGGAATACAAAGCCAACTCCTTGGCCGACAATGTCACCAGCACGGATCTCAACTTGCAGTTGGAGGGCTTTTACGAAGCGGAGATCCGCTATAACGCCGAAAAAAAGGAGTGGGAGGTTTTCACCGTAGGCGGCGGCTTTACCGCCGGCGTTGGCGTGGGCTTCACCTTCAGCGTGAACGCCATGGCTGGCCCCGTGCCGTTGACAGCAACCTTTGAGCTGGGCGGTGCCATTCAGCTGGATTTCCGTACCGCAGTGCGCTACGGCCGGCAGGGCCAGGGCACAGAGCTTGCCTGGAGCGATCCCACGGCCACGGCAGTGAATGACTTTTTGACCACGCTGCGTATCAACGCCTATGTCCACGCGTTTGGCGGCATTGGCTTTGACTATTCGATCGTGGCGCTGAAGATCGGCCTATTCGGCAATTTGGATGTGGACAGTCAGAATAAGTTCCTTTCCCGCACCTATCTTGCCGACGAGACAAAGCGCCAGATCAACGGTCAGGCCCTGGGGATTCAAAGCGAAGTGGGAATCAAATTTGTGGCCACCTTCCTGTTTATCTCCTACGAGGCGGTGATCGCCTCCGGAACCCTTGGAGCCACCAGGACTTTTAATGACTGGGGACACAATCGACGACTACTGGAATAACGCCACCAGTGGGCTGAGCCTTGCCACGCTGCGGATGGCGGCGGCCCAGAGCGGAATGCAGGTGGCTTCTGCCAGTGCAACGCTCCAAAGCCGGGACTATCTGGAGCAATATGCCCGTACCTGGGGCCAGCCCCAGCAGCGGATGATGCTGTTCTCTCTGAACTCCACCAATGGGCTGCAAAACATCCAGACCAATGCCAACCCCACATCCTATCCACAGCTCAGCGATAACGGGAAGGTATTGGCCTACATCAACGACGGCAACAGCAGCAATATTTACGCCAGCCGGGCACATTTCTCCACCCTCACTGGCGACGCCTATTCTACCTCCAGCCAAAATTGACGATCCCGCAGGGTTCTCCGGCTACGGCGACACGAGCGTTTCTCTGTCCGGCACTGACCGCTTCGCGCGGCGGCTTGGTCGCATGGGCACCGAGCTACCGGGTAAAAAATGCCGGTGATACCGTGACATTGGAAGAGCAAAACCTGCTGATGAACAGCACGGAGATCGTAGTGTCCGTCTATAATGGCACAAACTGGACTTCCACCCGCCTAACCAAGGACGGCACGCCGGATCTGGCCCCGGCCACGGCAGTGGGCGGCGACGACAAGGCCATCGTGTTCTGGCGCAGCGTCTACACCCCCGATCCCGTGAGCGCTTCAGGCAGCAACAACCTGCTGAACTTCACGACCAGAGATTGCATCATGTACAGTTGCTATGACAGCAGTAACGGCTGCTGGAGCGATGCCAAAATGCTTTATAACGGTGCTACCGGCAGCGTGAAGGCGTTGCAGGCGGCCATGCTGCCCGACGGAACCGCTATGGCGGTTTACTCGCTGGACCGCAGCGGAACCGGAGATACCTCCGCCTACGAGATCGCCTATTGTACCGTGGCTGCTGACGGAACGCCCGGTACAGCCATGCTGGCGACCTGTGACAGCAATCTTGATGAAAACCCCCAGGTCGTTGCAGCCAACTTTGGCATCGGGGATGACCGATTTGTCATCGGTTGGCATAGTGTCCGAGACGGCAGCAGCGATATCCAGCTGTTGGCTGTGGACGGCAGCGGCACCATGTCCAACAGTTTCCCCGGCTCTCTGTCTGCCCTGACCAGCAGCGGCAACGCTGTCGTGGGCGGAGACTTCCGCTTCGCTTCCCTCAGCGGGAATCATCGCAGCATCAATGACCTTACCATCGTCTGGAATGAGACTGTCAATGACGACAAGGGCGCGGTAGATCACGGCATTTTGAAGGCGGCCAAGCTGCGCTATGCCGAAAATACCTACACGCTCTCCGCACCATTGGAACTGGCAGAGCTGCCGAAGCGTACGCTGGCTGACCACTTTGATGCCTATGTCAGCGGCCCCAATCAGGTGCAGGCCGCCATTCAGGCCACCTTCTATGACGATGAAAACCCGCAGGTAATCGGCAACGTGACCGTTCCGGGTGAGAAAACGATCCTCTATACCGCTACCTCTGATTTTATCACTGATGCGGTTGCAGTGGAACAGATCGGTGTAGATTATGCAACGCTGGCGCTGAACAGCCTGACACCCATTCGCTTTACCATCCGCAACACCGGGCTGAACGATGTGACAAGCCTAACGGTCAGCCTTGGCGGCGGGGAAACCGCCACCCTTACGGAAAAAACTGCTGCCCAATGAAAGCACCACCCTTACCGTCTGGCACCATGTGAAGGACCGCGTGACCGACCCGAGCTATACCATCACCGCCGACGCGCATCAACGAAACAGGCACAGTGTATCTGGATTATCCCGACATTGGCATCTCGCAAATGGAAGTGATTGCGGAGAGTGCCGGCAAGCGCACGGTGCGCATGACCCTCTATAATTCCTCTGCCGCCACGCTGGCCGACGGAAAGAACCGCAAGGTGAAGATTGCGTTCTATGCGGATGATCTGCATACCAAACATGCAGAGGTAGCCTGCGCCACAAACGGCGTATCGGTTCGCGATAATGAAATCACCATTTCCGAAAACAGCGCCCTCGCCCGCATCGATCAGGGAACCTTTACACTGGACCTGACCTATAATCTGGGCAAGTATATGAACTCCATTGG
>ENA-OPYT01000423-OPYT01000423.1-human-gut-metagenome-genome-assembly--contig:-NODE-423-length-13160-cov-2.323410_pt1 | contig 13160 bp, 15 predicted proteins | sample MGYA00242636_ERZ504480 | MGnify/ENA primary metagenome ERZ504480 (study PRJEB26092, sample SAMD00036228) | human gut metagenome | host: Homo sapiens | study: EMG produced TPA metagenomics assembly of...
TGAACATCGGACGGGATTTTGAAATCGAAGTGGAATTCAAGATCAGCGTCGCACAGTTCTTCGACTTCCTGCATCCGGAAGGGGACAAGAGTGTGTACTATCGTGCATCCTGAACACATGAAAAAACTCGGGAGATCTCAAAACGAGATCTCCCGAGTGTGGTGGACCCGAAGGGGACTCGAACCCTCGACCTTACGGATGCGAACAAGCCCCCTGGAAACATTTTTTCGAGCATTTCCGGCCATTTTTAGCTGTTTCGGCTCCGCTCCACTTCATCTTTGGGCCTCTTTGACCATGCTGTTTCCGTGTGGTCCGGGGCGGTGTGTGGTGGGGTCTGTGGTCAGAAACGCTCCCCAGCCCTTGCCGGTGTCTTTTGCCGACAGGGACGGGGAGCGTTTTTCATATCTCTGACTGTCTGCATTGTACCTCTGAGAGCAGAATGAAGCAAGTCATTTCTGTGCCATCCGCGGCTCAGAAAATTGGGGGACAGTAAACAAAAAAGCTCCCGGAGGCAAAACTACCTCAAAGCAGAGTAGGCCGCATTTCATATTCTTGATTGACAAACGCATATTATTAATGCGAACAATATTTCGTGTGTTGGTTTTATTATAGCTGGAATAACAGTTCAAATTAATAAACTTTTATGAAAAATCGTTCGTCGCAGCAGGAGTACAACACAAAGAGGTGCCCTTATGGGATTTAAGGAGCGGCTGAAGGAGAAGAGATTTGCAGCCGGATTAACACAGACGGAATTTGTAGAAAGAGTTTCTGTAACGACGAGGACAATATGAAAATTATGAATTAGGCTCAAGAAGACCAGGCAACATGAAGGTGATCGGGGATATTGCAACCGTGCTCAACACCACAGTTGACTATCTACTCAATCATGCTGACATCCATTCAATGGAGACGTGCCAAAAAGGTGGTTTTAAGGCGGAGCAGCACCTTGATGAACTGGTTGGAGAGGTGACTGACTTGTTTACCGGTGGCCAGCTCTAGGAGGATGCGCTGGAGCGAGCTATGCGTGCTCTCAGTAATACCTATTTGATCGCGAAAGTGAAAAAGAAAAAATACTGCTAGTCTAATAGCAAGATTCCCCCGTCCAGGTATCCCGCTTATATAGATGGCTCATCATTGCATATCTGGGATTTTGGATAAATCTGCAAGCCTGTTCACGATGAAATTATGACGAGTGTTTTTGATAAGGATACATGATCTATATGAATCTTATGTCTATCATGTGTGCTGATGCTCAAGGACAAGAACGCATTCTTGCTTTTTTCTTAGAAGTCACTTGCCCAAAGTCACCACGAAACCGGAAAAAACATATTACAGGCACAGCCATGCTTTCTGCGATTTTGAGTGAATGTGGTGTTGTTGCATATTATAACATGGATCATTTGGTTTGTTTGGGGCACTTCCGATAAATGAGAGAAGAGCTGCCAAACACGGAACAGGTGTGCGCCTATTGTAAGTTCGCGGGCAATCGGGCATCTCTTCCAAAGTGTACAGCGTGGGATTAAAGAGTGTTTCAAACAGATTGTCCAGGGAGCTTTGAGATTGGGACTCCTGATTCTCATGACCGATGCCTCCTTCGATTGTGATGGGCCATGGTAACACCTCACACGGTTTAAATTTTATGAGCCAGCATATTTTTCTACATTCCGGGTCAAGGTATCTCTGATTTTTCCCGCAGCCATTGAGGCTCCAGCAGCTCCACGTTGTCGGCGTATTGCAGGGCAAAGAGCTTGACGCCCTCGGCGGCAATGGACATGGTGATCTCGGTGAGTCCCTGGCTGTTGGGCTGCGTGTACTGGGGCACGCTGCCAAAAAAGTCCACCAGGGTGTTGAGAATCCGCTCGTGGCAGCGCATACAAACATAGGTTTCCTTGCCGGGATACATGCCCGGTGTGCGGTCCTGGTACTGGGCTGGATCAAAGTCCTTGAGAGGCTCAAAGGTTTCGGGAAGAAGCTCCACATGCAGGCTCAGGTCGGTGCGCAGATTCATCATGCTGCGATGGCGGCAGACCAGGTAATAGTTGCCGTTGGACCACATCAGGGCATAGGTGGAGACGGTGAGCTGGCTGTTTTTTTCCTGCTCCACCAGCTTGGGCTGCCAGCACCGTTCGGAACAGATCAAGCGGTACTCTCCGTAAGTGATCTTCACCTTCTGGTGTTCCCGGATGGCCTAATCCAGCTGATTGATCAGGGCAAACTGCTGGGGATTTCCCCCTGTTTGTAGACAAAACGGCTGGGGATATACGTTGCAGGCCGGGACCGCAGTCGGTTGAGTGCGTCCAGAAACTTCTGCGTCTGATTCTGGGAGATGTGGGGATAGACCTACACCAGGTCGGCAAAAATCCGCCATTCGCCCTCGGTCAGGGGATTGTCCAGATAGTAGTAACGGGTGGTCTTGTTGTGCTGAGACGTCTGCTCCGCCTCCCACTTGTCATAGGGGATATAGCGGTACCGGCCTGTGACGCTTTTCTTTCGGCCGACACAGCGCAGCTGGAAGGGAAAGGTTTTCAGATTGAAAGCACTTTGTTTTTGAGGAGGTTGTCTACAGAGGAGTAGGTGGGGGCCTCAAACGGGGAAATGGTGAGGTCCAGAGCTACATCCTGGTGAAGCACCGTTCCATCGGAAACTTCCAGAACGACATGGAGGGCATTCTCCGTCTGATAGACGCTGGTGCAGGCGGGGGCGTCCTGATGAACCAGGGGGTCAGAGGAGAACAGCTCCAAAAGGTTGGAGACCTGGGTCAGGATCCGGTTCACCGTGGCACGGGAGGGCGGCTGCTGCCCTATTTTGAAGATAGTGACAGATCTCGCCCACACTCAGCGGATACTCCCGGGAGGCGTGGAGCCGTAGCACTGTCCAGATGGCCTCCAGACTTTGGTAGGGGTTGCTGTACATCTTGCGTTCGTTTTTCTTAGATTTTTGTTCCTATTCTTCCATATCAAAGGAGCCTCCTGCCTGCACGGACTGAACCGTGCAGTTTTCGTATTCCGATTTCCGCGCCATCGTTGTGCGGGTTAAAAATTGCCACAGCCGCTGCTCCAGAGGTGCCTGGGTATGTTGCTCAGAGCGCCTGGCCGGACTCCAGCTTAGAGCGGTCAATGGTGTAAATTTTTGCAGGACGGCCCCGGAAATTGAGCTGCCGGTTATACTCCACTCGGGCCAGCCCGCCCTCCTCCAGCTTTTTCAAGATGCGGGAGGCGCTTCGAGTAGTGACGTTGAGGAAGAAGGATAGCTCCTCGGAGGAGAGGGTATTTCCCTGCTTTTGCTGAATGATGTACAAAATTTTATTTAGATACAAGGGGGAGATGCCCACCCGCTCGCTGATTTGAATCAGATTTTTGTCGGGAATGTCGTTGTAAACCATTCGTTGTGTGCTGGAAAGGGGTCCGATCATGACATTGTTCTCCAGGGAAATGAAGGTGGCGCAATCCCCATACAGGGTGGCCTGCTTTAAGGCGCGCAGGCCGTTTTGATATGCCTCGGATATATTTCCGGCGCTGCCCCAGCCGATACAGATGGGGACGGAGAGGTTTTCCGTCAAAAAAGGAGATCAGGGGACAGGTGGTGTATTGCTGGGTGAGTTCCTTCAGGGTGGAGGTATTGGAGGTGATCTCAAAGCGGTTGGGGAGTCGGTAGGTCAGGAAGGGCATCCCGGACTGGCGGTTGAACTGCTGCAATCGCTCCCACAGGGTCTGCTGCTCCTGCTGAGTCAGTGTTTTGGGCACATCAATCAGAGCCACGCAGGCCGCCGCCGCCCGCATTGCGCTGGCGTCCAGCTGGTGCAGCAGATCCTGATAGGTCTCCAGCATGGTCTCCTGGGAGGGATACAGATATTGATGGCGGATACTGTGGGTATCAAAATAGGAGCCCATGCTGGCAAAGCGGGTCACCAGCAGGTCAATGGTCCCGCTGTCCCACAGCTGCTTATAGTATTCCTGGAGGGGGACATACCAGTCCGGAGCATCCACATTGGGCCAGTCAATGGGGGCGGTGCCCAATCTGGGGGCATCCTCCTGTAAAAAAATGGACTTGAAATCCACGGGGACCTGGGGGCGGTCAAAATAGACGCGGGTGAAGTCCAGCCCCGGGTGTTGAATGGCCAGAGCGGCGATGGCCTTGTAATAGTCCACGGGGGAGAGGTCAAAGTACGCGTGGGGCACATCAGCCACCTGAGGAAAAAATTTCCGAATGACATTATAGGGGTAAGAGCCACTGAACAGCAGAGCATCAAATTTTCCCTGGTTTTCCTCGTACAAAAAACGGAGGTGGTCCGGGGAAGTATAGGGCAGATAAGTGATATAGCTGCGCTGAGAAAGCAGGTCATTGAGCTTTAAAATCCGCTGCAGGGACAATTCGTTGGTAAATACTCCGATGGAATACATGATGGCTGCCTCGTTCCTTCCAAATTCTGCATACAACATTCTGCTTTCATTATAATATAGCTGTTCCACCGGAGCAACCCATTTTGCCCGGGGGACAAATATTGAGGAATTGACAAAAAAAGATTCAAGATATGACAGGAAGAGGGAGAATAAAGAAATAATTAGCTGAGGAAACCCAGATAAAGACAAGAGAGAGGTGAGTGGTTTGTTAAAAATGGAGAATACAGAAAAAAGTGAATAATAACTTGACAACACTTGCATTTCTTTTTTATACTAAAGCAAGATTTCCGAATAGTGTCTTTAAATGTCTTAAATAAATTCAAAATATTCGGGAACCAATGAACAGAGGGTGAAAGGAGTGAGGACAGATGAATCACCAGAAGAGTCAGGCCCTGGATGCCATTGACCGGAATCGGGAGCTGCTGTGCCGCGTCAGCGACCAGCTGTGGGAGCATCCAGAGGTGGGCTTCCATGAGAAGTATGCCGCCGAACTGTACTGTGACACGCTGGAGGCCCTGGGCTTTCAGGTGGAGCGGAATTTGGCGGGGATTCCCACCGCGTTTTCCGGCACCTATGGAAACGACGGCCCGGTGATCGGCTTTCTGGGGGAGTTTGACGCGCTGCCCGGCTTGAGCCAGGTGGAGGCCGCGCTGGAGAAAATCCCGGCGCAGGAGTCGGCTCCCGGCCATGGCTGTGGCCACAACCTGCTGGGTGTGGGGTCGCTGGCTGCGGCCGTTGCGGTGAAGCAGTATCTTCAGGACAATCATCTGCCGGGGACGGTCGTGTTTTTCGGTTGTCCCGCAGAGGAGGGGGGCTCCGGCAAGGGCTTTATGGCCCGGAGCGGAGTGTTTCAACAGGTGGATATCGCCTTTAGTTGGCATCCCCGGAGAGGTCAACAGCGTCTCCACCGAGGGAACCATGTCCAACTATCAGATCTGCTACCATTTTCGTGGGGTCTCCGCCCATGCGGCCATGTCTCCCGAGCAGGGGCGCAGCGCGCTGGATGCGTTGGAGCTGATGAACATAGGGGTACAGTTTTTTGCGGGAACATGTGCCCACCGATACACGGATCCACTACGCCATACCGACACCGGGGGAAGCGCTCCGGGGACGGTCCAGCCCTACGCTCAGCGGTGTATCTGTTGCGTGCCGTACATCCCCAGCAGCTGATCGACCTCTACGACCGGGTCAATAAAAATTTGCCCCGGGGGCGCGGCGATGATGACCGATACGACGGTGGAGATCGAGTTTATCAAAGCCTGCTCGAACGTGGTCATCAACACCGAGCTCAACCGCCTGATGCAGAAAAATCTGGAGCAGGTGCCGCCTGCCGGATTTGACGAGGCCGATCTGGAGCAGGCCCGGCGGTATCAGCAGACCTTCCCCAAGGGGAAGACCTACTACGACTCCCTGGTGGACGAGGTGGAGGACCCCCAGATGCGCGAGGAACTGCAGGCCAGGGCCGACGAGCCCATCCACCGGGTGGTGATGCCGCTGGCCCGGGAGCGCCAGGGCTTTGTGTCCTCGGACGTGGGCGACGTCAGCTGGAACTGCCCTGTGGCTCAGATCAACGCCGCCACCATGCCCGCCGGAGTGCCCATGCACTCCTGGCAGATGGTCGCGGTGGGAAAGACCCCCATGGCGAAGAAGGGAATGCTCTATGCGGCCAAGGTGATGGCGGCGTCCGCCATCGACGCCCTGGAGGACCCCGAAATCATCCGGCGGGCCAAGGAGGAACTGTTGCGCCGTACCGGCGGCAAGACCTACCAGCCCCCCATCCCGGCAGAAATCCAGCCCAAAATTCCCCGGGATCTGTTCATGACACCCTAACCGCGTTGGCATAGAAGACATCTTGCATACGATTTGAGTACACACACAAAAAAGAGTAGGGAGAAATCGTTATGACCCAAATTACCATTTGTCTTGTCCTCTTTGTGGCGATGCTGGTGTTGTTTTTCACCAACAAGCTCCCCATGTCGTTTACCGCCCTGGGCGCCATGATCCTGCTGGTGTTTACCGGCTGTCTGGACGCCAAAACGGCGGTCGCGACCTTCGGAAGCTCCACAGTCGTCACCATGGCGGCCATGTTCGTGGTGGCCGCCGGCCTGAGCCGCACACAGATGATCAACCACATCACCAGGCTGCTCTATAAGATCACCGACGGCTCTTTCACTAAGGTGCTGGCGTGTTATATGCTGGTGACCTGCCTGCTGGGCCAGTTTGTTCCCAGCATCGTGGCGCTGTTTGCCCTGGTGCATCCCCTGGTGCAGAGCATGTGCGACCGTATGAACATTAGCCCCTCCAAGATGATGTATCCCATCGCGGTCGCCACCGTCTCCACCAGCTTCATCGTTGAGCCCATCGGCCCCTATGCCGCCTGGTATGTGACCCAGAACGGATTTATGGAGTCCTATGGCTGGACCGGGACCCAGCTGAATATGTGGAGCGAGACCAGCGTCTTCCTGCCTGTGGGCATCCTGACGCTGCTGTGGGCCATCTTCGTCATGCCCCGTATGCTGCCCGACCAGCCCGAGCGCCCCATTTCCGCCATCGGCGGGCGCAAGCTGCAGGAGAAGGAGCCTCTGAGCCCCGTGCGTGAGGTCCTGGGCTACGGCGTGTTCGCAGTGGTTATCATCTGCCTGATGCTGGGCTTCTCCTCCTGGCAGGTGACCCTGGCTGGCGCCATCGTTCTGGTTGTTACCGGCGTTCTCACCGAGCGCGAGGCCATCGACAACCTCAACCTGAGCACCGTGCTGCTGTATGTGGGCGTGTCCGCCTTCGGCGAGGGCCTGGCCCAGACCGGCGCGGCCGAGATGGTCGGCGACGCCATTGCCAAGGTGCTGGAGGGCGTGACCAACGGCTATATCATTGGCTTTGTGTTCTACATGGTCAGCTTCCTGATGACCTCTCTGCTGTATAACCGCGCGGTGAGCACCGTGCTGACCCCCGTGGCTGTGATCACCTGCACCTCCATTGGCTGCGATCCCAGAGGTCCGGTGATCCTGTGCGCCCTGGCTACCATGTCCTCTCTGATCACCCCCATGGCCACCGCTGTGGTGCCCATGGCCATGGACGCCGGCGGCTACAGCGCCAAGACCATGTTCAAGGTGGGTATCCTCCCCGGTATTCTGCGCGGCGTTGTGGGCACGCTGATTGCCATGACGCTCTTCCCCATGTAAATTAAAGCAATTTCGGAAAGGAGCCGCCATGGAATCAACGTTCTGTGACGGCTCCTTGCCATATCCGCCGGCGGGAGAGAGGCGACGGAACCAGACGGAACAACGAGGAAAATAGGGGGGACTGACATGACGTCAAGCTTATTTACGGAACTGCTGAAGGCAGTGGCCACTTAGGGGTATTTCTGCTGATCGGAGCCTTTCTGCGGGCGAAGGCCCCGCTTTTTTAGTAAAAACTGCTGCTGCCCGCCTCTGTGATCGGGGGATTTCTGGCCCTGATCGTGGGCCCGCGCGTGCTGAATCTGATACCCTTTTCGGAGGACTACCTGAATACGTGGTCCCTGCTGCCTTCCATTCTGATCGTACCCATTTTCGCGGCGGCTCCCCTTGGCAACGGCATGGGGGCAGACCGGGCCCGGAAAAAGAAGGGCCTGCTTCAGTATGGCCCGTCTGTGCTTTTGATGTGCGCGCTGTTTTCCACGGTGAGCTGTCTGCAAGGTGTAGTGGGATACGGGGTCAACCTGGTGTTTACCGCCATGGGGTGGGATCTCCACCGCACCTTTGGCTGGGAATTGAGCCAGGGGTTTGCGGGGGGGACACGGTACGGCCTCGGCCATCGGTGGTATTCTGCAGGACTTTCAGCTGGACTACTGGAGCACTGCCCAGAGCGTGGGCGTCACTATGGCCACCGTGGGGCTGCTGGGCGGTATGCTCATTGGCATCTGGATGATCAAACGGGCCAACGACCGGAAGGAGATCGCCGGCTTTGACGCAGGCGTGATTCCGGAGACTACGGCCCGGGGAGTCATCACCGATCCAGAACAGCAGGGGTCCCTTGGGCGGGGAGATGTTCCTGAGCTCCTCGGTGGACCCTGTCACGGTACACCTGGCCATTATCCTTCTGGGCTGCGGCATTGCCTACTGGGTGCGCGCCACGCTGGGTGAGATGAACGGGGCGTTTTCCCTCCTGTCCGGTCTGGTTTTATGCGCTGGTCATCATGTATGGGATCAATTACTGCCTGTGCAGGCTGAAGCTGGACTGGATGATCGACAAAAAGGTCAAGGCGCGGTGACGGGACCGGATGGTCCGATGTGGCGATCTGCGGCGCCATCGCCAGTTGTGACGTCTCCGCCGTGCTGGAGCTGCTGACCCCTATTGCGGTGATGTGCGTGCTGGGTTTTCTGGTCTCCTGGATCACCTTCCCCATTGCCCGGAGGGTCTTCCGCGGCAACTACGCTTTCGAGCGGATGATCGTCTGCTGGGGTGCCAACACGGGGGTCACTATCACGGGTATGATGCTGCTGAAAATCTGTGATCCCGACTATCAGACCCCGGCCCTGGCCGAGTTTTCTATGGGATTTGCGCTGATGAGCATCATCAGCACCGTAACCTCTCCCATCTACTACGGACTGATTGCGGAGGGTTCGACGATGGCAAACCTGATGTTCAATGTGGTGATAGGCGGATTCTATATTCTCATGGGCGTATTGGCCTATCTGGCAATGAGAAGGGCAAAAGCAACCTAGACATCCGGAATGCACCCCCGGCCGCCTTGCGCGACTGAGGGGTGCTGTGCTGTTCCGGCGGGTTCCATTACGAAGAAGGCTACCTATCCGCCAGGACCCAGAAGGAACTGCTGGAAAAGCTGCACCGGTGCATGGAGGAATATGATGGGGCAGAACTGACAGAGGACTGCCGGATGACCCTGGGCGAATGACTGGAGGTCTGGCTGACAGAGTGTGCGAAGCCCTCCGTGCGCCCCTCCACCTTTGAGGGCTACCGGGCGTATGTCAGGGACAAGATCGTTCCCTATCTGGGCGATAAGGAGATCCGCAAGGTCACTGCCGGAGATGTCCAGAAGCTGTATCGAAAGCTGAAAAAGGGAGGGCGGGGCCGCTGGCGGTCCGCTGGCGGGCGCCACGGTGCGGAGGATCCACGGGGTCCTGCATCAGGCAATGGATGTGGCGGTGGACCGCCATCTCATCGTAAAGAATCCCACAAAGGATGTGACGCTCCCCAAGAAAGAGTCGACACCCAGGACCATCCTCAATGACGCACAGCTGGAGCGGTTCATGGAGGCCATCAAACAGGACCGGCAGTGGCACGACTTCTTCTATCTGGAGATCACCACAGGACTGCGGCGGGGAGAACTGTGCGGGCTGATGTGGAGCGACTTCGATGAAAAAGAAAGGGACGCTCTCTATCCGTAGGACCCTGCATGGGAAACGGGGCGGCGGCTACTATGTGGGGGACACCAAGACCGGAAAGGGGTCGAAGGATCATCAGGTTACCTGCGGACGCTCAAAATTTGTGCCGCTGTACCCGTTGTCGATGAACTCCATAATCTCCGCGCTCAGAGCTTCCGGCATGGAAGCCGCGTACTCGTGGAGGACGAGACTCTGGTTTTCAATGCTCAGGCTGTCGTACTTGTAATCCTCGATGGAGAGGCGGATGTAGAGGGCGATTACATATTTCTGCATTGTTCCAGCACCTCCGCATAGGTTTCAAACTCGCTCTGGAAGCGATAGCGCACCGTAATCAGTCATGTGCATAAGAAAATACTATGATGAGATCAGAGCGGAGCTGGCGGGACAAGAAGTGCAAATGCCGACCTATCAAGAGATAGGATGCTGAACCCATGAGAAGAAAAAGGCAGGCGCCGGACGGGATCGTCACGGCGCCTGCGACATTAAGAAGTGGTCAAATTCTTTTCCTGTCTGTGGTATTATTGTCGTCAAAAGAAAAATCACCGCCAAATTGGCGGTGATTTTTCTTTAAAATGGTGGACCTAATCGGGATCGAACCGACGACCTTACGGATGCGAACCGTACGCTCTCCCAGCTGAGCTATAGGCCCATTGTGATGGGTGCTATGAAAGGTGGAGTACACAGGTAAAACACCAAGTCAAAGCTACTTGTTGTATTATAACAGATTGTTTCAAAAAGTAAAGGGTTTTTGCCATAAAATTTTTGACGCTGGTACTGTAATACAGTTCTGTACATCGCAAACAGCACAAAGGTGGGACAAGACCGGGTATCGTAACATGGCCGGACTTCTTGACAGTCTGAACATTCCTTTATTAGAGGAGCGTTGCACTACCGGAAAAGGCCGTTAGGCCTTTTTCCGGCAGTGCCAAGAGGCATTTTCCAACAGAACAGACAGTGGATCAGCAGACCTTCATGGTCCAGCCGTGAGGATCGGCCACGCGGCCCCACTGGATGCCGGTGAGCTCATCGTACAGGCGCTGGGTGACGGGGCCGATCTTGTTGCCGCTGATGGTGACCTTCTTGTCGCCCTCGGCCAGCTCGCCGATGGGAGAGACCACCGCGGCGGTGCCGGTGCCCCAGGCCTCCTCCAGAGTGCCGTTCTCAGCGGCCTCGAAAAGTTCCTCGGCGGAGATGCGGCGCTCCTCCACCTCATAGCCCCAGTCCTTCAGCAGCTGGATGCAGGAGCGGCGGGTGATGCCGTCCAGCACGGAACCGTTCAGGTCGGGGGTGAGGATCTTGCCGTTCACCTTGAACATGACGTTCATAGCGCCTACTTCCTCAATATATTTGCGGTGGACGCCGTCCAGCCACAGGACCTGGGTGTAACCCTTCTGCTCGGCGCGGTTGCCCGCCCGCAGGGAGGCGGCGTAGTTGCCGCCGGTCTTGGCCATGCCGGTGCCGCCCCGAACGGCGCGGACGTCCTGGTCCTCGATATAGATCTTGGTGGGGGCCAGTCCCTCGGGGTAGTAGGCGCCCACAGGGCAGACGATGACGATATACTGGCAGTGGTGGGAGGTGTGGACGCCCAGGGTGGGGTCCAGACCAATGACAAAGGGACGGATATACAGGGAGGTGTCCTTCTCATAGGGGACCCACTCCTGATCCAGCTTGACCAGCTCAGTGATACCGGCCAGGGCCAGGTCTTCAGGCACCTCGGGCAGGGCAATGCGCTCGCAGGACAGGTTCAGCCGACGCACGTTGTCCATGGGGCGGAACAGCTGGATGGAGCCGTCTGCGGTGCGGTAGGCTTTCAGACCCTCGAAGATCTCCTGGGCGTAATGGAGGACCTTGGCGGCTGGGTCGATCTGGAGGGGGGCATAGGGGACGATGCGGGCGTCATGCCAGCCCTGACCCTCGTCATAGTCCACCACAAACATGTGGTCGGTCATATACTTGCCGAAGACCAGCTTGGAGGAGTCAGGCTTCTCCTTCCGCTGCTCGGCGCGGGTGATCTTGATCTCTTGCATCTTGGTTTCCTCCTAAAGTAAACTCAAATCGAGCGGTCCTGGTTTGGAGGACGGCTTTTCTGGTATTTCCATATTATATCAGCCTTTTTTTTCAGACGCAACGGGTAATCGTGGGAAAATGTGGGGCCGGCCCAACTTTTTAGGGAAAGAATTCCGCCATTTCCCCAGAGAATGGCCCCGCCTGGACGGTTTGCTATTGTTTTTCCCCTGGGGGTTTGATATAATATCACCAATCACCGCGCTGATACGGCGGCACGGCGCGGGAATGGGGCGTGAAGAAGGTCCTGCTGACGGGCGGACCTTTTTGTTGTGATAGGAGGTCCCGCCCCCGGGAGGGGGAGGAACGGCCGCCCCGAAGAGGAGGAACGGATCTTGAACCGAAAAATGACGCAGATGCTTCAGCCAAGCTTTCAGCTCTATTTCGTCTGTCTGATCCTGTTTGCCGCGGCATCCGCCTTTTTCAGCCTGTATCTGGCGGCGGCGGAGGCCGTGGTGGTGGTCCTGCTGGGGCTGTATTACCGGGAGAACAGCCGCCGGCGGCGGCGGGAGATAGCCAAGTACATCGAGAACGTCACCGGGAACATGGATGTGGCCACCAAGGACACCATGGTAAACTCCCCCCTGCCCATGGTGATCTTCCGGCCGGAGAGCGACGACATCATCTGGACCAATGACCGTTTTCTCCATCTGGCAGGGGAGAAGGAGCACCTGTTCGACGCCAAGCTGAGCAGCGTGATCCCGGATTTTGATACCCGCTGGCTCATGGAGGGGAAAAACGAGTGTCCCACCGAGGTCACCTTCGGTCCCCGCCGCTTTCTGGTGTACGGACACCTGGTCCGGGCCTCGGGCCGGGAGGGGGGCTTCCTGGCCACCACCTACTGGGTGGACGTGACCGAGTTCTGCCAGGTGCGGGACCAGTTCCGGGGGAGCCGCCCGGTGATGGCGGTGCTGCTGCTGGACAACTATGAGGACCTGATGAAGAACCAGACGGAGAACCAGCGATCCACCATCTACGCCGAGGTCAACGCCCGGCTGGATGCCTGGGTGCGGGCACGGGGCATCTCCGCAGAATGAGCGGACCGTTACCTGCTCCTGTTCGAGGAGCAGTACCTGTCCCGGTTTGTGGACCAGAAGTTCGACATCCTGGACACCATCCACCAGGTGGTCAATTCCAGCGGCCTGGCGGCGACCCTGTCCATCGGCATCGGCAAGGACGGCGGCAGCTTCCAGGAGCTGATGCAGTACGCCAACCTGTCCATTGAGATGGCCTCTCCCGGGGGGGAGACCAGGCGGTCATCGCAACAAGTTCACCTTTGAGTTTTATGGAGGCACTCCACCGAGACGGAGAA
>ENA-OPYT01000426-OPYT01000426.1-human-gut-metagenome-genome-assembly--contig:-NODE-426-length-13096-cov-4.351916_pt1 | contig 13096 bp, 9 predicted proteins | sample MGYA00242636_ERZ504480 | MGnify/ENA primary metagenome ERZ504480 (study PRJEB26092, sample SAMD00036228) | human gut metagenome | host: Homo sapiens | study: EMG produced TPA metagenomics assembly of...
GGATAAAACCTGGTCAGTAGGGGAAAGATAAAGAAACTCCGGCATGGCTTTACTAAAGCCAATGCCGGAGTTCTTATCTTTTCGTTGAGGGGCATTTCATTCGCTGACCACTTTCCAATATTCAGCTACCGCCATCTTTTCCGCGAGATACGCATCAATCAGGTTGGTGTGTGCTTGTGTCCATGAGAGTTGTGCGGACAGTACATCTACCATGCTGGCTTTTCCTTCATTATAAGAGAAGGTGACAAGGTCTAGATTCTCTTCGGCAAGTGTCATATTCTCCCGGGCCGTCTTGACTTGCTGTTCAGTTTCCGTTAGCTTTGTGGTGGCTGCGGAGAGCTCTTCCAGAATATTGTCCGTTACATAGCTTTGTTGCAGCTTCTGTATGCCGATATAGGCTTTCTGTTGGCGGTTTGTCTTGAAGCGGGCTCCCCAACGGAAGATGGGGATGCTGACGTTGACCCCTGCGACGGGAGTATGAGGTACATTCTGCCCCATATAGGCGATTCCCGTATCCCAACCGGTAGCGAGAAACATGCTGGCTTGTGGATTGTAGCGGCTGAGGGCGGCATGCCGTTGCGCTTCACTGCGGGCGATGTTCACGGAGGTACTGGCATATTCTGCCCGGCGGGGCAGCACATCATCCAGGCCCAAAGGGATGATGGGGGCAGTCGGTATATCTATTTCGGCTATGCTGTCTATGGGAGCGTCCGGTTCCGAGCCCATAAGGATATTCAGTTTTTGCAGGGCAAGGGTATGGTTTTGGCGTGCCTTGATGTACTGTAATTCGGCCTCCTTACGCCGGGTGGAAATCATCAGCAAGTCTGTGCGGCTGATGGCGCCGTCATCGAAGCGGTCTTGGATGATGTCGTACTGCTGTTGTACAATATCCTGAAAGGTAGCCGCGGCTTTCAGACCGGCACGGGCGGCAGAGGCATTCCAATAGACGGCGTCACTTTGATAGTGTATCTGGTCGAGGGTCAGTTCTGTGGTTAGTTGCTCCAGTGCCTCTTCGGTTTGCGCCACTTTCTTTTGGGCTATTAGGGAACCTCCGGTATAAAGCGGCTGCGTCAAGGTGGCAAGTGCCTGATAGGTATAAGGGCGGTAGTCTCCTTTCGGACTGTTCCATTGGTCCAGATGATTGAGATTGGCGGTACCCTCGGCGATGATGTCAATCTGGGGCAGGAAACCGGTGGAGGCAATCTTGCGTGCCTCGGTACTGGCGAATGTTTTCAGATGCTGTTGTTTCAGAATCTGGCTGTATGCTTCTACCTTGTCGCGGTATTCTTCGCGGCTCAGATATGCTTGTTGTGCCCCGGCATTCAGTCCGGAGCACAGTAATGATAGAATAAGTATCTTTGTTTTCATCATTCAATTGGTAAACTGTAAATTGTTGAATGTTCTCTCACTTGATTTTATGAATGGCGCAATAAGCCACCGGCAGCACGAATAATGTCAATGCCGAGGCTACCAGCAAACCACCCATAATGGTTGCCGCCATGCCGCCGAACATGGCGTCGAACAATAACGGCAACATTCCCAGGATAGTGGTACCCGATGCCATAGCCACCGGGACAATACGGGTGGTCGTTGCACTGATAACGGCTTCACGCGGTGCTTTCCCGGCAGCGGTTTCCGTATCAATCTGGTCCACCAGCACGATGGCATTCTTGATATTCATTCCAATCAGCCCCAGCAAGCCGAGGATGGAGAAAAAGTCGAATGATTTTCCCAATACCACCAGTCCCAGTACAATACCTATAAAGATAAGCGGCAGCATCAGCAGGATAACAATCGGTTTCCGGTAGCTGCGGAACAGAAACAGCAAGGTGACGAACATAAGGAAGAATGTCAGCGGCAGGTTAGCTGCCAGTGCGGCATTGCTTTCTGCCTGGCTTTCCTGCTCTCCGAAGTATTTCATGGTGTAACCTTCGGGCACTTCAATCTCCTTCTGCACTTGCTTCCATATACGGTTGAAGGCGGCAATGGCATTCACACCGCGGCGTGGGTCGGCCTGCGCCATCATCACCATCTGCCGGTTGTAGTCTTTCACATTGGAGAACTTGTACTGGAAGTCGAACCGGCTGACGACTTGTTCCAGAGTGGTTGTTTCGCGTGCAGTGCCGAATACGGGGAGTGTACGCAAGTCGTTAATACGGAAAGAGTCGATGGTTTTATCCTTCAACAGAATGGGGAGTACTTGGTCTCCTTCCCTGTATTCTCCAAGTGTCATGCCGTTCGTACCGATCTGGATACTCTGTGCCATGCTTTGACGGGAGATACCCAACGGTTGTGCACGTTCCTGACTGTAAATGGGATGCCATACCGGTATCTTATTGCCCCAGGAGTTGCGCACGTTGATAAGTTCGTCGTTACGGTGCATGATGTCCAGAATCTTGTTGGTCAGCATGACCAGCGTATCCGTGTTATTGCCGATGAACCCGATTTCAATGGCGGCATCTACGGCAGGGGAGAGCTTGAACAACATGGTACGGGTGATGGCATTGGGATAGTTGGCCTTCATGTAGGCATCAAGGTTCTTTTCCTGTTCCTTGGTATATTTGCTGTCCGTTACTTCCACCAGGATATTGGCGAAGTTAGGTTTGGGGCCGACGGAAGTGGAGGCCAGATAGTAACGCAACGGTGTGCTGCCGAATGTGACGGATACCCGTTTCACTTCCGGCTGCTGCATCAGATGGGCTTCCACCTTTTTCATTTCGGTTTCTACTTCGCGGATGCTGTACCCGTCCGGATAGAATACATCTGCCCGAAAGTAGGGTTTGTCCAGAGAAGGGAAGAAGTTCTGGGGCATCAGTCCCATGACGAAAAGGGAGAGGATGAACAGTGCTGTAATGCTGCCAAGGGTCAACGCCTTCTTGCGTATCAGTGTGCCGAGGATGGAGGCGAATTTATGGTAGAAAGGCTTGTCGTATGGGTCTTTACCACCATCTTTTGCCTTTGCTTTCAGTATGAAGTTGCCGAATGTAGTGGTTTGTGTCAACGCCAGCACCCAACTTAATCCCAGGGAAATGGCCAGCACTACGAATAGCGGTTTCACGATTTCGGCTACGGAAGAGGGAGCCAGATACAGTGGCAGGAACGAACAGATGGCAATGAACGTTGCTCCCAGTAATCCCCATTGGGGACTGGTGGCACCGTCTATCAGCGCTTTCCGGCGGTCGATGCCGCGGGCAATGGCAATCTGGGCATTATCTGTCACCACGATGGCATTGTCCACCAGCATTCCCATGGCTATGATAAATCCGGCGAGGGAGGTCCGGTTCAGACCTACGCCAAGAAACGACATAATGAGCAGTGTGCCTCCGATAGAGAATATAAGGGAAGAGCCAATCAGTACTCCTGCACGCATGCCCATCACCAGCATGATGATTACAATCACAATCAGGATGGATTCTATCAGATTGATGATGAACCCGTTGTTGGCTTCTTGGGCAATCACGTTTTCGGGATACAGACTTTCCAGTTCCAGCCCCACGGGGATGAGGGGCATGAGTTCGGCAAGCCTCCGGTCTACCAGTTCACCGGTTTTTACCACATCCTTTGTAGGGTCTGTGGAGATGCCGATACCGATGGCGCGCTTTCCGTTGACGTGCATGATATTGCCGGGAGGTTCCATGTATCCCTTTTCAATGATGGCGATGTCGCCTAGCTTGACTTGTCCGCCGGAGGTAGTGATAACCTGGTTGCGGATATCATCGACAGTCGTGTAGGTACCGTTGGCCACGATGCGTAACTGTTGTTCTCCAGCACTGATTTCACCCGTATTGATAATCTGGTTCTGCGATTGCAGCAGGCTGGCCAGCTGCTTGGGGGCGATACCCATTCCTGCCAGCTTGTTTACGGAGATGAATATATGGATGACCTCTGTCTGTGTACCGAAAAGGGCTACCTTCATCACACCGTCTGCCGTGATGACTTGTGTCTTGATTCGTTCCGCCCAGTTTCTCATTTCTTCATAAGAGAAACCGTCGTCACCCACCAGGCCGTAATAGATGCCGAAAACGTCTCCAAAATCATCCGAGACGGTCGGCACAGAAGAGCCTGCGGGCAGTTGGGGCTGTATGTTGAGCACTTTGCGCCGCAGTTCGTCCCACTTCTGCGGAATGGATGCGGCAGAGAGTGACGGTTGCAGTTCGAAGGTTATCTTGGAGAGTCCGTACATAGACTCTGACTTTATCTTGTAGACGCCGCTCATCGACTGTATTTCTCGGGAGATGGGTTCGGTGACGAGCCGTTCCACTTCTGCCGGCTCCGCTCCCGGGTAGCGTGTCATGATGACTGCCGACTTGATGACGAAAGGTGCGTCTTCCTTCTTTCCCAACCTGCCGAATGACAGTATGCCGCCGATAAGCAGCACAGCCAGAAAGAAGTAGACTATCTTCGTGTTGTCTAATGAATATTTGGCTAGATTCATGTTGTTTAATTATCAATTATCAATTTTTACCTTTTCTCCTTCTGTCAGCTGGTATACTCCGGCCGTCACAACGGTTTCTCCCGGTTCCAGCCCTTTAGAGATAAGCAGGTTTGCCTCTCCCGTTGGAGAATAAACGCTCACTTCGCGACGGCTGACTTTATTACCTTCCACCACCCATACATACGTTTTCTGGTTTTCACTGTTACCGAATACGGCACTTAACGGTACATTCATCAGCTTTTCTTCCAGGAAGGGAGTGACATCCGATGCCAGCTTTATTTTGCATGTGAATCCCGGTTTTACGTCATAACGTGCACGGTCAAAGTGCGGGTCGTCAATTGTTATTGTCACCGGAATACCCGTCCCTGCTGTGGAGATGTCAAGATACTCTTCCAGTCTGGCATCGAAAGCCTCTGCGGGGTAGCTATCGAACACCACCTTGAACTTTACGTCCTTGGCACGGAGCAGATAGAGATAATCATCCGGTACGGTGAACTTGACTCGTAGTTTCTGTGTATTTACCAGTAGTACAACCCCTTCTCCCGCATTGACACGCTGATAGTTCTCTACCAGCCGTTTTTTCGATGGAACCGTCGAAAGGGGCTGTCAGCCGCGTATCCCGTATATTGTTGCCGGACAACTCGTAGGCGGATTTTGCTTTCTGATAGTTGGCTACGCTGATTTCGTATTCCTGCACGGAGATAGCCTGGCGGCTAAGTAGCCGTTTGTTACGTTCCACTTGTGCGGCAGCTGTTTCGTAGGCAGCTTTGTCGGCTGCATATTGCAGGGAGATGTCGCGTGGGTCGATGGCGGCAATCAGTTGCCCCTTCTTTACCCGCTGTCCCTCTACAACCGGGAGGTTGATGATTTGTCCGCTGACGCGGAAGGCAAGTCTCACATATTCCACGGCTTCCACCATTCCGGAGAAGTCTTTGTGGATAACCGACTGTGAACTGACTTGTGCAGTCTTCACCGGTCGGATAAGGGTATTGCTACCCTTTTGTTTTTGCCCGCACGACGTGATGAGCAACGTCGTGACCAGGGCGAAAAGAAACAATTTTTTCATTGGTAAACAAGTATATAGTTATTCGTTCAGGTATATATAAAAACATGAAAACCGGGAAAACAACCAAATGTTCTCCCGGTTATAGGATAAATGATGATTTAATGTGCCAATATGGTTAATTACATGAGCACATTAATTTTTAATTCCGTCCCCCGTTCCAGCGTATATGGGTGTCCGTAGACTTGTATGTCCACTTTGCTGCCTGCTGTAAGCGAGATTTCGATTTCTTTTCCTACCCGTATGTGAAGTGTGTTTTTCAGATAATTCACCTTGAATGAATAGCTGTCCCATTTTTGCGGTATGACGGGGGAGAAACACAATGTCTCCTTCAGCACCTGCATACCTGCAAATCCGCGTACAATGGCCAGCCAGCTGCCGGGCATACTGGTTATGTGCAGACCTTGGTCCGCTTCGTTGTTGTAGTCGTCCAGGTCAAGCCGCGTGGCATGCAGGAAAAGCTGGTAAGCTTTTTCCACTTTGCCGATGCGTGCAGCCAGGATGGAATGGATGTGGGGAGAAAGGGAGGATTCGTGTACGGTCATCGGCTCATAGAACTCGAAATTGCGGCGGACGGTTTCCGTGTCGAAATAGAAATAATAAAGGTAAAGTCCGAGCAACACGTCGCTTTGCTTGATGTAGCAAGAGCGCAGAATGCGATCCCATGACCAATGTTGGTTGATGGGGCGTTCTTCGGCAGGAATGTTATCTGTACTTTCCAGTACTTTATCCATATAGCCGTCATTCTGGATAAAAATTCCCCGTTCCTTGTCTTCCGGCAGATACATGTGTTCGATGATGTCTCTCCACCGGGCGCTTTCCTTTACTTGGTCGAGATTGGTGATGCGGCGTATGCGGGCATATTCGTCCGGATATTGCTGTGCTATCATTTCCAGAAAACGGAGGGTCATCTTGAGGCATTGTATGCAGGAATAGTTGGTGTACCAGTTGTTGTCCACATTGTTTTCGTATTCATCCGGGCCGGTAACTCCCAGTATGACATATTTCTGTTTGGGTTGGGAGAAGGATACCCGTTGGCTCCAGAAGCGGCTGACGGCAATCATAACTTCCAGGCCATATTGGGCGATATAGTCCATATTACCCGTCAGTACTGCATGCTGAACGATGGCATAAACAATGATATTGTTGCGATGGATTTCCTCGAAGGTTATTTCCCATTCGCTGTGGCATTCCTCTCCGTTGTTGGTTACCTGCGGAAACAACGCTGCACCGTCCTTGAAACCCAGTTTGCGGGCGTTTTCTATGGCCTTGGGAAGCTGGTTGTGCCGGTATGCCAGCAAGTTCTTTGCAATCTCTTTGGGAGTGGAGAGCAGAAAAAACGGTACACAACACAATTCCGTGTTCCAATAGGTATTGCCGCCATATTTTTCTCCGGTGAATCCTTTGGGGCCGATGTTCAGGCGCGGGTCATCTCCCCGGTAAGTCTGATACAGCTGGAATATGTTGTACCGGATACCTTGCTGTGCTTCCGGGTCCCCTTCGATGACGACATCCGTTTCGTCCCAGATTTCCTGCCAGGCCCTTCGATGCTCTTCTACCAGCGTATTCCAGCCTATGTTCTTGGCTTCGCGTGCCTCGGTCATGGAGTGCTCCACCAATTCACTCCGTTCGTGGTAAAGAGAAGAAGCGATGGCGGTGTATTTGATGAGTGTCACGTTGTCTCCGGGTTTTACGTCGGCACCTACGCTGAAACCGGTCTGCTTTTCCTTTTCTATCCGTATGGGATTGGCAGTGGTTTCCTTGTTGTTTTTGAAGAATTGGTAAGTCATGGCGTAGCACACTTGTGCATCTTCCCGGCGGGTCTGTGTCCAGAGGTAGGCACAGTCGCTGGTAGAACCGGAACGCAGGATGTTCCATATTTTCAGGTTCGGCAGGTCGGCATCGTCCACGATATTCCCGTCAAGGATGGGCACGAGTGAGATTCTACCGGTATAGTTGATGGAGGACACACTGTACTTGATGAGACAGAGGTTGGGTCTTGCCATATCCGTGATGTGCTCTATATGGATGCGGAGCTGGTTTCCCCGGGGAGAGGTCACCTCCATGTCCCGGTAGGAGATACCCTCTTTCATGTCGAGGCGGCGGTTGAAGCTGTCGACATCCCAGCCTGCCAAATCGAGTTCCTCATCGATGAGGCGCAGGTTGATACGGCTCCAGTCGGCAGCCTTGGGTATGCGGGTGTAATATGGGGGAAATCCGTTCTTCCACCATCCTACGCGGGTTTTGTCCAGGAAAGTGATGCCGGCCACAAATGAACCACGGTAACTGTCACTGCTGTAAGGCTCCTCAAAATACCCCCGTTGCCCGAAACGTCCGTTTCCGAGACTGAATATACTTTCCGACATCCGTTGACGGTCGGGGTGGAATTGGTCTTCGATGATATTCCATTCATCGGTCTTGAGGTATTTCTTCATGACGACGTGTTTTCTGTAGTTATCGCCGTAAAGTTAAGCAATATGCGGAAATAAAGAAGAAAAGTAAGGACAAAAATAAAGAAAGGCAAGGAAAGACATCAAAAAGACACCGGGAAAGTATCGTTCCTTGGTACCGAACGATGCTTTCCCCGGTGTCAGGTGGAATGTTGCCCGGTGTCGGTCAATATTTCCGTCTCAGAGTACTTCGGGGGTGATTCTTAGTTTGCTTTCTCTCCTTTGGTCTCTTTGATTAAATATACACAGAAAGCACCGATTATCAGCATGACTCCTGCTAACACAAGCATATTGATTTCAGGAGGCAGTCCTCCTTTGGGAGTAAACAAGGCAAGGATGATGCCGCCCAAGGCTGCCGCTATAATCTGCGGGATACAGATAGTTCCGTTGAAAAGTCCCAGATAAGTACCCATGTGTCCTCCGCTCAGTGCGTTGGTTAGGATGGTGAACGGCAGTGCCAGCATGGCAGCCCATGCGCACCCTATCAGCAAGAAGGAAATGAAGAGCATATAAGGGTCGTGTATGAAGTAGGTGGAAATGAAACCTATACCTCCCAGAACAAGGCTGAGTGAGTAGACGCAGCGGCGGTCCTTGAACATCGGTATGCAGATGGCCCAAAGCACAGAGCCGATGGCTTGCACGGCAAACAGTACGCCTACCCAGTCGGCGGCATTCTGATATTGCAGGCTCTTGGTGTCGAGTACTAATTTTGGTCACACCATCTACCAGGTGCTCTACTGTAGGAGCGTCGAAAGCATTGGCAGCGATGCTGCCGTTGGTATAAGTCCACATGAACATAAAGGCAAACCAGCAGAAGAACTGTACCAGTCCGATAGTCCAGAATGCTTTCGGAGCGTTGATAAGCAGCTTCAGCATGTTGGTCTTTTCATGTTCCTCTTCTTCGGTGATGCCGTGATACTCTGCATATTCGGCAGGCGGCATCTCTTTTACTTTGATCGAAGTGTAGATGACGCAGAAGATAAGGATGGCCGCTCCGATGTAGAATGAGTAAATAACCGAGGCGGGGATTACTCCTTGGGGAGCTGTATTGCTGATGCCAATCCATGCAAAGATGAACGGGAAGAGATAACCCACCAGGCTACCTGCATTGCATAGAAAACTCTGGATGGAGTAGGCGAGTCCTTTTTGTTTCTCATTCACCATGTCGCCCACCATCATTTTGAAGGGCTGCATGGCCATATTGATGGAGGTATCAAGGAACATCAGCGATACCAGACCGAAAATCATGGCTGTACTTACTGCCATGCCGAAGCTTCCGGCATTGGGTAGCAGGCACATGACGAGTACGGCCACCAACGAACCTATAAACAGATAAGGAATGCGCCGTCCGAAGCGTGTCCAGGTCTTGTCACTGGCGGCTCCCACAATGGGTTGTACAATGATACCTGCCAACGGCGGCAGGATCCAGAAATAACTCAAATTATGCGGGTCTGCACCCAAAGTGGAAAAGATACGGCTGATGTTTGCACTCTGCAAAGCATATGCAATCTGCACGCCGAAAAAACCAAAGCTGATGTTCCACAGCTTCCAGAAACTTAAATCGGGTTTTACTTTCATGATGGTTCAATATGTTTTATTATTTCGTTGTTCCTCTTATCACCAGATTGGTACGTACTATCTTGTTGTTGCTTTTCTCTTCTCCCTCCAGCTTTCCGATTAGAATGCTGAAAGCGCTTTTACCTACTTCCTCGCCATGTTGCTCCACAGTAGTCAGCTTCGGGTCGGTGCTTTGGGCAATGGCTCCGTCGGTGAATCCGCAGATGGATACTTCATCGGGAACTTTTATGCCGACCAGTTTGCAGGCATACAGTATGCCTGAAGCTGTCTCGTCGTTGATGGCGAAGAAACCGTCAGGGCGGTTTTCGCTTTCCAATAGGTCGGGAGTGATGGAGATGGCGCGTTCACGGGTGTCGCACAACAGAATCATGCTGTCGTCCACTGGAATTTTATACTTCTTCATGGCATCCAGGTAGCCGTTCCGGCGATTCTTGGTAATCTCCAGGTGGGGAGCCGCACTATAGAAAAGAATACGCTTGCATCCGGTCTGTATCATGTATTCCACGGCCGCAAAGGAGCCGGCATAGTCGTCCACCACCACTCGCTCGGTTTTCAACCCCGTACATATACGGTCGTAAAAGACGATGGGAATGTCGTTGTTCAGCAGCTCCTGATAATGGTCGTATTTGGAAGTATCCTTGGCAAGTGAAGCGATGACTCCGCAGACACGGGCGGCAAGGAAAGAATGCACAATCTTCACTTCCTGCTCGTACGATTCGCTGCTCTGCGCCACTATGATATTATATCCGGCATCCGCCGCTGCTTTCTCAATTCCACTCAATACGCAGGAAAAGAAGTGGTGTACCAGTTGGGGAACAATGACGCCGATGGTATTGCTGCGGCTTGCGCGGAGGTTTACAGCCAGTACATTGGGCTTATAGCTATGTTCGCGCGCATAGGCATGGACAAGATCACGAGTTTCCTTGCTGATGTCCGGATTGTCTTTCAGCGCTCTTGACACGGTAGAAGGGGAGACATTCAGCGCCCGGGCAATATCCTTGATGGTAATCTGCGGTTTATTCATGGTATAGTTTTGAGGACAAAGATAAGGTAAACTTCCCTAATCCGATTGCAAAAATAACGTAATATGGTAAATTGGGCTTATTCGTTGAGGTTTATCGGGTTGTAAGTTTGTGCAAACGATTGCAGACACCCGTATTTTGACAAATAGAGGTGATATATAGTTCTATATTCCCTAAATGCTTATATTTGCAGTACGCAATTAATGATGATAACGCCATGAAACACATGAAGTTTTGACTTTCTTTTTTGTATTGCCTTTGCAGTATTTGCATGCAGCAGCAATAATGAGACAGACCCCAATGCTGGTGGACTTCCCGATAAGGAGGAACCTCTGGTTACGGACTTTGCTAAAGGTGCCGACATCAGTTGGGTGACGGAGATGGAACATAAGGGTATGAAATTTTACAATACCTCCGGTGTGGAGACCGATTGTTTCCAGCTGATGAAGGATTTGGGCCTGAATGCGGTTCGACTCAGAGTATGGGTCGACCCCAAAGAACACGATAACTGGTGCAATATGGCCGATTTGGTGACGAAAGCCAAACGTGCCGCAGAGCTGGGCATGGACGTAATGGTAGACTTCCATTACAGTGACTGGTGGGCCGACCCTGGACAGCAGCATAAGCCTGCTGCATGGAAAGGACTGAACTTGGCCGACTTGAAGAAAGCCATCGCCGACCATACTGCCGATGTACTTAATGCGCTGAAAGCGGCAGGAGTTACTCCCAAGTGGGTTCAGGTAGGTAATGAAATCCGTCCGGGGATGCTTTGGGATGAAGATGCTGCATTGAGTGGTGCGTCCTATGATGTGAGGGAATGTGATGTAAGGGTTCCAACAGCACTTCCGAGAAAGTGAAATACCGTGAGAACTTTGCCAACCTGGCTGCTTTTATCAATGTAGGATACGATGCGGTAAAGTCCGTCTTCGACGATGCCATTGTCATCGTCCATCTGGACAATGGATATGACAACGAATTGTATACCTGGTTCTTTAATGAACTGAAAGCCAATGGCGGTAAGTGGGATATGATAGGCATGTCGCTCTATCCTTACTGGACGATGCTCGAGCACAAGGAATATACAGCTGATAGAACTATCACCGAGTGTATTGCCAATATTAATAGTGTAGCCCGGAAATACAACTGTGACGTGATGGTGGTGGAAACCGGCATGGAGTGTGCTGACGACAAAGGGAATCTGGCAAGTGCTTCCGTGCTGGCAGAAGGGAAACGCCAACTGGCACGTATCCTGAAAGAGTGCAAGGAGAATACCGGTGGACGCTGCAAGGGCGTGTTCTACTGGGAACCGGAATGCAGGCCGAACCAATATCGGCTGGGGGCATTCACTGAAGACGGCCGCCCCACTGTGATAATGGATGCTTTTAAATAATTATATTAACAAAATCTTTTAAAGAAGAATGAGAAAGACAATACTTATCTTTTCCTGCTGCGCCTTTTTTGCCTTGGCGGCAATGGCGCAGCGTACAGAAGCATTGTTGGAAAAGAACTGGAAGTTCACCAAGGGAGATGTTCCCGAAGCAACACAAACAAATTTCGACGACAGTAAGTGGGAAACAGTGACCATTCCTCATGATTGGGCCATCTTTGGTCCGTTCGACCGCAACAACGATTTGCAGGAGGTAGCGGTTACGCAAGACCTTGAAAAACAAGCTTCCGTAAAGACCGGGCGTACCGGAGGGTTGCCTTATGTGGGTGTCGGTTGGTATCGTACGGCTTTTGATGCTTCTGCAGACAAACAGGTCACTCTGGTTTTCGATGGTGCTATGAGTGAGGCTCGGGTCTATGTCAATGGGAAAGAAGCTTGTTTCTGGCCTTTCGGATATAACTCTTTTCATTGCGATGTTACCGGTTTGCTGAATGCCGACGGTAAAAACAATGTGCTGGCTGTCCGTCTGGAAAACAGACCCCAGTCCTCCCGTTGGTATCCGGGGGCGGGATTGTATCGCAATGTCCGCCTGGTTACTACGGAACGTGTCCATGTTCCGGTTTGGGGTACACAGCTCACCACACCGCATGTTTCTGCTGAATACGCTTCCGTGCGTCTGCGTACTACAATACGGAATGCCGGTGATGCGGATGTTCGTATTTCTACTGATATTATTGCGCCGGACGGTAAGATAGTAGCCCGTAAGGATAATAGCCGGAAAATTAATCACGGACAGCCATTTGAGCAGAATTTTCTGATAAATGCTCCGTCTCTGTGGTCTCCTGAGACACCTTATTTATATAAGGCAGTATCTAAGATTTATGTAGATGGCAAACAGACTGACGAATATACCACGCGTTTTGGTATCCGCAGCATTGAGATTATAGCTGATAAGGGATTCTTCCTGAATGGTAAGCACCGTAAATTCCAGGGGGTATGCAATCACCACGATTTGGGCCCGTTGGGTGCGGCTGTCAATGTGGCTGCTCTTCGCCGTCAGTTGACATTATTGAAGGATATGGGATGTGATGCAGTCCGTACCTCCCACAATATGCCTGCCCCCGAATTGGTGGAACTCTGTGACGAGATGGGCTTCATGAT
>ENA-OPYT01000427-OPYT01000427.1-human-gut-metagenome-genome-assembly--contig:-NODE-427-length-13088-cov-3.331996_pt1 | contig 13088 bp, 15 predicted proteins | sample MGYA00242636_ERZ504480 | MGnify/ENA primary metagenome ERZ504480 (study PRJEB26092, sample SAMD00036228) | human gut metagenome | host: Homo sapiens | study: EMG produced TPA metagenomics assembly of...
CGGAACCCGGGGCTTACTCCCTGCCGCGGAGCAACAGGGCCTCGACGCCCAGCCGGTAGGAATCCAACCCGAAACCCATGATCGAGCCCACGGCCACGGGAGCCAGGAGCGAGACGTGGCGGAACTCCTCTCGCGCGAGGATCGACGAGATGTGCACCTCGACGACCGGCACCGACACCGCCGACACCGCATCGCGCAGCGCCACCGACGTATGGGTATATCCGCCGGCATTGAGCACCACACCGTCGTAGGTGCCGTCGGCCTGCTGTACGGCGTCGATCAGCTCGCCTTCGAGGTTGGACTGGAAATAACCGAACCCGACGGCCGGATAGAGTGCTTTCGAGCTCCCCGAAAAAGGTTTCGAAGTCCGGGTGCCGTAGACCCCGGTATCGCGCCGCCCCTGCAAATTGAGGTTCGGGCCGTTAAGAATCAATATCTTCATCTTCGAGACTGTTTGACACGCACGGCATACCCGGGCGCAATCCGCAGGCAAAGATAGTGATTTTAAAGAATTTTTAATACCTTTGTTCGACATCGCCCGTTAAATAATGATTTCAAACGCCGCCCACGCCCCTGCCGCGGTTCGCACAGGCTTCGTTCCCGTCCCCAGGCGGGGACTCCGCCCCCGGGGCGGCAGCCGCACGTGAAAAACCCGAAAACCCGCACCGGCCGGCGGGGCGCCGCGGCCGGACACACCCGAGAACCATGACCGAATTCGGATTCATAGACCACATAAAAGAACTCTTCGCCGCTCTGCCCGACAACGGGTTCGAAGGAATCGGCGACGATTGCGCCGTGCTCCCCGTCGGGGAGGGCGAATCGCTGGTCTTCACGACCGACATGCTCGCCGAAGGCGTCCATTTCCTGCGTCCCGCAACTTCGCCCCGCGAACTGGGGCGCAAATCCCTTGCCGTAAACCTGAGCGACGTCGCTTCGATGGGCGCCCGCCCGGTGGGCACCCTGCTGTCGCTGTCGCTCCCGGCCGACACGGCCGGCACATGGGCCGAAGAGTTCATGCTCGGCTACCGGGAACTCTCCGAAGCGTTCGGCGTCACGCTCGCCGGGGGCGACACGACCCTGCTCGGCGGCAGGCATCACGATCAATGTCACGGCCATCGGCCGCATCGCCGACGCACACATCAAGCGCCGCAGCGGGGCACGCCCCGGCGACGCGATACTCGTCGCCGGAGAACTCGGACTTTCGGGCGCCGGGCTGCGCGACATCCTCGCCGGGCGCTACGACACCCCCGCCGCCGCAGCCCACCGCAACCCGCAGCCCCAAGTGGCCGAAGGCATCTGGCTCGGCGCACGCCCCGAAATACACGCCATGATGGACCTCTCGGACGGGCTGGCCTCGGACATCCGCCACATCATGGAGCGTTCGGGGGTAGGCGCCGCGATCGACATCGGCCGTATCCCCCCTGCCCCAAGGGGGCAGACGTCGAAAACAGCCGCCTGCGGGGGGCGAGATTACAAGCTCCTGCTCACGGCCGACACGGCGGCCGCCGACAGGCTCGCCGCCGAATTTCCGCGCACGCTTCGGCACGCCGCTCCACCCCGTCGGCCACATCACGGACAGCGACAAATTGGAGTGGCTCGAAAACGGCCGACCCCGGGCCCTGGACTGGCACGGGTTCACGCATTACTGACCGGGTGTTGGCAACGGCCACCACCCCGGATTTACCGAGCAGGCGGAAAACGGCCGCATCCCGGCAGGCCCGGCTGTAACACCAAAAAAACGGCAGCCCGCCGGGTCGCCGTCAAGTCATACGGATCGTAAAATCACTCCTTGATGATGTACACATGCTCGTCGCTGCGCTGCATGTGATAGTTTTCACGGGCATACTCCTCCAGATAGTCGTCGTAGCGCAGGCGCTCCAGCAGCGTGCTGTCCTGTTCGATCCTGGCCCGGTAAAACTCCCGCTCCCGGTTCAAGGCGTTGATCTGCCGCTTGATCTTCACCGCATGCAAAAGGTTCCGCCCCACCACGAACAACGTGACGACGACGATGACCGCCGTGGCGGCGATCCAGAACTTTTTGCCTACTTCGAAGCCCATTAGGGTATGTGCATGTATTTATGAGTCTGGATCGAGATATTCCATTTCGGATGCGCCTTCGCATACTCGACGATCGCGGGCATCATGCGTTCCGCAACGCTCCACTCGGGTTGCAGGTAGAGGATGCACCCGGCTCCCACCCGTGCGGCATTGCGCTCGGCCCATTCGAAATCAGCCTCGTCTCCGACGATCACCTTCAGTTCGTGCGCCTTCCCGAACGCCTCGTCCAGCGGCGGTTGCTGCCGCTTGGGCGACAGACACACCCAGTCGAAATACCCGAGAGGGTGCGTCCCCGACGTTTCGAGGAATATCTCCAGCCCCTTAGCGTGCAGTGTTTCGGTCAGCACCCCCAGCGGATAAAGCAGCGGTTCGCCGCCCGTGATGACGATCGCCTGCGCGGGACACGCCGTAGCACGGTCGATCACCGTCCGTACGTCGGTCGGGGGATAGAGCCTGGGGTTCCACGTGTATTTGGCGTCGCACCAGCGGCATCCCACGTCGCATCCGCCCAGGCGGATGAAATAGGCGGGTTTCCCGGCATGGAAGCCCTCGCCCTGGATCGTGTAGAAATCTTCGACCAGGGGCAGCTTGCGCCCGCCGTCGAGCTGTTCGATATCGGTCTTCAGAGCCATCTATTCGGTAACCACGTAAATATCCTTCAGGCTGCGTCCCAACTGGTCGTAGTCCAGGCCGTAGCCCACGATGAACTCGTTGCCGATCTCCATGGCGCGGTACTTGATCGGCAGTTGCTTGCGGTAGGAATCCGGTTTGAAAAAAAGCGTGCAGACCTCGATGCTCGCGGGATTATGCGACTTCAGCTCGCCGATCATGTGCTCGATGCTCTCGCCCGTGTCGACGATGTCCTCGACGATGATCACATGGCGGCCTTCGATGCTGTTGTTCAGCCCGATCAGGTTCTTCACGCACCCCGTCGAGCAAGTCCCTTCGTACGAAGCCAGCTTCACGAACGACAGCTCGTTGTTGAACTCGATTTTCTGATCAGGTCGCTCATGAACATGAACGAGCCGTTCAGTACGCCACGAACAACGGCGTCGGCTTGTCACGGTAGTCCTCGTTGATGCGGCAGGCTACGGCGGCCACGGCCTACGTCGATCTTGGCGGCGGGGATCATGATCCTGAACTTTTTGTCGTGAAGTTTGAGATATCCTCCATTTCAGTTACGGTTATTTGTGCAAAAATAACTATTTGCCTGCAAGAAACGAACGATTCCGACAAAAATAATCCGAAATAATGCGAATCCCCCAAAGGCTGTTGCCCGTTTCCGGGCCGGCAGCAGGCCGGATCGAGAAATTCACGGAACATCTCAATTACTGCAAAGGACAAACAGCCACCCTCATTTCCGAAGGTGGCTGTTTCGCATTGCGGGACGTCGTTATACCAGCCCCGAGAATCCCATGAAGGCCATGGCGAGGATACCGGCCGTGATCAGCGCGATAGGCACGCCCCTGAAAGCCTTGGGCACGTCCTCGAATTCGAGCCTCTCGCGGATGCCGGCGAAGAGCACCAGCGCCAGGGCGAATCCCAGCGCCGTAGCCACCGAATAAGTGACGCTCTGCAAGAGGTTGAACTCCTTTTGGATCATCAGGATCGCCACGCCCAGCACGGCGCAGTTGGTCGTGATCAGGGGCAGGAAGATACCCAGTGCCTGATATAACGAAGGCGAGAGTTTCTTGAGCATGATCTCGACCATCTGTACCAGCGCGGCGATCACGAGGATGAAGACGATCGTCTGCATGTAGACGATGTCCAGCGGCACGAGCACATAAGCCTGGATCAGCCAGGCCACCACGGCGGCGATTGCCATGACGAACGTTACGGCAGCGCCCATACCCATCGAGGTCTCGACCTTCGACGACACGCCCAGGAACGGGCAGATGCCGAGGAATTGAGCCAGCACGACGTTATTGACGAAGATCGCGCCGATGATAATGGCAAAATAAGAGAGCTCCATACCTATTTCTTGAGAAATTTATTAAACAATGCCATCAGATACCCCAGTACGATAAAAGCACCCGGAGCCAGCACGAACACCAACGGCATGTAGTCCGTAATACCGAACGAATAACCGAAGATGGCCCCGCTGCCCAACACTTCGCGGACGGCCCCCACCAACGTCAGGGACAGCGTGAAGCCCAGACCAATCCCGATACCGTCGAAGATCGAAGCCACCGGTCCGTTCTTCGAGGCGAATGCCTCCGCACGTCCCAGGATGATGCAGTTCACCACGATCAGCGGAATGAATACGCCCAGACTGGCATACAACGCCGGGACATACGCCTGCATCAGCATAGAGATAATGGTCACGAACGATGCGATCACCACGATAAAAGCCGGGATGCGCACCTTGTCCGGAATCAGGTTCTTAATCAATGAGATGACCAGGTTCGACAGAATCAGCACGGCCATCGTCGCCACGCCCATACCGAAACCGTTCTCCGCCGAAGTCGTCGTACCCAGCGTGGGACACATGCCGAGTACCAGAACGAACGTCGGATTATTCTTGATAATGCCGCTCGCAAGTACTTTCAAATTATTCATTTCGACCTCCTTCCTGTGCATTGTTCACGGTCTGACTTCCTCGCTGGAGGCGGTTGGAACGGCCTTCACGCTCCAATCCCCGCTCTCGATACCGCTCTTCACCCGCAGCTCGCGTCCCGGCCTCTGCATTCGGCCGAGCAGCCGTCGCGCCCGTCGCGGCTTCCGTTCCCGTTTCTTGATTGTTCGAAGCACCGGACGCACCATCCGCTCCCGCATCTCGGGTAGCCGAAGCCCCCGAAGTACCGTCCGCACTCGCATTTTGAGTATTCGAAGCACCCGAAACGGTATTCACGGCAGCTTCGACGCCTGCCTTTTCGCAATAGGCCTTATAAGCCCGACTCACGGCATCGACATAAGCCCGCGACGAAATCGTCGCCGCCGTCAGGGCATCCACGTCGCCGCCGTCCTTCTTCACGCCCAGTTTCATTTGGGCCGGATTCCGGCCGACAAAACTCTTTTCCAGCGGATTGCCCGCACCGACCATCTTGGTACCCAGCCCCGGAGTTTCCGCCTGTTCGAGCACCCGGATATTGAGGATCTGACCATCAGGGGCAAAACCGACCATCAGCCGGATCACCCCACTGAACCCGTTTTTAGTCATCGATTCTACGGCATAACCCACCACACGGCCTCCCTCGGAAGCCGTATGGACCGTCACCGGCAAGTTCTCGACGGTCAATGCCGTATCCTCCGTTTCGTCGAACTCGGGCAGCACCTGTTTGAGCGCCTCGCGGGTCGCCTTGACCCGTGCCTCGGCAATCGGCTCCTCGGTAATCATATGGACCGCTCCCACGCCTGCGGAAGCGAGCAGTGTGATCACGAACAGCACCATAACCATATTGAATAATGTACTCTTCATCCTCCGCTCCTCCTATTTTAACCCGAAACGCCGGGGTTTGACATATTTGTTGATCAGGGGCACGACCGAATTCATGATCAGGATCGCAAATGACATACCCTCGGGATAGGCGCCCCACAAACGGATCAGTACCGTAATGATGCCGATGCCGACTCCGTAAATCAGCATACCGGTATGCGTCATCGGCGAAGTCGAATAGTCGGTAGCCATGTAAACGGCACCCAGAATGGCTCCGCCTGCAAGCAGATGGAACAGCGGGAACTCCCACAACGCTTCACCGTGCATACCCTGTCCGAGGCCGACCAGAAAGACGAACACGGCCATCGTTCCCAGGACCGCCACCGGAATATGCCACGTAATGACTTTTCTCCACAGCAGATAGACGGCTCCCACCAGCAACAGCAGGGCCGAGACCTCACCCAGCGAACCGGGGATCGAACCGAAAAGGACATCCTGATAATTGACCGACGTATGCGACACCAGCTCCGCTTTGACGGCTGCCAGCGGCGTCGCTCCCGAAAAAAGCGTCGGCCAACTGTCCGACCGGACGGGGAAAAGTCGTCATCTGCACCGGGTAGGCGAACAACAGGAACACACGACCCACCAACGCCGGATTGAACGGATTCTTGCCCAGCCCCCCGAAAGTCATCTTGGCAATGGCGATCGACACGAAAGCGCCGATCACGACGATCCACCAGGGCAGCGACGCCGGCAGGTTGAAAGCCAGCAGGACGCCGGTCACCACGGCCGACAGGTCGCTCACCGTACAAGGCCCCTTAAGCAGAAATTTCTGAATCAGGTATTCGAACAGCACGCAACTGGCCACCGAAATACAGGTCACCGCCAGGGCGCTCCAGCCGAACGCCACCACCGAAAACACCAGCGCGGGCGTCAGCGCCAGCAGAACGTCCCGCATGATCTTTTGCGTCGATTCCGAACCATGCACGTGCGGAGCGGGTGCTACGATCAATTTATTTGCCATACGCTATCTCTTTTTTCTTATTTCTTGGTTGCATGGGCGGCGGCGCGGGCACGGATCAACGCCCCGACCTCCTGTTTTCCCATTCGGATAAAGTCCAGCAGCGGAATATCCGCCGGACAGGTAAACTGACAGCAGCCGCACTCGATGCAGTTGGTCACCCACTCCGCCTCGAGCCGCTCCCACAGCTTGCGGCGCGAGAGTTTGGCCATCAGATAAGGCTCCAATCCCATCGGGCAAGCCGACACGCATTTGGCGCATTTGATACAGGAGCTCTCCCGACCACGCAGGGCTGCCGCACCCCCGAGCACCGTAATACCCGAACAGCCTTTGACCACCGGTGAGGCGAGGTTGCTCATCGCCCGTCCCATCATCGGCCCGCCGTTGAGCACTTTCACATCCCCGGCCGGCACGCCTCCCGCAGCCTCCAACAAGACAGCCACCGGCGTTCCGAAACGGACGAGCAGATTTTTCGGAGCCTCCACCTGGCGACCCGTAACAGTCACCACCCGCTCGATCAGAGGTTTGTTCTTCTGCACCGCATCGTACACGGCCACCGTCGTCGAAACATTGCAGACGACGGCACCCACGTCGATCGGCAGTCCCGGCGGCGGCGGAACCTCCCGACCCGTAACGGCCGCTATCAACTGTTTTTCGCCCCCCTGCGGATAACGGACCCGAAGCGGAACGACCCGGATTCCGGGGTACGACGAAGCCAGCCGACTCAATCGGGTGATCGCATCCGGTTTGTTGTTCTCGATTCCGACCGAAGCGCCGCTCACGCCGAGCGCCCGCATCAGGATCGTGACGCCCACGAGCAGCTCTTCACTCCGTTCGAGCATCACCCGATGGTCGGACGTCAGGTAAGGTTCGCACTCGACACCATTAATAATCAAGTGCTCGACCTTTTTCCCGGCAGGCACCGTCAGTTTGACCTGCGTGGGGAACGCCGCACCGCCCATACCGACGATACCCGCCTCCTTGATCCTGGCAAGAATCTCCGGAGCCGAAAGCGTACATTCGCGCACGAGCTCCTTCGAAGTGTCGATCCCTTCGGCCCATTCATCCCCCTCGCGACGGATCGTAATCATCATCTGGCGGATTCCCTGCCCGTTGGGCAGCATATCCACCCCCGTCACGGTGCCCGACACGGGCGCATGGATATTGGCCGACACGAAACCGGCGGCTTCGGCGATCAACTCTCCCACCTTCACCTTGTCGCCCTTGGCCACCTTCGCAACCGCCGGCGCACCGATATGCTGCGACAAAGGAACATTCACCACATCGGGCAACGCCAGTACCTCGACGGCCTCCGCCCGACTCAACTTGTTATCCGACGGATGTACTCCGCCTCTCGGAAATGTCTTCATAGCGTTTGTTTTCGGTTTTATCGTTCGGATCAGGATTCGGTTTTTTCGGTCTTCTTCTCCTCCGAAGCCGGCTTCTCTCCCGCTGCCGACGTTTGCTTCGATGCAGGAGCGGCTTTAGGCTCCTTGGGCAGCGGCTCCATACCGACCAGACGGATGGCACCGGTGGGGCATTCGTTCACGCACTTGCGGCAGAGCTTGCATTTCCAGGAGTCGATGAAAGCCAGGTTGTTCTGGATCGTAATGGCTCCGAACGGACACACTTTCTCGCATTTTCCGCAGCCGATACAGCCGGCTTTGCAGGCTTTCATCACCACCGCCCCTTTGTCTTTCGACACGCACGAAACATAAACCGCCCGCTGCTTGGGCCACTTCTTCCGCAACTCGATAATCGACTTGGGACAAGCCTTGACACACGCGCCGCAGGCCGTACATTTGTCGAAATCGACCTCTGGAAGCCTCGTTTCGGGATTTATCGCTATGGCATCGAAGTTACAAACCGTCACACAATCCCCGTATCCCAGGCAGCCGTACGTACACCCCGTTTCTCCGCCATAGAGCGAAGCAGCCACCGCGCAGGACGTAACACCGTCGTACGCATTGATCCGGGGACGTTTCTCGCAACTGCCGCCGCAGCGGACGGTAGCCACCTGGGGCTCCTTCTCCGGAGCAGCCTTGCCCAGGTAGGCAGCGACGGTCTTCATCACTTCGGCCCCGCCCACCGGGCAGAAAAGCGAAGAGATATCGGCCCGCTTCACTAGCGCATCGGCCAAACCGCGACATCCGGCGAATCCGCAGCCGCCGCAGTTCGCACCGGGCAGCATCTTTTCGACCTCGTCGATCCGGGGATCTTCCTCGACCTTGAACTTTTGTGCCACGAAATAGAGGATCAGCGCGGCAAGGATTCCCAACACGCAAAGTGTAAGCACTGTGTAAAGTAATACCTCCATATTATTCGGATATTGTGAAATGAATCGCATTATCGATCTTCCGGCGCAGAAGCCAGAGAATCCCATAGTACAGGACGACAGATCCCAATCCTGCAAGTACCGCCGCCCCATCGCCCGCGCCGAGCAGATAGCAGACTGCCACCACGCCGATCAGGACGACGAAAGGCACGACATAAGCCAACAAAACCGCGACCGCTCCCGTACGTCGGGTTATAGCGACCGTCACCCTGTCGCCGGGACGATACGTCGCCGCAGCCGGAGTACGTATCTCCACGATTTTCTGCCCGGTCTCACCCAAACCGCAGGCTTCGCGGGCCTTGCAGCTCCCACAAGCGCCATGAGCCGTAATTTCCACACAAACCCTCTCCGCATCGACGCGCTTCACCACCCCGCTATGTTCGATACGGTCCATCGGGTCACTTTACATATTTATGGGTCAATGGCATACGGTACTCATGCCCGAACGAGGAGGACGAGAGTCGAAGCACCGGCGGATACTGAAAACGCTTCTTTTCGTTGCGCATGACCATCGCATAGATTTTCTGTACCTCGTCGCTGTCGAATCCGGCATTGATGATCTCTTCACGCGACTGCCCATCTTCGATCAGACGGTACAGGATGGCATCCACCACCTCGTAAGAGGGCAGCATGTCGCTGTCCTTCTGGTTGGGCCGAAGCTCCGAAGAAGGCTCTTTGGTCAGGATGTTTTCAGGAATGGGAGCACCGAATTTCCGGTTGATATAGCGGGCCAGGTCATACATCTCGGTCTTATACAGATCGCCCGTCACGCTGAAAGCGCCGCCGGTATCGCCGTAGAGCGTACAGATACCGAGCGCATTCTCGCTCTTGTTGGAACAGTTGAGCAGGACATAGCCGTTCTTGTTCTGCAGGGCCATAAGCATCAACGTGCGGATGCGGGACTGGATATTCTCCTCCGTCGCATCGAAATCCGTACCGCCGATCACCGGGATCAACGTATCGACGATACTGCGGTAAGCCTCCGTGATCGGCACGACATGGAACTCGATACCGAGGTTTTCGGCCAGTTGCTTGGCATCCTCGACCGATCCTTCCGACGAAAACTGCGAGGGCATCATCAATCCCCGCACGTTCTCCGCCCCCAGCGCTGCAACCGCCAGACAAGCGACCACGGCGGAGTCGATACCGCCCGAAACGCCGACACAGGCCTTTTTATACCCATTTTTAACGAAGAAATCCCGCAGACCGCAACAAGCCGCCTCGTAAATGAAGCGGGTACGGTCGTTCACCGACACAGGGACGGACTCGACGCTGCAAGCGGGATTTTCGGTATCGAACACCTGAAAGTCCTCTTCGAAACTTTTCAGCAACCGCACCAGCTTGCCCCGGTTGTCCATCACGCCCGACATCCCGTCGTAAACCAGCTCCGTAGCACCGCCGACCTGATTGACCATCACCACATTCTTTCCCTTGACGTAGGCGATATTCCGGATTACGTCGTACCGACGACTCAAGTCGCCCTTGCGGTAGCGGCGGGCATGGATGTTGATGACGGTTTCGACCGACTTGTCGAAATCCGGGGTATGAAAAAGATCGTCGCCTACGACCAGCGCACAGCGGCAACCCCGTATCGTAACGTATTCGCAACCTTTCGAAGGGGTCAGAAATCCCAATTCGCGGCGCACGGTGATATTCTGTTTTCCCACGTAGCGGACGACTCTTCCTTGTTGAATCAACGCTGCGGCACTGATCGTCCCCTCCTTGGTGAGAATCGGAAGCCCCACGATCGCATCCACCGTATCGCATTCGGCGGCAATCCGCATCAACGCATCTTCGCACTGTTCCAAAAAAGGATTTTTCCGCAGCAAATCGAACGAAGGAGCACCGCTGATCGCCTGCTCGGCAAAAACGACGAGGTCTGCGCCTTCGGCTTTCGCACGACGTACGGATTCGATGATCTTGTTTGTATTTCCTGCGACGTCGCCGACCGTATAATTCAATTGAGCCAGAGCTATCTTCATCTATCGGGTATTTCAAAAAGTTACATCATCGCAAAATTAATTATTATTTGGAAAAAACAACGATTTCGCGGCAAAAGTTTCATCCGAACGCAACGATCGTATCGAAAAAAAGCAATCGGGGTTTCGAAATCCTCATTCGGAAAAGAGGCCGTCCCCGTTTCGACTCAACGAATACAGCCCGACCTTCCGTGGGAAGGTCGGGCTACAAATCGTTCAACCCCAAACGCTTGCTATTGCTGCTCTTCGGGATCGGCCACCAGAATACGACCGCAGTATTCGCAAATGATGATCTTCTTGCCCTGACGGATCTCCATCTGGCGCTGGGGCGGAATGCGGTTGAAACAGCCGCCGCACGCATCGCGCCGCACCGTCACCACGGCAAGTCCGTTGCGCACGTTATGACGGATCCGCTGGTAAGCCTCCAGCAACCGCTTGTCGATCTTGGCCTGCGCTTTAGCCGCCTGAGCCGTAAATTCCGCCACCTGCGAGGCCGTTTCCGCTTCGATGCTCTGCAATTCGGTCTGCTTGGCTTCGAGGTCCTTTCGGCGCTCCGTCATCAGGGTCTCGGTCTCCTCGACCTGCGCCTTTTTGACCTTGATTCCGGCAGCATACTCTTTCAGACGCTTTTCGGCCAGCTCGATTTCCAACTCCTGATACTCGATCTCCTTACTAATCGCATCGAACTCGCGGTTGTTCCGGACGTTGTTCTGCTGCTCCTTGTAATTGCCGATGAGTATCTTGGCCTGATCCACCTCGCGCTTACGCTGCTTGGAGAGAGCATTGAGCTCCTCGATTTCGGCATTGATATTCTCGACACGCGCCTTCAAACCGGCCAATTCGTCGTCGAGATCCTGCACCTCGAGCGGCAGCTCACCCTTCACCTTGTTGATCGAATCGATCTGGCTGTCGATCTTCTGGAGATCGTAGAGGGCCAGGATTTTCTCCTGCATCGAATAATCAACTTCAGCTGTCTTTTTCTGTGTTGCCATATCGTGTTTTTATTGTTTAGACGGAACTATGTAACCGATCGGATTACGTGAATTTACACTCTTGCGAACCGCAAAGGTAAATAAATTTTTCGATAAAATATCAAACAAAATGTCGATTGCGCAATATTCGCTCTCGAAATGGCCGATATCGGCCACCACGAAGGCTCCGTCGGGGGTCATGAAATCATTGTATTTAAGGTCCGAAGTGACATACACATCGGCCTGCGCACGACGCGCTTCGCCGAGCAGCGAAGCTCCCGCTCCGGTACATACGGCCACCCGCCGTACCTGCTCCTTGACCAGCTCGGAATGGCGGATTACCTGCACCGGCAGGCGCTCCTGAATACGCCGCATAAAATCCCGCACCGACATGGACTGCGGCAGTTCGCCCACCACCCCGAAGCCAACCCGCCCGTCCGCAGGATCGGTCGGTTGCAGCACCCGTAACTCTTCCACGCCGAGCATCTCCGCCAACCGCCAACTCATGCCGCCCGGCGCACTGTCCAGGTTGGTATGACAGGCGTAGAGCGCTATTCCCCGGCGGATCGCCCGCTCGACGCACCGCTCCACATAAGAGGCCGAATTGAACCGCTTGAGGGCATGGAAAACGATCGGATGGTGCGTGACTATCAGATCGCACCCCGTCTGCTCCGCCTCGTCCAACACCTCCTCGGTCACATCGACGGCCAGCAGCGCCTGATGCACTTCGTCCTCGGGCCGTCCCACGATAAGACCGGCATTGTCGTACGACTCCTGCAAACGGAGCGGAGCATATCGTTCGATCACTTCGGCAATATCTCTGATTTTCATAATCCTACTACATTATTTGAAAAGGCAATTATATTTTCAACGTACCATATCCGACGGTCGCTTGTTCGCGGCCTGTGCTCCCATCCATAATGCTGCCCCACCCCGAAATCCTCACCTCGAAGGGACTTGCGGCGCTACGCGCCCCAAAAGATATACCGAAGTATCGGGTTCGTTCGCATACCCGGTCGGGCCTATCGCCGTAGCGGTCCGCAACGTCACCGCCCCCTCCGAATCGGAGGCGAAAGCAAAATGTACCCGCCTGCCGTATTTCAAAACGTCCGTCTAAAACAACGACTGTTCATAGAAGGCGAACAACTCCTTGCTCTCCGCCTCCTCTTTCTCCTTCTTTGCGCCGGGGGCTGACGCGCCGCCGAACGTTTTCGGCGCCGGTTATATTGTTCAGCTACACCGTGTCCTGTCGGGCCTACTACACCGGCAGAGTGGGATTCGTCAACCATTACCAATGCGTCGTATTTTTCTGCCAGTTCGCAGATTTTGTCCATCGGGGCCACGTTTC
>ENA-OPYT01000428-OPYT01000428.1-human-gut-metagenome-genome-assembly--contig:-NODE-428-length-13053-cov-4.459384_pt1 | contig 13053 bp, 8 predicted proteins | sample MGYA00242636_ERZ504480 | MGnify/ENA primary metagenome ERZ504480 (study PRJEB26092, sample SAMD00036228) | human gut metagenome | host: Homo sapiens | study: EMG produced TPA metagenomics assembly of...
TTACCACTTTCTACAGAAGAAGTAGCCTTATCAGAAATAGTAAAATGTAGGAACCAAGTTCTTCAAAGCATCTGCATTCTTTTCAACTTCTTCCTCATTGACTCTGAATGTAATCGTATTATCCTCATTAATAACCGGTTGCTCAATTACAATCGCATTCGCCTCATTGGAGATATTCGAAAGAAAAAGCCGTAATCTTTGCCTCACTACTTTTCAGAACCTGTCAAGGCGAGTACCCTCGTATACAACTTTTACACTCTGCTTCAAGCCGCCTACAGTAGCATCAATATCCATATCTACCTTTACAGCACTATTTGCAATAGTACCTTTGGCATTGATTGTACAAGACAAGGCATCAACCTTTAAATCTTGAGTACCGGTAAATGTATATACATTACCATTTTGAGATAATACACAATTCTTTAACTCTACATCACCGATAGTAATTCCCATAAAGCTAAAATTTGGCCAAAGAGAGATTTATAGCAGAAGGACCGGCCTTTTCAATCTTTATTTTTGAGGTTCTGAAGGCATTGTAGTTCCCTCTACTGTTACAGTCAATGTACCTTTATAGTTACCGGCCATCTCACGTTTCAATGACCTTAGAATAATCCGGCGCCTCATCGTCATCGCTACAAGCGGTAAATAAACTCATTGAACAAATCAATGCGAATAAATAAAACAAATTTTTCTTCATACAAATACTTGTTTAGTTAATAAAATCCCTACATAGTTAAGGGTTAGTTAATATTCTCTTTTATATCGAGGGTGCAAAATAACAGTTTTTAAAGCCTTTAAACAAGGTCTTTAATAAAAAATAGATGTCCTTTTTTTCATATAGGAAGAATTATAAGCATTCTTTACATTATTAAATACTCTTACATATTTCCGCAAAAAGATACGGTTTCAAACAGTATTTTTATTCTCTAAAAGTCGGGAAATAAAAGATTTATTGTCATTTTTGAAACGTTTTACAAAAAAAATTGTTACCTTTATAAAGTCAAAGCCTTTTATAACAAGGCAAACTGGCACATTAACCTCATTATAAACCCTTAAAGCAATTGATATGTTCAACTCATTCGGCAATATTCTCCGCCTTACCAGTTTCGGAGAATCACACGGTAAAGGCATAGGCGGCGTAATAGACGGATTCCCCGCAGGAATCACCATCGATATGGACTTCGTACAATCGGAGCTCGACCGCCGGCGACCGGGGCAATCACGCATCACTACCTCACGCAAAGAATCCGACAAGGTGGAATTCCTTTCCGGCATCTTCGAGGGCAAGTCCACCGGATGCCCCATCGGATTCATCGTGTGGAACGAGAACCAACACTCCAACGACTATAACAACCTGAAAGAAGTGTACCGCCCCTCGCACGCCGACTATACATATAATGTAAAATACGGAATACGCGACCACCGTGGCGGCGGACGCTCATCGGCACGCGAAACCATTTCGCGCGTAGTGGCAGGCGCATTGGCAAAACTCGCCTTGAAACAGCTTGGCATCCGCATCACCGCATACACCTCGCAGGTAGGTCCCATCAAACTGGAAGAAAACTATACTGCCTACGACCTCGACCTGATTGATACCAACCCAGTACGTTGCCCCGACCCGGAGAAAGCCAAAGAAATGGAAGAGCTTATCTTCAAGATAAAGGGCGAAGGCGATACCATTGGCGGCGTGGTGACCTGCGTTATCAAAGGATGCCCCATCGGACTGGGACAACCCGTTTACGGCAAACTCCAATCCGCCCTTGCCGCCGGCATGCTCAGTATCAACGCCGCAAAAGCGTTTGAATACGGCGAAGGCTTCAAAGGACTGAAGATGAAAGGCTCCGAACAGAACGACGTGTTCTATAACAACAACGGACGCATCGAAACGCATACCAACCACTCCGGTGGCATTCAGGGCGGCATCAGCAACGGACAGGACATCTACTTCCGCGTAGCCTTCAAGCCCGTGGCAACCGTACTCATGGAGCAGCACACCGTAAACATGGACGGCGTGGACACCACCCTCAAAGCCCGCGGACGTCACGACCCCTGCGTACTGCCCCGCGCCGTGCCCATCGTGGAAGCCATGGCAGCCATGACCCTGCTCGATTTCTACTTGATTGACCGTACTACACAATTATAACAAACGGGTGATAAAGTGATAGGATATCACCTCATCATTTCACATTATTATTATGGAAATAAAGAAATATATCGCAGAGAACGAATCCGGAATGCTGGAAGAGCTGTTCAGCCTTATCCGTATCCCCAGCATCAGTGCCAAACCCGAACACCACGACGACATGCTGGCGTGTGCCGAACGCTGGGCGCAACTGCTGCTCGCCGCCGGTGCAGACGAAGCACTGGTAATGCCTTCGGCTGGCAATCCCATCGTATTCGGACAGAAGATTGTAGACCCGAAAGCCAAAACCGTATTGATATATGCACACTACGACGTAATGCCCGCCGAACCGCTGGAACTCTGGAAAAGCAATCCCTTCGAGCCCGAAGTACGCGACGGCCACATCTGGGCGCGCGGTGCGGACGATGACAAAGGACAGTCCTTCATCCAGGTAAAGGCTTTTGAATATCTGGTAAAGAACAACCTGCTGACTCATAACGTCAAGTTCATCTTTGAAGGAGAGGAAGAGATTGGCTCGCCCAGCCTCGAAGGCTTCTGCCGGGAACACAAAGAACTGCTGAAAGCCGACGTAATCCTCGTATCCGACACCAGCATGCTGGGTGCAGACCTTCCCTCGCTCACTACCGGCCTGCGCGGACTTGCCTATTGGGAGATAGAAGTGACCGGTCCGAACCGCGACCTGCACTCCGGACATTTCGGCGGTGCGGTGGCCAACCCCATCAATGTGCTTTGCGGAATGATAAGCAAGGTGACGGATGCCGACGGACGCATCACCGTTCCCGGCTTCTACGACGATGTGGAAGAAGTGCCGCAGGCGGAACGTGAAATGATAGCGCACATCCCGTTCGACGAGGAGAAATACAAAAAGGCTATCGGCGTAAACGCCCTTTTCGGTGAAAAAGGATACAGCACGCTGGAGCGCAACAGTTGCCGTCCGTCTTTCGATGTATGCGGCATCTGGGGCGGCTATACGGGCGAAGGTTCTAAAACCGTACTGCCCTCCAAGGCATACGCCAAAGTATCCTGCCGACTGGTTCCGCATCAGGATCATCACAAGATTTCGCAACTGTTTGCCGATTACATCATGGCTATCGCTCCCGATACCGTACAGGTAAAAGTCACCCCCATGCACGGCGGGCAGGGATATGTATGCCCCATCACGCTCCCGGCATACCAGGCTGCGGAGAAAGGCTTCGCCAAAGCTTTCGGCAAAAATGCCGTTGGCAGTACGTCGCGGTGGCAGTATTCCCATTATCTCCACATTCGAGCAGGTACTGGGCATCAAAACCATACTGATGGGATTCGGTCTGGAGTCCAACGCCATCCATTCTCCCAACGAGAACATTCCGCTGGATATACTGCGCAAAGGAATCGAGGCGGTTATTGAATTCCATCTGAACTACTGACAGCTGAAAAGCGATGAAACCGATGAACGATTCCGATAAACCCTGGGAAGTCATTTCCAGCGAATACCTGCACAGGGCCCCATGGCTCACTGTACGCAAAGATCATCTAGTATTACCGAACGGCAACCATATTCCTTCGTATTATATATTGGAATATCCCGACTGGGTAAACACAATCGCTGTTACGAGCGACGGACAATTCGTTTTTATCCGTCAGTACCGGCATGGTCTGCAACAGACATCGTACGAACTTTGTGCCGGTGTATGCGAGAAAGAAGATGCCTCCCCGCTGGCTTCCGCACAGCGGGAGCTGCTCGAGGAAACCGGCTACGGTAATGGCAGTTGGCAGGAATACATGCAAATATCCCCCAACCCGAGTACCCATACCAACATTACGTATTGCTTCCTAGCTACCGGTGTGGAAAAGATTTCGGAACAGCATTTGGAAGATACGGAAAGCCTCAGCGTACATCTGCTTACGCTTGCAGAAGTAAAGGAACTGCTGCAAAAAGGAGAGATAAAGCAAGCGTTAATGGCCGCTCCCTTGTGGAAATATATAGCCGAAAAAGGATTATAACCGGATATAACTTTACTCGAACGGCTTGCGGAATGTACAACCGCTTTTCCATTCGGAACAACCGTAAGCCGTTTTTCCTTTAATAACCGTTCCTTTTCCGCAAAGTGGGCAAGGTTGGCCTACCAGCGCATCGGCAGGCTGGTTCTCACCGGCTGCCTGCTCCGTTTTCTTCGTTGCAGACTTCCGCGGCGCTCTTTTCTTCGGTTCTTTCTTCGGTTTATCGGATGCGGCAGCGGCTTTTTCTCCCTTACCCTTTTCCGGCACGGGAGCCTGTATTGTGATATGACGGTTGCTGTTATCGGAAAGTACACTCATCACAATCTCCGATACCATCTGCTTCAACTCCTCCAAAAACTGTCCGGCATTATAGGTACGCTTCTCTATTTCACGCAACTTCTTTTCCCATATACCCGTCAGTTCGGCAGATTTCAACAACTCTTCGTGGATAATCTGAATCAGTTCCACACCCGTAGGGGTAGCTATCAGGTTCTTTTTCTCCTTACGGATATAGTTGCGCTTGAAGAGCGTCTCGATAATGGCGGCACGCGTGGAAGGACGGCCGATACCGTTCTCTTTCAAGGCATCGCGCAGTTCGTCGTTGTCCACCAGCTTGCCGGCAGTTTCCATGGCGCGCAGCAAGGTGGCTTCGGTGTACGGACGCGGCGGTTGCGTCCACTTCTCGTACAGGTCGGGCAGGTGCGGGCCGCTCTCTCCCACCACAAAGGCGGGGAGCACATTCTCTTCTTCGCCGCCCTTCTCCTCTTTTTCCTCCTGCGACTGTGCCGAGGGCGTGCCGAATACCACACGCCAGCCGGGTTCCAGTATCTGCTTGCCCGAAACCTTAAACTCTATCTGCTCCACCTCGCCTATTACGGTGGTTGTAGCGAACAGACAGTCCGGATAGAACACGGCAATGAAACGGCGTGCAATCAGGTCGAATACGCGGCGCTCCATATCCGTCAGGTTCTGGGGCGGCTGGCCGGTAGGAATGATGGCATGGTGGTCCGTCACTTTCGAGTTGTCGAACACCTTCTTCGACTTCGGCAGAGTAGCTCCGTCCAACGGAGCAGTCAATGCCTGGTAATCGCGCAGTCCCTTCAGTATGCCGGGACATTTGGGATAGATGTCGTCACTCAGGAAAGTGGTATCTACACGCGGATAGGTCGTTACTTTCTTCTCGTAAAGCGACTGGATGGTTTTCAGCGTCTCATCAGCGGAGAAAGCGAATTTCCGGTTGCACTCCACCTGCAAGGAAGTCAGGTCGAACAAACGGGGCGGAGCCTCTTTCCCGTTCTTACGGGTGACATTCGTTATGGTAAAAGGAGAATTCTTTATCTGTTCCAGCAAAGCCTCACCCCGCTCCCGGTCTGTGATAGGTTCTATACCCCGGTTATCTTCGGGTTTGGCAGCTTTGGCGGCTGCCCCTTCTTTCTGTTTTTCCGCTTCCAGCACCAGTTCCTCATCGCTCTTGCGGAGAATGGCGGAGAAGGTGGTGTCGCGATACACCGTCTTCAGTTCCCAGTATTGCTTGGGAACGAAGTTCTGTATTTCGAGCTGTCGGTTTACGATGAGCGCGAGCGTAGGCGTCTGCACACGTCCGATGGAAAGTACCTGCCGATTCTGCCCGTACTTCATGGTGTACAGGCGGGTGGCGTTCATGCCCAACAGCCAGTCGCCGATGGCACGCGAAAGCCCCGCCTCGTACAACGGCTGGAAATCGGACGCATCCCTCAGTTTGGCAAACCCTTCGCGGATGGCTTCTTCCGTCAGCGAGGAAATCCACAGACGCTTCACCGGACAACGCGCACCGGCTTTCTGCATCACCCAACGCTGAATCAACTCTCCCTCCTGTCCGGCATCACCGCAGTTTATAATCATGTCGGCATGCTGCATGAGGTTCTCGATTACGTGGAACTGGCGTTCGTAGGTAGGGTTGCTGATAAGCTTGATGCCGAAACGGGGCGGAACCATAGGCAGGCTGCCCAAGCTCCACGACTTCCAGTTGGGTGTATATTCGTGCGGTTCCTTAAGGGTACAGAGATGCCCGAACGTCCAGGTCACCTGGTATCCGTTTCCCTCGATGTACCCGTCTTTCTTATCTTTCGCTCCGAGTACATCTGGCTATGTCACGCTGCCACGGAAGGCTTTTCGGCAATACAAACTATCATTCGCTTTTCATTTTTAGGCAATGCAAAGATAATGCAAAAAATTCATTAAGCGAGCCCGGGGAAGGAAGTTGTTCTTGTTTCAGACACAGAGATGCAGAGACACAGAGTCTTAAAACCGGCTCTTTTCATGTAAGGCTGTTCCTCTCCCTATCCCCTCTCCTGCTCTGTGTTTCCGCATCTCCGCGTTCACATTCCTCCCCGCGTTTCAGTGCCTCTGTATCCCTCTTTTAGCACAAAATTAAAACAGAACTATAACAAAATTAGCAATCAAATAAACATTCCGTAACCATCAAAAAAAAACATTAGAGTCCGCAGATACATGGAAAAAGGCGTAATTTAGCAATCGAGGAACAGTCTCCGAAAAAACAATTATAAAACTAATAATATGGTAAAACGAATCTCAGTGAAGCACATAGCCTGCCTATCCCTGCTCAGTACGTCAATGGCACACGCTGCCGAACGTCCCAACATCATCTACATCTTCACCGACCAGCATACGGCAAACGCCATGAGCTGTGCCGGAAACCCGGACTTGCACACGCCCAATCTGGACAGACTGGCTGCCGCCGGTATCATGTTTCAGAATGCTTACTGTACCGCACCGCTCAGCGGCCCTTCACGCGGCGCCATGTTTACAGGATGCTATCCAGGCACAACAGGACTGTTGGTCAACGGTGCTCCGCTACAAGAATCGCTCCAGACACGGACTTTGGGCACACTGGTAAAAAATGCTGGATACGAATGCGCCTACGGCGGCAAATGGCATGTGCCCGAACTCGATATTCCGGATAAAGTGCGAGGATTCGACCAAATTTACAAACACAGCGATGACGGACTGGCAGAAGCATGTGTGGAATTCCTTTCGCGCAAACACGACAAGCCTTTCTTCCTGGTAGCTTCTTATGACAATCCGCATAATATCTGCGAATATGCACGCAGCCAGAATCTTCCCTACGGCAACCTGGACATACCCGAAATACGCAATTGTCCGGGACTTCCCCCTAACTTTTGCCAAGAACCCATACGATGCCGATGTCATCGAGAAAGAAAGGGAAAACAATTTCAACGTCTACCCCACCGCCACTTTTCACCCCCGAAGACTGGCGTATGTACCGCTACACATACTATCGCCTCGTAGAGAAAGTAGACCGTGAAATCGGCAAGATTGTAGATGCCATCGACAAGAATAACTTGTGGGAGAATACCGTCGTTATCTTCTCCAGCGACCACGGAGACGGAATAGGCGCCCACCACTGGAACCAGAAATCGGCCCTGTACGAGGAAGTGGTAAACATCCCGTTCATCGTAACCCTGCCCGGCAAGAAACATGCCGGCACGAAGCTGCCGCAGCTCATCAGTAACGGTGTAGACTTCTTCGCTACCGTTTGCGACTGGGCAGGCGCCAAACTGCCGGAAGACGCTGACGGAAAGTCGTTCCGCAAAATAGCCGAAGAAGGCAATCCGCAAGCTCCCCACCAGGAGTATGTCATTACCGAAACACAATTCGACGGCAGCAAGACACGGGGCTGGATGGTACGCACCGCACGCTACAAATATGTATTGTACGACAAAGGAAGACACCGCGAACAACTGTTCGACATGCAGAACGACCGGGGCGAGACAAGAAACCTGATGATGGAGAACGCCTATACGAAAGTGGCGCAGGAACATCGTGATATTCTTGAGAGGTTCATGAATAGCCATAAAATCAGACCGACGCGTCCCAAATTGCACGACGTACCGGGAAAGGTGCTCACAAAAGCAACCAAACATTAATCCGCCATCAGACCAGGAATCAATAAACTTATATAATGCTGTATATGAACAAAATAGTATCCACCATCATTTTCTTCAGTCTTGCAGCCACTGCACAGGCGCAAACGGCCGGAGAAGCCACCATCAGGCTCACCGACACAACGCTGATGCACGAAATGCGTGCAACTCCCTCGCCGCTGGACGGCGCTGAAATCAGCGACCGTGCCGTGTCCTTCCAATGGCCGCTGCCGGCAGGTCTCAACATCCTGCGAAGCGGACTGGACGGTGCGGAAGAGAACACCCCCAAAAAAAGAAACAGACAAAAGCAAGCTACGCTACTTCCTGCGCTACTCGCAAACTCCGGCATTCAAGCCGAAAGCGACCGTACAAGCCGATACGCGCTGGCCGTTCTTCAACCCCAAACAGGATTTGGCTCCGGGCACATGGTACTGGCAATACGGCTATGTTACGGACGGAAAGACCGAATGGAGCGATACGCTGCAATTTACGGTAAAGAACAATCCCCGGAAGTTCTGCCCGCCCGCACTGGATGCCGTACTTAAGAACCTGCCTGCCCACCACCCCCGCGTATGGCTCGACAGGGACGAATGGGACGGTTTCATAAAGCGCAGCGAGGGCAAAACCGAACGCAAGACTTACCTCAAACGTGCCGACAAAGTACTTGCCACCCCGATGAAGTCGGTAAACGACATTAACTCGGACCTGGCAAAAGGACTGACCAACGAGGTGCAGAAAAATGCCATGCTCACCCGCGAAAGCCGCCGCATCATCGACAGCGAAGAAGCGAATACCGACGTACTTATCCGCGCCTACCTGCTCACCAAAGACCGCCGCTATGCCGACGAAGCCGTGAAGCGCGTCAAGGAGATGGCCACCTGGGGAGACAACAAAAACGTAGTGGGCGACTTCAACGAAGCCACCCTGCTCTCGCTCTGCTCCATGGCATACGACGCACTGTACGATGTTCTGGACAATGCCACGCGCAGATTCCTGCTGAACGAAATAAAGGAATTCGGCAACAGCATGTACATGCACGATATCAACCGCCTGGAAAACCACATCGCTGACAACCATGTGTGGCAGATGACTTTCCGCATCCTCACCATGGCAGCCTTTACCGTTTACGGTGAACTGCCCGAAGCCGATGCGTGGACGGACTATTGCTATAACCTGTGGCTTGCCCGCTTCCCCGGTCTGAACAAGGACGGAGCCTGGCACAACGGCGACTCCTACTTCCACGTCAACATCCGTACACTTGTGGAAGTGCCTTATTTCTATACCCGCCTCACCGGCTTCAACTATTTCTCCGACCCCTGGTATCAGGGAAATGCCCTGTACGTCATCTACCAGCAGCCGCCATTCTCCAAATCGGGCGGTAACGGCAGCTCGCACCAGAAGATACTTACCCCGAGCGGTACGCGTGTTGGCTACGCCGATGCTCTGGCGCGTATGACCGGCAATACATTTGCCGCAGATTACGTGCGCCACATCAGCGCCCGCCAGCCCGACATACTCGAACAGGGAAGCACCTCGAAAGCCGGCGGCCTTGCATGGTTCCGCCTGCAATGCGACAAGCCCTTGCCGGACGGGCCGGGTTTGAAAGACCTTCCCATGGGACATGTATTCCCGCAGAGCGGACTGGCCTCGTTCTCCACCAACCTGGACGATACCCGCAAAAGCGCCATGCTCAGCTTCCGCAGCAGTCCTTACGGCAGTACCTCGCACGCCATAGCCAACCAGAATGCTTTCAATACTTTCTGGAACGGCCAGTCGCTCTTTTACAGTAGCGGACACCATACCAGCTTTACCGACATACACGGCGTTTACTGCCACCGCGCCACCCGCGCCCACAACACCATTCTGGTGAACGGCATGGGACAACGCATCGGAACGGAAGGTTACGGCTGGATTCCCCGTTACTATGTCAGCGACAATATCAGCTATGTGGCAGGCGATGCTTCCAATGCTTACGGAAAGGTTATCTCTCCGCTCTGGCTGCTACGCGGCGAACAGAGCAACCTGGAATTTTCCCCTGAAAACGGTTGGGACGATACCGGTCTGAAAATCTTCCGCCGCCACATCGTAACTTTAGGCAAAAGCGGTTATTCCTTTATATACGACGAGCTGGAAGCCGAAGAACCCGTGACCTGGAGCTACCTGCTACATACGGTTACCAACCCCATGAATGTGGACAAGACCCGGGAATACGTACACATACAGGCCACCAGCAAGGACGGTGCGTCCGATGCCTATCTCTTCTCCTCCGGAACGCTGGAAACGGATACGACCTCCCGGTTCTTCGTACCTGCCGTCAACTGGCTGCGTGCCGATGAGAAGGGACACTTCGCACCCTATCCCAACCACTGGCACTTCACCGCAACATCGGACAAGCAGAAAGTGTACCGCTTCGCTACAATTGTGTACACACATGCCAAAGACAATGATGCGGAAAACGCACAAGCTGCTCCCCGCAAACTGAAAGACGGTAGTATCCAAATCGGTAACTGGAATATCAAAGCAAACATATCCACCGCCGGAAAGCCTTCTTTCGAAGTACGCAACACGCGCAAAGACTGCGACGCAAGCGTCAGTTACAAGGATTACGGCGCAACCGTGATACATGATAACGGCAAAAAGACCGAGTTGAAGGATGAGGTTCCGGAACTGGAAATCTAACAGCAAGAAAACATATCAGCAAGAAAACATATACGGACACATGAAGAAACTGCTACTGCTCACAATCGCAATCTGGTACCTGACAGCCGGCTGTTACAGCCAGACAGACTGGAAAAGTTTCATGTCACAGCAGGACATGACCTGGACCCGCCTGCCCCAAACCTGGTACGAAGCCCCCTTCATGGGAAACGGCAGCATGGGTTCCTATATCTGCAAGGAACCCGGAAAAAACGCCATACGGGTAGATGTAGGCAACAGTATGGTACACGACCACCGCACAGACGATGCGAGCATCTATGGAAGAGGCCGGCTGCTTATCGGTTATTTTCTCCTGCATCCCGTGGGAGAAATAAAATCCGGCGACCTGAGGCTGGACTTATGGAACGCTGAAACCACCGGGTGTATCCGTACCACCCGGGGAGAGATAAAGCTGAGAGCCTGTATCACTTCCGAGAGTCCCTATATCCTGGTCGAAGCCGAAGCTACGGCAGGCGAAAAGGAGTTCACCTGGAAATTCTATCCGGAAAACACGGATTCGCCGAGGCAGTTGAATGCAATCCGGAAGGGTAACAAGAACCACCTCAAAAAAGACTATGTGTCCAATCCCGCCCCGCAACTGTCCGCACGCAATGGGCTGAGCCTCTGCTGGCAGCCCCTGCTCGCCGGCGGCGGTACTGCCACAGCCTGGAAAGAGATTAGGAAAGAGAATACAAGCACGCTTATCGTAAGCAACGCACATTCCTTTCCCGGAACAGAGGCTTTGCAAAAGGCGGAAACGGCACTGGCAAGCCTGCAGGAAGCCGACCTGCCCGTGCTCCGGAAAGTACACCGGGAATGGTGGCATAACTACTATCCGCAAAGTTTCGTGAGCCTTCCCGACAAGAAGATGGAGAATTTCTACTGGGCGCAGATGTACAAGCTGGCATCGGCCACCCGCACCGGCGGCGGACTGCTCGACAACAGCGGTCCCTGGCAAGTGCTGACTCCCTGGCCCAATGCCTGGTGGAACCTGAATGTGCAACTGAGCTACTGGTCCGTATACCCATCCAACCGGCTGGAACTGGGCATGCCGTTGGTGGACGCAATAGGAAACAATCTGGACAACCTGATAAACAACGTTCCCGAACCCTACCGGAAAGATGCCGCCGCACTGCCCGTAGCCACCGACTTTACCCTGACGGGGGCAACGGTGAATGTTCCCGGAACCGAAAAGAAAGCTCAGGTAGGCAACCTGACGTGGATTTGCCATAACCTCTGGCTGCAATACCGCTTCAGCATGGACGAATCGATATTGAGGAATACCCTGTACCCTACACTGAGACGGGCCGTCAATTTCTATCTGCCTTTCCTGACAGAAGACAAATCGGGCAAGTTTCATTTGAAAAGAACCTATTCTCCGGAGTACGGTACTGCCGAAGACTGCAACTACGACATCGCCCTGCTGCGCTGGGGATGCAATACATTGCTCGAGGCAAGCAGGATTCTATCTGTCGATGACGAGCTGATACCCCGCTGGAAACAAGTCGCAGAACACCTGACCGACTACCCGCAGGACGAAAACGGCATGATGATAGGCAAGGATGTACCTTTCAGCCGCTCGCACCGCCACTACTCGCATCTGCTGATGTTCTATCCGCTCTACCTGTTGAATGCAGAGCAGAACGGCAGCAAGGAACTTATGGAAAAATCCGTAGAACACTGGCACAGCCTGCCGGGCAATATCCTCGGATATACTTATACGGGGGCTTCTTCGCTGTATGCTGCATTCGGCGAGGGAGACAAGGCGCTGGAGAAACTCAACGGCCTGTTTGCCCGCACCCTGCGCCCCAACACCATGTACATGGAAAGCGGACCGGTTATCGAGACCCCGTTGTCGGGCGCACAGTGCATACACGACATGCTGCTGCAAAGTTGGGGCGGAAAGATACGTGTATTCCCTGCCGTACCTTCCCAATGGAAAGATGTACAGTTCAAGGACCTGAGAACCGAAGGCGCTTTCCTCGTATCCGCTGTGCGGAAAGGCGGAAAGACAAGCTTCATCCGTATCAAAAGCCTTGCCGGAGAACCGTGTATCCTACGCACCGATATGGCAAATCCGGTTGTAAAGGCAGGCAATGCTACATTGACCCTGCAAAAAGAGGGTGAGTACCTATTGGATTTAAAGAAAGGAGAAAGCGTAATCCTGACTGCCGCAGGGGGGAATATTCCCGTCATAAGTCCTGTCGGTGGAGAAGGAGAAAATTATTTCGGACTGAAATAGAAGGGCGGCTTTGGCAGAATAAAAAATCAATCGGTAAACAAGCCCCC
>ENA-OPYT01000431-OPYT01000431.1-human-gut-metagenome-genome-assembly--contig:-NODE-431-length-13020-cov-11.394788_pt1 | contig 13020 bp, 13 predicted proteins | sample MGYA00242636_ERZ504480 | MGnify/ENA primary metagenome ERZ504480 (study PRJEB26092, sample SAMD00036228) | human gut metagenome | host: Homo sapiens | study: EMG produced TPA metagenomics assembly of...
ATAAAAACGACAGAGTAATAGATGCGAAGGATGTCTGGTAATGCCGGGACTGATCGATCTCACGTTCATTTCAGAGATCCGGGACAGACACAGAAAGAGGATATAGAGACAGGATTCCCGGGCTGCTGCAAGAGGTGGTGTGACAACGGTTGTTGCAATGCCGAATACAACACCGGTAATGACAGTCCGGATCGTGTAAATTATGTGCATAATAAGGCAAAACAGCTTGCCGGCATTCATGTGCTCCGAGGCAGGTGCCATTACGCAGGGGGAGAAGGACAGGAACTTTCTGATATCGAAGGAATGGTAAAAGCGGGAATCCCGGCATTATCTGAAGACGGCAAATCTGTTATGAATACCAGACTTTGCAAAGAAGCTATGGAAGTGGCAGAGAAATTCAATGTTCCGATCTTTGCTCACTGTGAGGATATTGATCTGCGCGGTGATGGATGTATGAATGAGGATGAGAATGCGCGGAGACTTGGTCTGCCAGGTATCTGCAATGCAGTTGAGGATGTGATCGCAGCGAGAGATATTCTTCTTGCCAGAGAGACAGGGGCAAGACTGCATCTGTGCCATTGTTCCACAGAAGGTGTTGCGAAGATGATGGAGATTGTGAAGGAAGAGGGATTGGACAATATCACAGCAGAGGTTTGCCCGCATCATTTTATCCTCACTTCAGATGATATTAAATGTGATGATCCAAACTATAAGATGAACCCTCCTCTTCGTACGAAGAAAGATGTAGATGCACTGATCCGAGGACTGAAGGATGGTTCCTTTAAAGTGATCAGTACAGATCATGCACCTCATGCAGTGCCGGAGAAGACAGGCTCTATCCGGAATGCGGCTTTTGGCATTGTGGGAATTGAGACAAGCTTTGCATTGTCTTATACTGCACTTGTAGAAACTGGAATTCTTACAATCTCACAGCTTATTGAGAAAATGAGCTGGAACCCAGCACAGATTCTGGGAAGTGACAGAGGTACACTTCAGAAGGGACATCCGGCAGACATTGTCATTGCAGACATTGATCACGAATATAAAATAGATAAAAATGAAATTTGCTTCCAAAGGACGCAACACACCATTTGACGGATGGAAAGTAAAGGGAAAAAATTCTCTATACAATCTGTGATGGAAAAGTTGTATACCAGAATGCATAAAAATACCATATCAATATTCAGGAGGAAAGACTCATGATCACAAACTTATTGAAAACATTAAAAAAACAAACGCTCCTATCGTAGTAGGACTGGATCCGATGCTCAACTATATCCCGCAGCATATTCAGAAGAAAGCTTTTTCTGAACTGGGGGAAACATTAGAGGGAGCAGCAGAAGCTATCTGGCAGTATAATAAAGGAATCGTTGATGCGATCAGCGATCTGATCCCTGCAGTGAAACCACAGATCGCAATGTATGAGCAGTTTGGTATTCCGGGCTTAATGGCATATAAGAACACCATTGATTATTGCAAAGAAAAAGGTCTGGTAGTTATTGGAGATATCAAACGAGGTGACATTGGTTCCACATCTGCTGCATATGCAGTCGGACATCTGGGTAAAGTTCAGGTGGGAAGTAACAGAATCGCAGGTTTTGACGAAGATTTTGCGACAATCAATCCATATATGGGATCTGACAGTGTCAACCCGTTTATCGATGTATGTAAAGAAGAGAACAAAGGGCTTTTTGTACTCGTAAAAACATCCAATCCGTCCAGCGGAGAATTTCAGGATCAGCTGATCGACGGACGTCCGCTCTATGAGCTGGTAGGTGAGAAGGTGAATGAATGGGGCCAGGAGTGCATGGGATGTTCCTACAGCTATATCGGAGCCGTTGTAGGCGCAACCTATCCGGAAATGGGAAAGGTACTGCGTAAGATCATGCCGAAAGCCTACATCCTGGTGCCGGGCTATGGCGCTCAGGGAGGACAGGGCAAAGACCTGGTGCATTTCTTCAATGAGGACGGCCTGGGAGCCATCATCAATTCCTCACGCGGCATCATTGCGGCATATAAGCAGGAAAAGTACGCATCCTTCGGAGCCGAGGCCTTCGGAGACGCGTCCAGGGCTGCGGTGGAGGACATGATCGCTGACATCAGCGGAGCGTTAAATGGTTAACAGGGGACGTAGACAAACGCAAAATGGTAGTACGTCCCCCGAAATTTGACAAAACAGGGTGTCCCCAGCCACAAACAGGGTGTCCCCGAAAGGAGATTTCAGATGAAGAAGAAGGAACGTGCGGCGGTGATTTCGCAGGAATCGCTGGCTGCAGGGATTTTTAGTATGTGGATCCGTACGGATGCGGCGGCGGAGGCGCGGCCAGGCCAGTTTATCTCGATGTACACGGAGGACGGGACGAAGCTCCTGCCGCGTCCGATCAGCATCTGTGAGATAGACAGGGAAGGTCAGGCGCTGCGCGTGGTGTACCGTGTGACGGGACCGGATACGGGAACAGAGCAGTTTTCCAGGCTTGGAGCCGGAGACGGGATCTTGGCTTGTGGGGTCCCTCTTGGCAACGGCTTTCCCGGTGGAAAAGGCAGAAGAAAAGCGTGCTTTCCTGATGGGCGGAGGCATTGGAGTGCCGCCGATCCTGGAGCTTGCCAAGCAAGTGAAATGTGAAAAAAAGCAGATTGTTGTAGGATACCGGGATGAACAGACTTTTCTGCGGGATGAATTTTCCCGGAATGGAGAGCTGTATATTTCGACGGAAGACGGAAGCGTAGGGACAAAAGGAAATGTGATGGATGCCGTCAGGGAAAACCATCTGGATGCTGATATCATCTATGCCTGCGGACCGACGCCGATGCTGCGTGCGATCAAGGATTATGCGGCCGGGCATGGAATTGAATGTTATATTTCCCTGGAGGAGCGCATGGCCTGCGGGATCGGTGCTTGCCTGGGCTGCGTGTGCAAAAGCAAAGAAAAGGATGCGCACAGCAATGTGCATAACAAACGGGTCTGCAAAGACGGACCAGTTTTCCTGGCTTCGGAGGTGGAAATCTGATGAATACGAAAATCAATATTGCAGGTGTGGAATGGAAAAATCCTGTGACAGTAGCCTCCGGAGTTCAGGTGGAGCGCATTCCTCTCCCACCAGACTGTTCCGCCAAGGCTTCTTACAATCTCCGCCATATCCTCCACATCGGAAATCTTCGGGCAGCCTTCCAGCACGACCTCCTCTTTTGTCAGAACCGCCGCCGCGATCATGGGAAGAACGGCATTTTTGGAACCCTGGACTGTTACCGTTCCGCAAAGCCGCCTTCCGCCGAGAATCTGATATACTCCCACCTGTTCTCTCCCATCCGGCCTCTCTTTTTACGGTATGCATTACACTCCCGTTTTGTTCCCGTTCTGCAGCGCTTTTCCGCCTTTTTAATCGGTGTCCCTCGAGACCGACAGGGCAAGCCCCATCTCGCCGAGCAGAAACAACACGGAGGTGCCGCCGTAACTGATAAAAGGCAGCGTAATGCCGGTATTCGGAATCGTATTTGTCACAACCGCGATGTTCAGAATCACCTGAAGCGCAATATGCCCCATAATTCCGCCCGCAATCAGTGCTCCGCCAAGATCCCGCGCATGGATCGAAATAACCATCAAGCGCCAGATCAGCACCGCAAACACGGCGATCACCAGGCAGGCGCCGAACAGTCCGCCCTCCTCACAGATAATCGAAAAGATCATATCATTCTGCGCTTCCGGCACAAAGCCAAGCTTCTGCAGGCCTTTTCCAAGCCCGCAGCCAAAGATTCTCCCGCTGCCGATCGCATAGAGTCCCTGAATGGTCTGGAACCCCTTCTCGTACGCCTCCGGGTTGCGCCAGATGGCAAGGCGTTCGAGGCGGTAGCTCTCCATCATCAGAAAAACGGCAATAAACCCGATGCCGGCGCCTCCGATTCCGAGAAACGGCAGGTAGCCCGGATGTGAAATAAAGATCAGAAATGCACAGATTCCGAGCAAAATAATCGCCGTACTTAAGTTATTGCTTCCGACAAGCGCTGCAATCGGCAGGGTGCACAGCACCGCCTTTGTCATAAACCAGAGACTGTCGGACCGGCCTTTCGTGTGCTCCATCACCCAGGGCAGGAAGAGAATCACCGCCATCTTGGCAAATTCCGAGGGCTGGAACGATAAGGGGCCAAGCTTTAACCACCGCTTCGAGCCGTTGTACTCACTTCCGAAAAAGAGCACCGCCGTCGAGAGCGCAAGGGAAGCCGCATAAAACCACGGTGCCAGTGCAAACAGCCGCCGGTAATCTATTTTTGCAACCGCATACATACCGATTACACCGAGCGCACTTGCAAAGAGCTGCTTCTTGAAATAATAAGCCGGGTCATGGAATCTGACCCGGCCGTTATACGCGCTGGCGCTGTACAGAATCACAAGGCCAAGGCCAAGCAGAATCCATACCGTCACCAGCAGCGTCCCATCTATTTTTTTCTCTTTTTCCTTCCGCATCCGCGCCACACCCGCCGTTCGCTCTTTTTCAGCTTATGCGGGATAGTTTCCTGATATGACTTTTTACAGTGCTCTTACGTACTCCTTAAACAGCTCACCGCGCTGCTCATAGCTCTTAAACTGATCCCAGCTTGCGCAGGCCGGGGAAAGAAGAACCGCATCCCCTGCATTTGCCTTGTCGTGGCAGATCTGTACGGCTTCTTTTAAGTTGTCTGCCATGATAATGTCGTTGAATCCGACGTTTCTTGCCGCTTTTGCGATCTTCTCTTTCGTATCTCCGATCAAAACCAGGAAACGTACCTTTCCATCGAATGCCTGAATCCACTCTTCGTAGGTGGACTGCTTGTCGTAGCCGCCGCCGATCAGCAGAGTCGGGCGGTTCATCGCCTGGATGCCTTTGATGGCCGCATCCGGATTCGTTCCCTTGGAATCGTTGTAATATGCCACGCCGTCCTTCTCGCAGACATACTCGATGCGGTGCTCTACCCCTGCAAACTCCTGAATGACTTTGCGGACAGTTTCCATCGGCACGCCTGCATGAAGTGCCATCGCAGAAGCAACCATGACGTTTTCAAAATTATGTAGGCCGAGCAGTTTTAAGTCGTCGGTTCTGGTCAGAAGCTCCGTCTCGCCGTTCTTTGCAATGCGGATTTCGCCGTCCTGATAATAGATGCCGTCCTTTAACGCACGCAGACTCGAGAAGTACATCACCTGTACTTTCTTCTCTGCCATCAGTTTCTCGCCGAACGGGCGCAGGATTTCGTCCTCATAATTCAGCACACAGAGATCATCCATCGTCTGATTTTCGGTGATACACTCTTTCACGCGGATATACTCTTCCATCGTGTGATGGCGGTTCAGATGATCCTCGGTAATGTTTGTGATCGCACTTGCCGCCGGATGGAACTCTTTGATGGTTTCCAGCTGGAAGCTGCTGATCTCGGCAACCGTTACGGTATCATCTGTCGTGTCGAGTGCCGCGGATGTGTACGGGGTTCCGATGTTTCCGACCACTTTTACTTCCGGCTGATATGCTTTCATGATCTCGCCGAGCAGCGATGTTGTGGTGGTCTTTCCGTTAGTACCGGTAATCGCAAGCACTTTTCCGCGGCTTACCTGATACGCCAGCTCCACTTCACCGATGACCGGGATCTCTTTTTCTTTCATTTTAAGGACAACCGGCAGATCCGTCGGAACACCCGGGCTTAAAACGACAAGATCAAGGCTGTCGAGCATCTCCTCCGGGAGCTCGCCTAAGACAACTTCCACGCTGTCACGGCTCTCTAATTTTTTTAAGATTTCTTCTTTTTCGAGTTTGTCATTTCCATCGTAAAGAACGACAGAAGCACCTTTCTTGTGCAGCAGCTCCTCCGCTGCAATTCCACTCTTTCCGGTTCCGAAAACCAGTACTTTTTTTCCTGTGAAAATCATGTTTGATTACCTCCATATTTTAAAGCCCCATCAATGCGATCAGGCATAGTATCGCTGTGATTGTAGCAAACACCGTCACAATCTGTGTCTCCGACCAGCCCATCAGCTCGAAATGGTGATGGATCGGCGTCATCTTGAAGATCCGTTTTCCCTTCGTCAGTTTGAAGAATGACACCTGCAGGATCACAGAGAGAATCTCCATCATATAAATGAATCCCACAAGCGGCAGAAATAAGGGGAGACGTAAGAAACACGCCATTCCCGAGACGAAACCGCCGAGTGCCAGACTTCCGGTATCGCCCATAAAGACGCGGGCAGGAAATACATTGAATACCAGAAACCCCAGCAGACTCCCGATAACCGCAAGCGGGGACGGGGAAACACCGTTTCCGAGGCCGATCGATGCCACGGAAAAGAAAACAGCATTTAAAATCGTCACACTCGCCGCCAGTCCGTCAAGGCCGTCGGTAAAGTTGACACCGTTGACCGTTCCAAGAATCACAAAGGCGAGAAACGGAATCGTAAAAATCCCTGCGTCCAGCTCTTTGCCTGGAAGGAACGGAATGCGCATCCGGAGGGAAATTCCGGAAAAACGCGCTAAATACCACAGAAAGACTGCTGTAATCACTGCCTGCAGTGCCATTTTCTGCTTCGGGTACAGCCCGTCGCTGCGGTGCAGCACGACTTTCAGATAGTCATCGAGAAAGCCGATCAGGCCAAAACCAAGCGTCAGAAACAGCACCGGAACCACTTCCGCTCCCTCTTTCCGGAAAAGGAGGGAAACTGCGGTAAACGCCGCCAGAAACATCACGCCGCCCATCGTCGGGGTTCCCGCTTTTTTCTGGTGGCTCGGCACACCCTCTTCCCGCTCCTTCTGCCCCGCTTTGACTTTTCGCAGAAACGGGATCAGAACCGGCCCCAGCGCCAGGCTGATGCCAAAGGAAAGAAGAACCGGCAGGATCATTTCTCTTTTCATAGACGCACCTCTTCCTTTTTGTACGGATTGTGTACGGAACAGGCATGTCAAAATATTTTCTCCAGCCTATTCAGTATATAGCTTTTTGTTCTGTTTCGCAACCTTCTTTTATAATCCAAGTTACGGTTCGCTCAGCAGTGAAACACTTGCTGTTTCGCTGCGTAAGAAAGTGATTCAGGTGTGAGCAGCCCTCCTTTTGCGAAGTAAAACTTTAAATGAGGGCTGCGAAGGACACAGTTCTCAGGTTTCCTGAGAATTGTGTCCAATACCGAGATACGGAAGTACATTGGAAAAGATATCGCGGATCACCGGCGCGCAGATCGTTCCGCCGTAGTAGACGCCCTGCGGATTGCGGATAATGCAAAGCCCCAGCACCGTCGGATGCTCCGCCGGGGTGAAGCCGAGGAATGAGGAAATATAGCGGTTGGCGCTCCGCGGAAGTGTCTGCGAAGTTGCCGTCTTTCCGCCGATGGAATATCCCTCGAGGTACGCATTCTTTCCAGACCCTTCTGAAACGACGCTTTCCAGAATTTCGCGCACCGTCCTGGAAGTTTCTTCCGAAAGAACCCCTTCTTTTTCCGGAAAATTCAGATGCTTTACAACATTTCCTTCTTCATCGAGCACATCCGTTGCGACATGCGGCGTCACCATTTTTCCGCCGTTGACGAGCGCAGAGACCGTCGCCGCCAGGCGGATCGGCGTGATCTGGAAGGACTGGCCGAATGCCATCGTCGCAAGCTCAACCTCTCCGATGTTTTCCTCCTTGTGCATAATCGTCGATGCCTCGCCCGGCAGATCGATCCCCGTCTTTTCCATCAGGCCGAAATTCCGGAAGTAATCACAGAACTTTTCCACACCGAGCCGCAGCCCCACTTCAATGAACACCGGGTTGCACGAGTTCTGCGCGCCCTGCACGAAGTTTTCGGCTCCGTGTCCCGTCCGCTTGTGGCAGTGGATCCGGCGGTCCTCCACGATTTTGTAGCCGGGACAGAAAAACGAATCGTTCGGCGACACAACGCCCTCCGAAAGTCCCGCCGACATCGTGATGATCTTAAAGGTAGATCCCGGCTCGTACGTATCGTTGATGCAGGCATTCCGCCACATCTGGTTCAGCAGATCCTGAATTTCTTTTTCCGAAAGTCCCGTTGTATCCTGCTGCAGCGTGAACGGATCGTTGAGGTCGAACTCCGGCACATTGACACAGGCATAGATTTCTCCGTTCTGCGGATTCATAAGAAGAATCGAGACGCTGTCCGCCTGTTTTTCTGCCATCGCCTTTTCCGCTGCCTGCTGGCAGTACGCCTGGATATTGACATCCAGGCTGACCTTTAAGTCCCTTCCCGCCACCGGCTCCTGGCGGCTCTCCCCGATGCCGTTCTGCTCAATCCCGCGCGCATCCGTTGTCGTCAGGATTTTTCCGTTGATTCCTTTTAAAATTTCCTCATATTCCACCTCCAGTCCGATGATGCCCTGATTATCGCCTCCGGTGAAGCCGATAACGCGCGACGCCAGCTTCCCTTTGGGGTAATACCGCTTGAAATCCTCATCCACTTTTACCCCCGCGTATCCGTACGACCGGATGGTATCACCCGTCTCCTTGTCCACATTCGTCTTGACACGCTCGATTGAAGACCGCTTCTCCACGCGTTTCCGCGCCGTCTCCTCCGAAATTCCAAGCTCTTTTACCAGCATCGCAATCACCGCCTCCGGCTCCTCAATCTGGCTGTGGATCACGGAAATCGTACAGACCGTGCGGTTTGCCGCGAGAACTTCCCCGTTTGCATCAAGAATCCGGCCGCGCGCCGCCTTGATCCCGCGCTCCCGCTCGTGCAGATCATCCGCCTTCTCGGAATAATAGACGGACCGGAACACACACAGATACACCAGCCGCCCGGCAAGTCCGACCATCATTCCCATGCAGAGTACCCACAGAAGAACCGTCTTTTTCCGGTGATACGTTTTGTTTTTACGCATAGAATACCCCATAGCCGAATCCATTATGATAACACTATATGGAAACTGCTATGGGGTTATGTCTTTTGTTTTTTATGTTTTTTTACTCTTCATTGATGAGATCCAGCTCGGCGTTTGTCAGACCGCCGTTCTCGATATTGCTGTTTTCAGCACTGTTTTCCGTATCGTCTTCCTGTACCGGTGCCGCTACGTTTGGATCATCCGTTCCGGTCTCGGAGCCTTCGCCCGTCACACCGTCCGTATCATCCGGGAATACGTTCAAATACGGCAGCAGTTCTGTGTAGATCTCTTTTACGATCTCCTGTGCCAGCACACTGTTCGCCTGATTTTCTACATCCGGCTCGTCCACAATCGCGTAAACAACAGCTTTCGGGTTTTCTACCGGTGCAAATCCGATAAAGGAAACGAGATATTTTCCATTGCCTCGCGGATACTTCTGTGCAGTACCTGTTTTTCCTCCCATCGTGTAACCGGCAACCTTTGCACTCTGGCCGCTTCCATCAGTCACGACTCCCTGGAGGAAACTTCTCATTTTATCGCTGATTTCCGCGGAAACCGTCTGACGCACCAGATTCGGCTCATTGCTCTCAACAACAGCTCCTGTGCTGTCCGTGATCGTCTTCATCACATGCGGCTGGTAATAATTGCCTCCGTTGATCAGAGAGGAAAACGCAGCTGCCTGCTGTACCATCGTCACGGTATAGCCCTGTCCGAATGTACTCGTTGCAAGCTCGGTCGGTCCCATGGTATCCTCCGTGTGAACCAAGCCGTACGCCTCACCCGGCAGGTCAATTCCTGTCAGACTGCCGAAACCGAAAATATCCTGATAGCGGAGAAATTCCGCTGCTCCCATCTTCTGTCCGATCTGCATCATACCAGCGTTGCAGGAGTTTTTCAGTACATCGGCCGGTGTCTGTACGCCATGTGTTCCCGGATAAGCTCCGCAGCGGATCATCTGCCCTGCAATCGTCTCAAACCCCTCACAGTCAAACAGGGTATCATCATCGATTACATCGAGGGAATATGCCGCCGCCACGTTCATCGGTTTTGCCGTGGAACCTGGCTCGTATGCATCGGAAATACAGTAGTTTTTCCAGATGGCACTCAAAGCCTCCATTGTCTCGTTATCGTTCATCGCATCAATTTCTTCCTGCGAATAGAACGGTGTCAGATCTCTTGGATTGTTCAGGTCATACCAGTCGGAAGAATCCATACCAAGAATCTCTCCATTGTTCGGATCCATCACGACAACGCCGATATTCTTTGCTGCTTTTGTCTGACGGTTCGTCTCAGTGTCCGATTCGTCCGCGCCGTTCTGGACATGAATCCGCTCATTGTAATTCTCGATCGCCGTGCGGATGATCTTCTGAATATTTACATCAATCGTCGTAACCACGTTTTTGCCCGGCTGCGCCTCGATGATCGTCTGTTCCATATCCGCATCTTCGTTGTAATAGCCGAACTGGCGGCCATTCACGCCATTTAAGATACTGGAATAATACCCTTCGACTCCCCAGTCTGCCGTGTCTCCTGAATACGTAAAGCCGATCAGATCGCAGGCAAGTGAATTTAACGGATACGTTCTGTGGTAGGATTCCTCGAACCAGACGCCGCGGATGTTGGCACGGTATGCTTTTTCCGCCTGCTCGTTCTCATCGAGCTCCTTGTTCTTTTTGTCCGCGTACTCGTCCACATAGGCCTCAAACGCTTTTTTCGCGTCCATCGAGACCCCTCTGGCGAGAACCTGGTACTGGCTTTCTTTTGTCGTTTCGCCGGTCAGACGATCCCGGATATCCGTCTCGTCGAGTCCGAAGTATTCAACCAGTGCTGCTACGGTCGGATCGACGTACGGATGGGTATCGTTCTTTTCTTCATCTTTTACCGTCGTATTGGCAAGTTTACAGTCGAGAATAACGTTGTAAACCTTCTCACTCGTTGCCAGAATCGTTCCGTTCCGGTCGGTGATACTTCCACGCTGGAATGGAATTGTCCTGCTGTCGTAGGACTGCTGCGTCTGGCTTAAAACCTGTCTTTCGTATTTTTCTCCCTTTGTGGCATTCACATACGTAATGTCAATCGCTAAAGCAACAAAAACCAGCATCACTCCCAAAAAGAGTGCTACCAGTTTTCTGCTCATACGCCCACTTGTCTTCCGTCTCCGGAATGCCCCGCTTCGTTTTTTATTTTTTTTCTGTTTACTCACGTTTTCACCTATTTCGCATCCGGAACATCCTGATACTGTCTCACATAGCTGTTTTCTGAATCATCGAAATAAATTACCTGGGACTCATCTGCATATTTCATGCCGAGCCGGTTCTGTGCTGCTTCTTTGACTGCCTCAAGATCTTCGGAGGCAACCGTTGTATTGTAATAGGCGTCATTGTCCGCCTTCAGATCGCTCAATTCTTTTTCTTTGCTGGTAATGTCTTCCGCCTGCGTGGTAACCACGGTCTGCAACTTGACATACGCAACACACGCCGCGATACACAGTGTGCAGACAATGGCAAGAAAAACAGCGTAGCCCGCGCTGATCTGTGTCGCCCGTGCCCGGTTTCTTCTTGTCTGGCTGCTCACACCCGATTTCAGAGGCCGTGCTTCTTTTGGTGCTTCCTGCGGCTGTGCTGCAAGACGCCGTACCGCACTTCCGTCCTCAAACGTATCTGGCGTATAACGTTTCGTTCTATCTGTCGAATTTACCCTTCCATCTGCCCGTCTGGCCATAACTTCTCTGTCTCCTTCGTGCCGAGCCGTCACACTTTTCGTTCAAAGACGCGCAGTTTTGCGCTCTTGGAACGGGGATTTGTTTCCATTTCCTCTTCTCCCGGCAAGATCGGTTTCCGAGTTACTACGGTTCCCTTGGACTTCTTTCCGCATACACAGACCGGAAATTCCGGCGGACACGTACATGGATGCTCGTTTTTTCTGAAAATGTTTTTTACGATACGGTCTTCCAGAGAATGAAAGGTGATGACACAAAGTCTTCCACCGTCATTTAAGAGATCAATCATGCCGTCCAGTGACTCCGACAGAACGGTAAGTTCCTGGTTCACTTCGATACGGATTGCCTGAAAGGTTCTCTTGGCCGGATGGCCGCCCGTCGCCCTTATTTTTGCCGGAATCGAGCGCTTGATGATTTCGATTAACTCCCCAGTTGTTCGAATCGGCGCCTGCTGCCGGCTTACGCATATATTGTGTGCAATTTTTCTTGCAAAACGCTCTTCTCCATATTCATGGAGAATACGCGAAAGATTCTCTTCACTGTAATCGTTCACGACTTCGTACGCGGAAAGAGCATTTCTCTGATCCATCCGCATATCCAGCGGAACATCCTCACGGTATGTGAATCCACGCTCTGCATTATCCAGCTGATAGGATGAAACTCCAAGATCCAGCAGGATTCCGTCTACCCCGGTGACTCCGATTTCGGCAAGACGCGGAACCATATCGCAATAATTGCTGCGGATAATCGTGACCTGGTTCTGATATGGTTCCAGGCGTTTACCCGCAGCAGCTATCGCAGCTTCGTCCTGATCTATGCCTATTAATCTCCCCGTGGCAGATAAGCGCTCACATATATGACTGGAATGTCCAGCGCCTCCCAACGTCCCGTCCACGTAGATTCCGTCCGGTTTTATCTTAAGGTTTTCAATGGTTTCCTTCAGTAATACTGATGTATGCGAAAATTTCCCATGGTCATCTCCTGTATCCCAACGAAACAGATCAGATCACAATGCCCATCTCTTCCATTGATTCGGCGATGGCATCCATATCATCATAATTGCTGTTTTCGTTCCATTTTTCCTTGCTCCAGATTTCAATCCGGTTGATATTTCCGGTAAGGACTACATCTTTTTCCAGACCAGCAAATTCCCGCATGCGTTGCCGGTACGAGAATCCTCCCCTGCTTGTCCAGTTCCACATGACGTAGCACCTGCTACAAAGAAACGGGAAAAAGTTCTGGCGTTTTGTTGTCCAGGAATCCAGCAGGATATGGAAAGCTTTGATCTTGCTGTGGACCGGCCCAGAAAAAAATAGACGATGCGGCTTCTGCCATTGGAGGCCGTATCCCAGCGTTCCAAAATCCTGAAGGACCATCTTGCCCGAGCCGAAAAATTTTCAAATGCTCTTGACAAACAAAACGAAAGAAACTAAAATACAGAACATAAAGTTTAAAACATTT
>ENA-OPYT01000432-OPYT01000432.1-human-gut-metagenome-genome-assembly--contig:-NODE-432-length-12975-cov-3.459215_pt1 | contig 12975 bp, 16 predicted proteins | sample MGYA00242636_ERZ504480 | MGnify/ENA primary metagenome ERZ504480 (study PRJEB26092, sample SAMD00036228) | human gut metagenome | host: Homo sapiens | study: EMG produced TPA metagenomics assembly of...
ATGAAGGTTATTTTTATTAAATGGCAGCCGCCGCGAAAAAAGGCTGCACCTATACGGCATTGTCCGTCGTCGCCGATACGCTCCGTGAAAACGGGATCGATACAGAAATCATCCACGCCGTCCCCTACAAATCCGTCGTCACCACCGTTGCCGAAAAGATGAATACCGCCGACGGTCTCATTATCGGTTCGCCGGTCTACTGGGCTTCGCCGACAGGAGAAATCATGTCCTTCATGGACCAATTAGCCGGCATGGCCGGAAGTGCCTTGGCCCATAAGGTCGGCGCCACCGTCGCCTCGGCCCGCCGAGCCGGCACAACGGCTACCTTAGACGTCCTCAATAAATACCTGGCCTACCACCAGATGATCAGCGTCGCCTCCAATTACTGGCCCATGGTCCACGGCAATACGCCGGACGAAGTCAAGCGCGACGAAGAAGGCCTTCAGATCATGCGCAACTTAGGGCGCAACATGGCCTGGATCTTACGGTGCATCGAAGCTGGGAAAAAAGCCGGTATCGAAGCACCGCAGACGGAAACGAAGATCATGACCAACTTCATCCGCTAAGCCCCTGCGCGATAGGAAAAATCCGTACAGTTTCCACAACTGTACGGATTTTCTCTTATTCCCCTCTTTCTAAAAGTGTTGTCGTTGCCACGCTTTTTTTCGGAGAATTGTGTATAATAAGGAATATATTATAAAAAAGCGAGGATTCCCTATGTATCCTATTAATGTAGATCTCCGAAACCGGCCTTGTCTGGTCATCGGCGGCGGTACCATCGCCGAGCGAAAAGCCGCCCGCCTCCTCGACGAAGGCGCGGTAATCACGGTCATCGCTCCGGAGGCGACGGACACGATAAAAGACTGGGCCGCCTCCCATCGACTGACATGGAAGGCCCGTGCCTATGAGGTCGGTGACGAAAAAGCCTACTTTCTCATCATCTGCGCCACCGACGACGAAAGCGTAAGCCGCGCCGCGTCCCAGGCCGCCGAAAAAGAAGGCAAACCGATCAACGTCTGTGACGTCCCACAACTATGCAGCTTCACCCTGCCCGCCGTCGTCCGCCAAGGTGACTTGCAGCTGGCCATTTCGACCAACGGCAAGGGACCGGCCTTCTCACGCTGGCTGCGGCAGCGATTGGAACGGCACTTCGATGAACGCTACAGCCGCTGGCTCGAGGAAGTAGCCGCGTCCGCCAAGCTGCCCGCGAAGGCCTTCCGTCTCGAAGAACCGCCATGCCTTTTGGCGCACGGCCTTATCGGACGACATCATGGACCTGGTCGAACAAAATGACATCGACGAAGCCGGCCGCCGCCTCTTTCAGAAGCTGGTCGAATTTGAAAGGAGCCGCCATGAAACGTAACCTGATCATTGGCACCCGCAAAAGTGCCCTTGCCTTATGGCAGGCCGAATACATAAAAAAAAGCCCTCGAGTGTCATGACCCGAATCTTTCGATCACCCTCGAGCATATCGTCACCAAAGGCGATAAGATTCTCGACGTACCCTTGGCCCGCATCGGCGGCAAAGGCCTCTTTACGAAAGAACTGGAAGCGCGGCTTCTTGACGGCACCATCGATTTGGCCGTCCACAGCTTAAAAGATGTCCCTACCGACCTTCCGGATGGCCTCTGTCTGGCGGCCGTCACGGCTCGGTCTTACGTCCACGACGCCTTGGTATCGAACCGCTATGATTCCCTCGACGCCCTGCCGGCCCGTGCCCGCATCGGCACGTCGAGCCTGCGCCGAAAGGCCCAGCTCCTAGCCCACCGTCCCGACCTTACGGTCCTTGATCTTCGGGGCAACGTCGATACGAGGCTCAAAAAGCTCGATGACGGCGAATACGATGCCATCATCTTAGCTGAAGCCGGCCTTCGGCGCCTGGGCCTTTCCCAGCGCATTACCCAGCTGCTTCCGACGGACACCATGATTCCCGCCGTCGGCCAGGGGGCCCTTGCCATCGAGACCCGTGCCGATGACGAAGCCTTGAAAAGTGCCCTTTCCTTTCTCTGCAGCGACGACACGACAGCCGCCACGATAGCCGAACGATCCTTTTTAGCGGCCATCAACGGCAGCTGCCAGGTCCCGGTCGGCGTCTACGGCAGGGTCAACGACGGACAGCTAACCCTGTCTTGTATCATCGCCGCCCCCGATGGCAGCCGCGTCTTTCGCCATCAGGCGACGGGCCCTGCCTCGGGCAGCATCGCTATCGGCCAAAAAGCCGCCCGAACCCTCCTCGACCAAGGAGGCCGACAAATTTTGACAGATCTCGGCATCACCCCTGCCGAATAAAGGAGGTTTTCCATGAACGGCATTGTATATCTCACCGGCGCCGGCCCCGGCGACTACCGCCTGCTTACCTTAAAAGGCCGCGACGTCCTCAAAGAGGCTGACGTCGTCGTCTACGACTATCTGGCCGATGAACGTCTCCTCGACTTCGCCCGGCCTGATGCGGAAAAAATATACGTCGGCAAAAAAGCCGCCGACCACACCCTTTCTCAAGAAGGCATCATTGCCTTACTCCTCGAAAAGGCCCGTGCCGGCAACATCGTCGTCCGTCTCAAAGGGGGCGACCCCTTCGTCTTCGGCCGCGGCGGTGAAGAAAGTCGTGCCCTGCACGACGCTGGCATTCCTTTTGAAATCATCCCCGGTGTGACCTCGGCCATCGGCGCCGCAGCCTACGCCGGCATTCCCGTCACCGATCGGACGGCAGCCTCATCCTTTGCCGTCGTCACCGGCCACGAAGATCCGACGAAAAAAGAGTCGTCCATCCGCTGGGATAAACTGGCCACGGCCGTCGATACCCTGGTCTTTCTCATGGGCGTCCACAACCTGCCCTTGATCACGAAAGAATTGATGGCTCACGGAAGAGCTGCCGACACGCCGGCGGCCCTCGTCCGCTGGGGCACCAAGCCCATCCAGGAAACCTTAGTGGCCACCGTCGGCGACATCGCCCAAAAGGCGGCTGAGCAGCAGTTCAAGGCGCCGGCCATCTTCGTCGTCGGCGACGTCGTCTCCCTCCGGCCGTCTATGCAATGGTTCGATACGAAGCCTCTCTTTGGCCTTCGCATCGCCGTCACCCGCACCCATGCCCAGGCGCCGGCCCTGACCCGCCAGCTGGAAAACTTAGGCGCGTCCTGTATCGAAGTCCCGACGATCCGCATCGAACCGCCGAGCGACGATTACGCCGCCCTCGATACCGCCATCGACCGCCTCACGGAATACGACTGGCTCATCTTCACCAGCACTAACGGCGTCGACGCCTTTTTTCCAGCCGCCTGGCCTTAAAAAGGGCTCGACAGCCGCGCCTTAGGGCAGGCCAAATTGGCCGCCATCGGCAGCGCCACAGCGGATGCCCTCCTCACCCACGGCCTTACGGCCGACGTCGTCCCTCGGGCCTACTGTGCCGAAGGACTCTTTGAGGCCTTGTCGCCCCACCTTAGGGGCGGCGAAAAGATCCTCATTCCCCGGGCCAAAGAAGCCCGTTCCTTCCTGCCCGATACGCTCCGCCGTAAAGGGGCCGACGTCGAGATCTGCGAAGCCTATCAAACGATCGGCGCCAGCGAAAACAAAGAACGCCTGGAAAAATTATTGACCGACGGCCAAATCGACGTCGTCACCGTCACCAGTTCGTCTGCCGTCCATCACTTCTTAGACCTCACCCAGGACGCTAGTGACAAACTCGACGCCGTCACCTTTGCCTGCATCGGCCCCATCACGGCCCAGACGTGCCGCGAAAAGGGGCTCACACAGATTCTCACAGCCTCGACCTACACGACAGCAGGTCTGACTGATTGTATAAAAGATTGGAGACTCAACACACGATGAACGTAAATACCCTCCGTCCCCGCCGCCTGCGCCGCTCGGCGCCGTTGCGGGCTATGATACGGGAAAACCACCTCTCCCTGAATGACCTCATCTACCCCATTTTCGTCGTCCCCGGGACGAATGTCCAAGAAGAAATCCCCAGCATGCCCGGCTGTTACCACCTGTCTGTCGACAAAGCCGTCGCCTTAGCCGAAGACATCCGTGAGCTCGGCCTTACGGCCATCGAAGTCTTCGGTCTTCCGGCCTATAAAGACGACATCGGTTCCAGTGCCTGGGATCCGGAAAGCCCGGTCCAGCGTGCCATGAAGGCCATCAAACAGGCCGTTCCCGACATGGTCATCGTCGGCGACGTCTGCCTCTGCCAGTATACGAGCCACGGCCACTGCGGCAAACTGTGCGGCCATGAAGTCGATAACGACGCGACCTTGGAACTCTTAAACAAGGTCGCCGTCAGCCAGGCCGAGGCCGGTGCCGATATCATCGCCCCGTCGGATATGATGGACGGCCGCGTCGCTTCTATCCGAAAAGCCCTCGACGCCAACGATTTTACCGATATCAGCATCATGTCCTACGCCGCCAAATACGCCTCGGCCTATTACGGTCCCTTCCGCGACGCTGCCGATTCGGCACCGCACTTCGGCGACCGCCGGGGCTATCAGATGGATCCGGCCAACAGCCGTGAAGCCCTGAAGGAAATCGACCTCGACCTCGACGAAGGGGCCGACATCATCATGGTCAAACCGGCCCTGGCCTATCTCGACATCGTCCATCAGGCTCGGGAACGCTGCCAGCGCCCCATTGCCACTTACAATGTCAGCGGTGAATACGCCATGGTCAAAGCGGCGGCCCAAAAAGGCTGGATCGACGAAAAGCGCATCGTCACTGAATCCCTGCTCAGCATGAAGCGGGCCGGCTCGGACATCATCATCACCTACCATGCCATCGACGTCGCCCGGTGGCTGAAAAACGGCGACATCGAGGCCTAAGCCATGGATTTAGTCATCGTCGGACTCAACCATAAAACGGTCCCCGTCGCCATTCGGGAACGATTTGCCATGACAGCGGACGCCATCGGCACCGGCCTAAAGCACCTCGACGATTACGGCGGCCTGCGCGAAGCCGTCGTCTTATCGACGTGCAACCGCTCCGAAGTCTACGCCGTCGTCGACGATATAAGGGAAAACGAACAGGCCCTGCGCGACTTCTTCCTCGATTTGGCGGGAAAACCGGCCTATGAGCCGGCCTATTTCTACCGCTATACAGGAAAGGAATGCATCGCCCATCTATTCACCGTTGCCGCCAGCCTGGACTCCCTCGTCGTCGGCGAAGGCCAGATCTTGAGCCAGGTCAAACAGGCCTACGTCATGGCCCATGAACATGGGGCCACCGGGGCCATGCTGAACATGCTCTTTCAGCAGGCCATCGCCGTCGGGAAAAGGATCCGGACCGACACCCACATCGCCTACCACGCCGTGTCGGTCAGTTATACCGCCGTCCAAATGGCGGAAAAAGTCTTCGGCTCCCTGAAGGGAAAAGGGCTGCTTTTATACGGTGCCGGCCAGATGGCCCGCCTGACGGCCCAAAACTTTCTCGGAAAAGGCGCCGATAAGCTCTACATCGTCAACCGCCACTTAGAGCGGGCCGAAGAACTGGCCCGTGACGTCGGCGGTACGGCCGTCCACTATAAAGAGGCCGAAACCATCATCGACGACGTCGACATCATCATCGCCTCTACCGGGGCGCCGCACTACGTCGTCACCGTCCCCCGCCTGCGGCGCTTTCAGGAACGGCGTAAGAATCGCCCCCTCCTGCTCATCGACATCGCCGTCCCCCGCGACATCTCGCCTGACGCCGCCTCCATCGCCGGCGTTACCTTATACAATATCGACGATCTCGAAGACATCGTCCACGACAACGAAGCGGCCAGACAGCGCGAAGCCGTCGCCGCCAAGGTCATCGTCGACGAAGCCGTCGAAGCCATGGTCGAGCGCTACCGCTACCTCTCGGTCCGGCCCGTCGTCGTCAGCCTCTCACAGCAGGCCGAACAGACGCGGCGCCACTTCGTCAAAAAGGCTCGCAGCAAACTGCCGGAACTGACGGACGACCAATTCCGCGTCGTCGAAAACTTATCCCATATCTTAGTCCGCAAGCTCCTGCGGGCGCCCTTACAGCGCACCGTCGAAGCGGCCCATACGCCTGACGAAGCGCAGGTCGTCCGGGAGCTGCAGAACGTATTCAAGTTAGATATTAAAGAGTGAGGAGGCCTTCTTATGATTTCCTTAGAAACATCAAGGGCTGCCTTTGCCGAAGCGCAGACCCTCATGCCGGGCGGCGTCAATAGCCCGGTCCGTTCCTACAGCCGCATCGGCTGCCCGCCGCCGTTCATCGCCTGGGCCAAGGGCAGTACCATTGCCGACATCGACGGCAACGAATACATCGACTACGTCGGCTCCTGGGGCCCCATGATCGTCGGCCACGCCCACCCCCGCGTCGTCAAAGCCCTTCAGGAAGCAGCTGAACGCGGTACCAGCTACGGCGCCCCGACGGTCGTCGAATCGGATCTGGCCAAACTGGTCCGAAAAGTCTACCCGTCCATTGAAAAACTGCGCATGGTCAACTCCGGTACCGAAGCGACGATGAGCGCCATCCGTGCCGCCCGGGGCTATACGGGACGGGAAAAAAATCGTCAAATTCATCGGCTGCTACCACGGCCACGGCGACAGCCTCTTGGTCAAAGCCGGCAGTGGTGCCGCGACCTTCGGCCAACCCGACAGCCCGGGCGTTACGGCCGGAACGGCCAAAGATACCCTGACCGTCCCTTATAACGACGCCGCCGCCTTTAAAGCTCTCATGGACCAAAACGGCGACGCCATCGCCGCCGTCATCGTCGAACCCATTGCCGGCAACATGGGCCTCGTCCTGCCCCAAGAAGGCTACCTCGAACTCCTGCGGGAGGAAACGAAGAAACACGGCACGGTCCTCATCTTTGACGAAGTCATGTGCGGCTTCCGCTCGGCCCTCCACGGCGCCCAGAGCATCTATCACATCGAGCCCGACATGACGACCTTGGGGAAAATCATCGGCGGCGGCCTACCTGTGGCAGCCTACGGCGGCAAAAAAGCCATCATGGACTGCGTCTCGCCCCAGGGTCCGGTTTACCAGGCCGGCACCTTAAGCGGCAATCCCCTGGCCATGGCCGCTGGCCTTGAGACGCTGCGCATCATCACCGAAGACCCGGCCTATATCGAAAAGGTCACGGAAAAGACGACAACGCTCACCGAAGGGATTCGCCGCGTTGCCGCCAAAGCCGGCATCCCGGTACAGGTTCCCCAGGCCGGCACCATGTTCAGCGTCTTTTTCAGTGACGCACCGGTCACAAACTACGCCGCAGCCGAAGCCTGCGACGCTGAAGCCTTCAAAAAGTACTTCCTGTCCATGCTGAATGACGGCATCTACCTGGCACCGTCTCCTTTTGAAACGAACTTCGTCTCCGGCGCCCACAGCGACGCCGACATCGAAAAGACGATCGAAGCCGCGGAAAAGGCCTTCCGTTCGCTCTAAGAACAGCCAGTAAAAACTATATCACGGCAATACAAAAAGCCCGTCTGAGCTAAGCTCAGGCGGGCTTTTACACAGGCCGTACCTTTCAGGGTGGGCCGTACCTTATAAGATTTTTGACAAGAAGATCTGGGTCCGTTCTTCCTTCGGATGGGAGAAGAGATCGTCCGGTTTCCCCTGTTCCAGAATCTGGCCTTCGTCGATGAATAAGACGCGGTCAGCCACTTCGCGGGCAAAGCCCATTTCGTGGGTAACGATGGCCATGGACATGCCGTCGTGGGCCAGGTCTTTGATGACGTCGAGAACTTCGCGGACCATTTCCGGGTCAAGGGCCGACGTCGGTTCGTCGAAGAGCATGAATTTCGGTTTCATAGCCAGGGCGCGGGCAATGGCGACACGCTGCTGCTGGCCACCCGACAAGGTTTCGGGATAGGCATCTTTCTTATCGGCCAGGCCTACTTTTTCAAGGAGCTGAATGGCCACTTCCGTAGCCGCTTCCTTGCTTTCGCCACGGGTCTTCATAGGCGACAAGATGATGTTTTCCAACACCGTCATGTGCGGGAAGAGATTGAACCGCTGGAAGACCATGCCGACTTCCTTGCGGACACTATTGATGCTCTTGGCATCGTTCATGCTGATGCCGTCGACGATGATTTCACCGGCTGACGGTTCTTCCAAATAGTTGATGCAGCGGAGAATCGTACTCTTGCCGGACCCCGACGGGCCGATGATGACGACGACTTCTTTATCTTGGATGGTCAAATCGATGCCCCGGAGAACCTCGTGTTTGCCAAAGCTTTTTTTCAACCCTTTAATTTCTATCATCCGTTGCAAACCTCCGTTCCAAATAGGCTTCCAAACTTGGGCGATGGTAAAGGTCATGACCAAATAAATAAAGGCTACGGTCAGCCAGATTTCAAACGAACCGTAGGTCTTGGCGATGATCAGCTGGCCACGACGGGGTCAGTTCTTCGAAGCCGATGACCGAAACCAGGGATGTTTCTTTGGTCATGGAAATAAATTCATTGCCAAGGGGCGGGATGACGTGTTTGAAAGCCTGGGGCAAAATGATGTAGCGCATGGTCTGCATCCAGGACAGGCCAAGAGACCGGCCGGCTTCCATCTGGCCCTTATCGACAGACTGAATGCCTGCACGGAAGATTTCTGCGACATAAGCCCCACTGTTTACGGAACAGGCGGCGACGGCAGCGACGAAGGGATTGATTCGTTCGCCGATGATCATGGGCAGGGCGAAGTAAATCAAAAAGATCTGGACTAAGAGCGGCGTCCCGCGGATAATATTGACGTAGCAGACAGCCAGGATGTTCAATATTTTGACTCCTGACAAGCGGCACACACTGGTAATCAGGCCGAATACAAAACCTAAGCCGACGGCAATGGCCGTGATCTCAATGGTAACACCGGCGCCTGCCAACAGCAGAGGCAATGAATTCCAAATCAGGCTAAAATCAAATGACATGAATAACACTCCTCTTGATGATACAGATAAATATACAAAAACACATGCTATCTTATTATACTTGCATATTTATGTGCTGTCAATTCAGATTTAATAAATTTTCTTCATCTTCCGTCGCTTTTTTGCCTGTATTTGACAGAAAACGACAAAAAAAAGGGAATGCATAAAGGAAGGATCCCTTATGTATTCCCCTATTTGCAGGTATGGACTGGACGCAGTCAAGGCCAAGAAATTATCGGCCTAAGAGGTGAACCAGTTCAAACAGGTTTTCATCGATGGGATAGCGAAGTTTGGCGGCTTCCGCATAGGGTGTGGCCACGACTTTGTTGTCGATGAGGCCGATGACGCAGTTATGCGTGCCGTCCAGGAGACTGTCGACGGCTTTCTGCGCAAAGCGGCCAGCCATGATGGCGTCGTACGCCGACGGAGCACCGCCGCGCTGTACGTAGCCGAGGACGGTCAGGTTCGGCGACAGATAGGTATGTTCTTTGATATAGTCGACGACGTCGGAGCCTTTGGCAGCGCCTTCGGCGACGATGACGATACTGCTCAGTTTCTTCATGCGGTGCGATTCTTCCAGATGCTGGCAGAGGGCGGCCAAGTCGACTTTGTGTTCCGGGACTAAGACCGCTTCGGCACCGGAGGCCATGCCGGCACTGATGGCGATAAAGCCCGCTTCGCGGCCCATGACTTCAATGACGGCGACGCGGTCGTGGGAAAAGGCCGTATCGCGGATTTTATTGACCGATTCGAGAACCGTATTGACGGCCGTATCGAAGCCCAGGGTATACTGGGTCCCGACCATATCGTTGTCGATGGTCCCGGGAATGGTGATCGTCGGGAAACCAAAGCCAGACAAGGCTTCGGCACCGCGCATGGAGCCGTCACCGCCGATGACGACTAAGGCGTCGATTTCCTGTTCCCGCAAATATTCAGCCGCTTTCTGCTGTGTTTCTTTTTCTTTAAATTCCAAGCAACGGGCTGTCCGAAGCACGGTCCCCCCATGATGAATGATCGCACCGACATCGCGTCGGCCCAAGGGGCGCGTTTCATGACGCAGCAAACCTTCATAACCGCGAATAATCCCTTCGACGGTCAGGCCGCGCTGAATGGCGTACCGCGTGACACCGCGGATTGCCGCATTCATTCCCGGCGCATCCCCGCCGCTGGTCAATACTCCGATTTTGTTGATCATTTTACATCAGTCTCCTTCTTTTCCCTGGCAATAAACTGCACATGCCTTTCATTGATTTTATGGACAATGGATTCGACGATCTGTGACGCTCCCCCGCGTGTCGTATCGACGACGCCGTCGCAGTACGGATAGATCTCTTCCCACTGTTTCATCATAGTATGGACAAAATCATGAAGATTATCGTAGTCCACGGTCGGCCGCTTTCCAATGTGGCGGCTGACTCTTTCCTCGACGCGGAAGGGCTCGGATAAGAGGGCCACGATAAAGCCATGACGATGCAAGATACGGTACGTATCGACATTCATGGGAAAGTTGCCGCCAAAAGAAATCACCGCTTCATGATAGCGGCTGACTTGCTGTAAAATATTGAGCTCCCGCTCTCGAAACGCCTGTTCTCCATAGCTGGCAAAGAAATCAGCAATCGTCATGCCTACGGCCCGCTCGATACGCCTATCCGTATCGACAAACTGCCAATTGAGGCGCTGCGCCAGCTTACGGCCAATATGACTCTTGCCGCTCCCCATCATCCCGACGAGGACGATATTCCGCTTCATCATGATCGGCACACCTCCTCCAATTAGTCTATTCTGCATATGTACCTTCCTATTTTATCATACTTCTTTCTCGTTGACACAAAAAAAGCCGTACTTTTTCTTCATATTACTATAAACAGAACGGGACAGTCAAAAAAAATCGCCCCATCCATCCCATGAGCCACGTGTGCCCGAGCCCGTCATTCTGCCGATGCGGGGCCTTGCCGCGATCCGTCAGGCAAATATGAACCCCCTGGGACAAGTATTGCCCCAAAGAGGCGATCCCCTACAAAAAAAAGAGATCTGCCGGCAAAAGGCAAATCTCTATTCTTCGTCAAAAGCTCGCTCCCAGCGGGGATACGGGCCTTCCGATGGCAATCAGGACGCACAGGTCGTGCCGCAGTTTCCCCCTTCGGCTGCCGCGTCATTGGTCAGGCCCAGGCGCTTGATCATGGCCATGTCTTCGACGATGGTCGAGCCCGACGTGGTCAGCATATTGCCCGTAATCGACGCCGAGGCGCCGCACAGGAGGGCCGTAGCCCCATTTTCAGGCAGGAGTTTACGGCCTGCCGCCAGGCGGATATTGGCTTCGGGGTTGATGAAGCGGAAGAAGGCAATGGTCCGCAGGATGTCGTCGCCAGAGAGTTCTTCCCGTCCTTCAAAAGGCGTGCCGGGAATGGGCATCAAGGCGTTGATGGGAATGGATTCAATGCCGAGTTCGGCAAGGCTGATGGCCATATCCAGCCGGTCTTCCCAGGTTTCCCCCATGCCGATGATGCCGCCAGAACAGACGCAGAGCCCTTCGGCCTGAGCATCTTTAATGGTGCGGATGCGGTCGTCGTAGGTATGGGTCGTACAGATCTGTGGGAAGAAACGGCGCGACGTTTCGATGTTGTGATGGTAGCTGGTGACGCCCGTCTGGCGAAGGGCGTGGAGCTGTGCTCTCGTCAGCAGGCCGTGAGAGGCACAGAGGCCGATATGAAGTTCGCCCTTCATGGTCCGGTACGTATCGAGGGCCTTTTCAAAGTCCTTTCCCGAAAGGGCCCGGCCGGAGGTAACGATGGCGAAGCGGTTGGCACCGGCATCCTGATTGGCCTTGGCATTGGCCATGATTTCTTCTTTCGGCAGGAAATCGTATTCATCGCAGCCCGTATGGTGACAAGCCGACTGGGCGCAGTATTTACAGTCTTCGCTGCAGCGGCCGCTGCGGCCGTTGATGATGGTACAGAAGTCGACGTGGTTGCCGCAGAAATGGCGCTGCAGTACGCCGGCCCCCTCTTTCAGTTCATCCAGCGGTGCCGTCAGGAAGAGGCTCAGATCGTCGCCCCGTTTGATGCGATAGCCTCGTAAAATTTTTTCGGTCAAACCTGCAATTGTATTCATTGTTAACCCATGCCCCTCTTTCTATTAGTGACTATGGGATTATTATACGCGCAGAGCCGCCTCTAGTCAACCATATTTTCCGAGTATTATGGTTAACAATAGGATAAATCGGGAACGATGCTGCCGCCTGTGAAAGCGCGGGAAGGCCACAAAAAAAGGCCCGTCGCAGTTGCGACAGACCTTTTTTCAAGTGTTCTTGCCAATAGCTTATCGGCGTTCGCGGATACGGGCAGCTTTGCCGGTAAGACCGCGGAGATAGTGCAGTTTTGCACGGCGAACGATACCGTGGCGAACGACTTCGATTTTAGCCAAGCGCGGGGAATGTACCAAGAAAGTACGTTCAACACCGACGCCATAGGAAATGCGGCGGACAGTGAAAGTTTCGCGGACACCGCCGTTCTGACGGCCGATAACGACACCTTCAAAGATCTGGATACGTTCACGATTGCCTTCGACAACCTTTACGTGAACTTTGACAGTATCCCCAGGGCGGAATGCCGGGATATCGTCACGAAGCTGTTCCTGTTCAAGTACGCTGATAATGTTCATTGCTCTTTTTCCTCCTATAAGACATTCTTACCCCGTTGCCGCCATCGTACGCGGCAATCGTCATATGATACCGATCATATCGGGCAGCGGACTGCCTAAAATAACAAAGGAATTATATCATAAAAAAATCCTTTGTGTAAAGCCTTTTTTCTCGCAAAATCGCAAATACGAAGGGACCTAAGGCCTACATCTGCACGTTAGGCAGGAAGGTACGGGACATGTGGGAGATGATGGCCTGGTACTTATCCCGCTTGTCCGTCGGATAGGTTACGGTAAAGGCCACGTAGGTCTTATCCTTGTCGTTGAGGTAAAGTTCGTGATAGTAAGACGTCTTGCCGTCGGTCCAGCCGATGGCGTAGCTGTCTTTGGTCTTGATGTTGGTCGTCAGTTCCGGCGATTCGTTCATGCCGACGGCCATGTTGTACAATTCATCGATGGAAAAAGCCCATGGT
>ENA-OPYT01000434-OPYT01000434.1-human-gut-metagenome-genome-assembly--contig:-NODE-434-length-12936-cov-10.641346_pt1 | contig 12936 bp, 9 predicted proteins | sample MGYA00242636_ERZ504480 | MGnify/ENA primary metagenome ERZ504480 (study PRJEB26092, sample SAMD00036228) | human gut metagenome | host: Homo sapiens | study: EMG produced TPA metagenomics assembly of...
CCGGTAGAGCCTTGTGGATGCGCAGAATTCGGCGTGAAACGAAAAACGAAAAGAAAATCTCTGACGGAAAAAAGAAACCGCGGAAGTTTTTTTACTGCCCATGCAGGTAAACGATAGACAGAAAAATAGCAAAAAGACAAAGAAGAAGCCGGAAATTTGTTGAAAAATATGGTATGTAAACGGTTGACATATAATTCACACAACGGTATACTGCAAGAGAAGAAACGTAACACAGAATTACCGTTACCGGAATGATGTGACAAAATAAAGAATAAGATAAAGGAGAATAAACAACATGACAGTGGAATATCAGAGAAGACTCGAAAAACACTACGACGAGCTGAAATGGCTCTACTGTGAGCTGTATCCAAACGGCCAGGGACGCTTTGAGGAACTCTGTGCAGCCATGGAGCAGTGGTACAAAGAGCGGAATAAAAAATGGAAAGCGCTGGATCGGAAAAGAGAAAAACAGAAAGACTGGTACAAGAGCCAGAAAATGCTCGGTATGATGCTGTACATCGACGCATTCGCAGATAACATCAGCGGCCTTGAGAAAAAACTGGATTATTTAAAAGAGTGCAACGTCAACTACCTGCATCTGATGCCGTTCCTTGCAACGCCGAAGGGAAAAAGCGACGGCGGCTATGCGGTTGCCGATTACCGCACGGTACAGCCGTCCCTTGGAACGATGGAAGATCTGGCTGCCCTCTCTGAAAAATGCCATGACCAGGGCATGAGCCTTTGTATGGATTTCGTTATGAACCACACTTCCGAGGATCATGAATGGGCAAAACGTGCACTTGCCGGTGAAAAAGAGTACCAGGACCGTTACTTTTTCTTCGACAACTACGATATTCCGTCCGAATATGAAAAGACCTGTCCGCAGGTATTCCCGACAACGGCACCGGGCAACTTTACCTGGAGAGAGGACTGCCATAAATTTGTCATGACGACGTTCTATCCATACCAGTGGGATCTGAACTATGCGAACCCGGTTGTCTTTAACGAGATGGTAAACAATATGCTCTATCTCGTCAACCAGGGAATCGATATCGTCCGCATTGATGCCGTTCCATACATCTGGAAACAGCTCGGCACCACCTGCCGTAACCTGCCGCAGGTACATACCATTGTCCGCATGATGCGTATGATCACCGAGATCGTCTGCCCGGGCGTTCTGCTGCTCGGCGAGGTTGTCATGGAGCCGGAAAAGGTTGTTCCGTACTTCGGAACACTCGAGAAACCGGAATGCCATATGCTGTACAACGTAACGACGATGGCATCCACCTGGCACACGGTTGCAACGGCGGATACCCGCCTGCTGAAACATCAGATGGATATTGTGACGAGACTGCCGAAGGACTATGTCTTCCTGAACTATCTGAGATGCCACGATGATATCGGCTGGGGCCTCGATTACGAATGGCTGAAACAGTTCGGCATCGCCGAGGCACCGCATAAGAAATATCTGAATGACTATTTCCGCGGTTATGTGGAGGGAAGCGACGCAAGAGGAGAGCTCTATAACGACGATCCGGTGCTGCAGGATGCGCGTCTCTGCGGAACAACCGCTTCCCTGTGTGGACTTGAGGCGGCAGGCTTTGAGCAGAATGAGGCGAAGACCGAACAGGCGATCCAGAGAATTGAGATGCTGAACGCATACCTTTTCATCCAGTCTGGTATTCCGGTTATCTACAGCGGCGATGAGATCGGCCAGGTCAACGATTATTCCTACAAAGAGAGTGAAGATTCTGACCGCGCAGCCGACAGCCGTTATCTGCACCGCGGCCACTTCCGCTGGGATCTGGAGCCCCAGAAGGAGAAAAAAGGAACGGTTCAGAATCAGATTTTTGCTTCGATGAAAAAGATGGAGGAGCTGAAATTCAAATACCGTCCGTTTGAGGGTGAGGCGGATGTCTGGACCGAGGAAACGTATGATACGGCGCTTCTCTGTGTCTGCAGAAAATCCGGCAATGAGATGGTAACGGGTCTCTTTAACTTCAGCAATGAAGACCGCACGGCCTGGATCGATATGGGTGAGTTCACCTGGAAGGATCTGTTTACCGGCGAAAAACGCGTTCTGCGCGGTGTTCCGGTTCCAGCCCGCGGTTACGCATGGTATTACCGCAAATGGGATTGAAATCCCTTGCGAAGGAAAGAAAAGTATGATATGCTTTGTAGGCTATCCTGCAATACAAGATGTGTGCAATAATGGGATAGATTCACGAAAACAAAGAAAAGGCGGTTTTGCCAGATGATAAAAACAATCCGCGGTTTTATGAAGCGCCTGAATGAGGACCATGTCGGTGCTTATGCAGCGCAGAGCGCGTATTTCATTCTTCTTTCCTTTATTCCGTTTGTTCTTCTGGTTGTTACGCTTGTAAAATATACGCCGCTGACACGCGACGATGTTTACAGCGTTCTGATCAATATGCTGCCCACGGAGTTCCAGAGCTACGTGGGCGGTATTGTAAATGAGATCTTTTATCAGTCCGTTGCCTATATGCCGATTACGATCATCACAACGCTGTGGTCGGCGGGAAAGGGCATTGCGGCGCTGACAAACGGGCTGAACAGCATTTATCACGTAACAGAGACACGTAATTACATCATCAACCGGCTGCGGGGCATGGCATATACCTTGATATTTGTCGCTGCATTCCTCACCAGTCTGGTGCTTCTGGTCTTCGGAACCCGCATTCAGAATAAGCTGACGGAACATCTGCCGATGGTGGCGCGCGTGACATCCTCTATCATGGGCATGCGTACCCTGATTACGACAGGCGTGCTGGCGGTTCTGTTCCTGGTGCTGTATAAATGCATTCCGAACCGGAAGGCGAGCTTTAAGAGCCAGTGCCCGGGCGCACTGATCTCATCCCTTGCCTGGTCTATTTTTTCCCTTGCATTTTCCATGTACCTCGACATCGCGCTTGCGGCGTCCAATATGTACGGCAGTCTGACGATGATCGTGTTTATCATGATCTGGATGTATTTCTGCATGTGGATCCTTCTGATCGGCGCGGAGATCAACGCGTATTTTGAGGATAAACTGCGGAAACTGCAGAATGCGGCGATCGAGCATTTTATGGAAAATAAAGAGACAAATAAAGAAGCGGGAAAATAATGGCTTGACATCCAGGGGTCAAGACGGTACAATAAACATTGTTTATGAAAGTTTTATAAATAATCTAACAGGAAAAATGCTGTGAAGATGTTCAGAGAAATATTTTTCCGCCAGAGAGAGGGAGTCATCGGCTGCAAGTCTCCTTCAGGTTCAGGAATATTTCAAATTTCGCATTGGAGCAGATGTCCGGAACGCATAGCAGGATACTGGAAATGCAAGTAGGGACAGACGTTTGGTGTACGTTACAGCACCGGTTATGAGTGTCTGCAGGAAGTATCTGCAGAAATCAGGGTGGTACCGCGAAATTTCAGATCTCGTCCCTTATGGGGCGGGGTCTTTTTTTCGTGAGCAACGAGCCAGGCAGCCATGCTTGCATGGATATCTGGCGACTGCCACGAAAATCAGATGCTCCGCTGTTTGCAGCGGGGTATCTGATTGTTTTTCACATTTACCATCAAACAAGCAAGAAAAAGAAAGTAGGAGAGTCAAATGCAGGAAAAAAGTGTATTAACCGGCCATCTGTCTGAATTAAAACAGAAGATTGAAAATGGACTGGAAGAGCTGAAAAGCTCCAAAGAACTGTATGAATTTAAGAGCGAGTATCTGGAAGGAAAGAAAAGTAAGATCAGCGGGCTGATGAAAGAAATGAAAAACATTGCCCCGGAAGAGCGCGCAAACTACGGTAAATCCGTCAATGAGTTAAAAGAGTGGGCGCTTGGCCGCTTCCAGAAAGTGGAAGAGGAGATGAAAGAGCGCGAGCTGCAGAAGAAATATGAGTCCGAGAAAATCGACCTGACCCTTCCGGCAGAAGAGACAGCGATCGGAAACCTTCATCCGGTTACCCTGATCCGCAAACAGCTCATCGACATCTTTGCAGGCATGGGCTTTGAGGTATACGAGGGAAGAGAAATCGAGACCGATTACTACAACTTTACTGCACTGAATACACCACAGGATCACCCGGCAAGAGATATGCAGGATACTTTCTATCTCTCCCCGGAATTCCTGCTTCGTACCCAGACATCGGCAGGCCAGATTCATGTCATGGAAAACAAAAAGCCGCCGATCAAGATCCTTTCCCCGGGACGTGTTTTTCGGTCTGATGACGACGCAACCCATTCTCCGATGTTCCATCAGATGGAGGGACTCGTTGTCGACAAAAACATCACCCTCTGCGACCTGAAAGGAATGCTCGACGTACTCGTACAGAAGATCTACGGCGAGGGAACCACAACCCGTCTCCGTCCGTCTTACTTCCCGTTCACGGAGCCGTCCGTTGAGGTAGACTGTAGCTGCTTCGCCTGCGGCGGAAAAGGATGCAGCCTCTGCAAGGGAACCGGCTGGATCGAGGTCCTTGGAGCAGGTATCGTAAACAAACGCGTGCTGGAAAACTGCGGCATTGATTCAGAAGAGTACAGCGGCTTCGCTTTTGGCATCGGCCTGGAGCGTATCGCCATGCTGAAATACGGAATCAACAACATCAAACTGTTATTCGGTTCCGATCTGCGGGTTTTAAATCAGATTAACGAGAAATAAAGACGAAACAGTTTGAATTTGGAGGTTTAATATGTTAGTACCGTTAAGTTGGCTGAAAGAATATGTAGATATCGATGTTACCCCGGAAGAACTGGAGAAAAAACTGTTCGACGGCGGTTTTGAAGTAGAAGAGCGTTATCAGGTGGGAAAAGACATCAGCAATGTTGTTGTCGGTCTGGTGGAGGGCTGCGAGCCGATCCCGGAGACCCATCTTCATGTGTGCCAGGTAAATGCAGGAGAACACGGCGCCATGCAGATCTGCTGCGGCGCAGACAACGTGCGCACCGGCGGAAAATTCCCGGTTGCCCTTCCTGGCGCTTCTGTTTATGCAACAGCAAAAGATCATAAGACCATCGAGGGTGTTATGACCATCAAAAAAGGAAAATTAAGAGGATATGAGTCCTGCGGAATGCTCTGCTCCGGCGTGGAGCTCGGCCTTACCGAGGATCTGTACCCGGGCGCAGGCTACAACGGACTGCTTGTTCTGCCGGAAGATGCCGAGCTTGGCGCAGATGTCAAAGAGCTGACAGGTCTTGACGACTGGATCTTTGATATCTCCCTGACTGCAAACAGACCGGACTGCCAGAGTATCCTCGGTATCGCAAGAGAAGTATCGGCGATGCTGGAAAAACCTTTAAAAATGCCGGCAACCGATTACACCGAGACGGATGTGGAAAAAGAAGGCTTCTCTGTCCGCGTGGAAGCTCCGGAACTCTGCCCGCGTTACAGCGCTCATTACGTATATGATGTAAAAATCGGAGAGTCCCCGGCATGGATGAAACGCCGTCTGGCACTCGTCGGCATGTCCGCAATCTCCAACGTGGTTGATATCACAAACTACGTCTTAAAAGAGATCGGTCAGCCGATGCATGCCTTTGACTGCTCTTATCTGGAAGGCAATGAAATCTGTGTCAGAAGAGCAAAAGAAAATGAAAAGATCGTGACCCTCGATGAGCAGGAATACACAATGAATGAGAACAACCTCGTGATCTGCGACGGCGTAAAACCGGTTGCACTTGCCGGTGTCATGGGAGGCTTAAACTCCGAGATCCGCGACACGACAGAGGCTGTTATGTTTGAGTCCGCAAAATTCGCACGCGACAACGTCAGAAAGACAGCCCGTGCGCTTGGAAAAGCGACGGATGCCAGTGCAAGATATGAGAAAGGCGTGGACGAGTATTCAACCGTACTTGGTATGAAACGTGCGCTGCATCTGATGGAAGAGCTTGGCTGCGGTAAAGTTTCCCGTACCCATTTCGATGTGAACACCGGAAACTCCATCGATCCGACTCCGATGACCGTCAGTGTCAGCAAAGTAAACGGCGTACTCGGTATCGAAGTTCCGGAAGCAGAGATTCTCCGCATTATGAAAAACCTGAACTTTGCACCGGAAATCAACGGCGATGAGCTGACCATCCAGGTTCCGGCTTACCGTGAGGATATGCTGCCGGAGGGAGAGAACGATGTCGAGCGCTATCCGGACGTGGCAGAGGAAGTCATCCGTATGTACGGCTACGATCACGTAACCGATACCTTCCTTTCCGCTGCACAGGTAACGATGGGCGGCTACAATGAAGAGCAGAAAGGCGAGCTGGCACTGAAGAATACCTTATGCACCATGGGTATCTACGAGTGCATGCATTACTCCTTCTTCTCCCCTGCAGATCTGGATCTCTTGAAACTGCCGGCAGATGCAAAAGAGAGAAATGCCATCGAGATCATCAACCCGATCAACCAGGATCTGTCCCTGATGCGTACCACACTGGCAGCTTCCATGCTGAATGCCATTTCCAGAAATGAGAAACAGGGCACCCTTGAAGGAAGACTGTTCGAGGTAGCAAGCATCTACATTCCGGAGTCCCTGCCGCTGACATCCTACCCGGATGAGAGAAAAGTTCTCTGCGTCGGAACCTTCGGAAACAACGAGAGCTTCTTCACTATGAAGGGCATCGCCAACACCATCGCCGAGAGCATGGACATTGAGTTCACCTACGAGCCGGTTCAGAAATCCTTCCTGCATCCGTATCAGGCAGTGAAAGTACTCTGCGAGGGTACAGAAATCGGATACTTCGGAAAAGCAGCATACGATATCCAGAACGAGCTGAGCATGCGTACTTCCGCTTACATCATGGAGCTTGACTTAAAAGAGCTCTCCAGATGGTACGGCAAAAAACGCACCTTCCAGCCGATCTCCAAATTCCAGGAGGAGAAACGTGACCTGGCATTTGTCATGGACAAAAACATCAGCTGCGGCGATGTAGAGAACTGTATCCGCGAGGCAAACAAATACGTAAAAGAGATCCGTCTGTTCGATGTTTACGAGGGCGGCCAGATTCCGGAAGGCAAGAAGAGCATGGCGTTCACCGTCACCTTTGCACCGAAGGAAGAAGCATTTGACTTCGAAAAAGTACAGAAATTTGTCGAGAAGATCTGCAAGAAACTGCAGAATGAGTTCAACATCGAACTGAGAGGCTGATTTTTATGAAACTTTATATCATACGCCACGGTGAAACTGCGTGGAACGTAGAAGGCAGACTGCAGGGCCAGACGGACACCGAGCTGAATGAGAATGGTGTCCGTCTGGCGAAAGTGACGGCGGAAGGACTGAAAAATATCCCGTTTGACCTTGGAATTTCCAGTCCACTGCGCCGCGCAAAGCACACGGCAGAGCTCGTCCTTGCGGGCAGAAATGTGCCGCTTACGACCGACGACCGCCTGATGGAGCTTTCCTTTGGCTCCTGGGAAGGGCTTGGATGCCGGGCAAACAATTTTGAGATTCCGTCTGAACACTTCGACGATTTTTACAGAGATCCGTTCCACTTCTGCCCGGCGGGAGACGGAGAGACGATCCAGGAGGTCTGCGACCGGGCAGAAGCGTTCTATCATGAGCTGACTGCAAAACCGGAGCTCCAGGACAAGACGATCCTGATCGCCACCCACGGCTGCTGCATGCGCGCGCTGCTACGCAATGTCTATGAAGACAAGAACGACTTCTGGCACGGCGGCGTGCCGTACAACTGTGCGGTCAGCATCATCGAAGTACAGAACGGTGTTTCCACGCTGCTTGCGGATAATAAAATCTATTATGATCCGTCGGACTGCGTAAACTTTTATAAAGAAGTAAAATAAAAAATGATATTCAGAGGCAGACATAAAAGGAAAGTATTTCCCTTTGTGCCTGCCTCTTTAAATCGCGTTTGCCGTCTGATAGAAAGTGTGATACTATAGAAATAACGGATTTTAACACCAGTAGACAAGAAGTCCCCCGCTTCTAAAGCGGTGGGATGAATTGTTAAAAGAAACATAACGGCAGTGGCGGGCGGAGAGAAATCGGTATTCTCCACTGACATGAGGCAAGTCACAGTCGAACTATTTTCGACATGTCAGACTCCGTGAAATACCGACTATGAGTTGAAACAATGAAAGCGAAAAAGGAGGAACACAAGTATGTCCATGGTAACACTGGGAAGTACAGGAATCTGTGTAAACAAGAACGGCTTCGGCGCGCTGCCGGTACAGCGTGTCACGAAAGAAGACGCTGTTTATCTGCTGCGCAAAGCGTATGACGGAGGCATCCGCTTTTTTGATACCGCGCGTGCATACAGCGACAGCGAGGAAAAATTAGGCGCAGCGTTTGAGGGAATGCGTGAGAAGGTCTTTATCTCTACGAAGACGATGGCAAAGGATGTGGAGGGCTTCTGGAAGGATCTGGAGACAAGCCTTTCCCTTTTGAAGACGGATTACATCGATATCTATCAGTTCCACAATCCGTCCTTCTGTCCTAAGCCGGGAGATGGAACCGGCCTGTATGAGGCGATGCTGGAAGCAAAAGCACAGGGAAAAATCCGCCACATCGGTATCACGAACCACCGCATGAGCGTGGCAGAGGAGATCATCGAGTCCGGTCTTTACGAGACGCTGCAGTTCCCGTTCTGCTATCTGGCAACGGACCGTGAGAAAGCACTGGTACAGGGATGCAAAGAGAAAAATATCGGCTTTATCGCAATGAAAGCGCTCTCGGGCGGGCTGATCACAAACTCCGCGGCTGCATATGCTTTTGAAGACCAGTACGACAACGTGCTTCCGATCTGGGGCGTCCAGAGAGAAAAAGAGCTGGACGAGTTCTTAAGCTACATTGCCTGTCCGCCTGCCATGACGGATGAAATCAAGACGATCATCGAGAAAGACCAGAAAGAGCTCTCCGGCAACTTCTGCCGCGGCTGCGGTTACTGTATGCCATGTCCGGCAGGCATTGAGATTAACACCTGCGCGCGCATGAGCCTGCTTCTGCGCCGTTCCCCGTCCGCCAACCAGCTCACCGAGCGCGGCCAGGCGATGATGAAGAAAATCGAAGGTTGTCTCCACTGCGGCGCCTGCATGAAGAAATGTCCCTACGGTCTGAATACGCCGAAGCTTCTCGAAGAGAACTACGAAGATTATAAAAATGTACTGGCAGGAAAAACACTGGTATGAGTAATCTGATCTTCAGCCTGAACGCGACGATGCCGATCTTCCTGACAATGATTTTGGGACTTTTCTTTCGAAAGGTTGGTATTCTGGACGAATCGTTCACAAGCAAAATGAACAAATTTGTGTTTAAAATCGCACTCCCGGTGCTGCTGTTCCAGGACCTGTCGGATTCTGATTTCTCCGCTGTGTGGGATATCAAATTCGTTCTGTTCTGCTTCTTTGCAACACTGCTCTCAATTCTTGCGGTATGGGGACTTTCCCATCTCTTAAAAGAGAGAAGTGCAAGAGGCGAATTTATCCAGGCGGCGTACCGGAGCAGTGCGGCGATCCTTGGTATTGCCTTTATCCAGAATATCTACGGAAATTCCGGCATGGCGCCGCTGATGATCATCAGCAGTGTGCCGCTGTATAATATCATGGCGGTTGTCGTTCTTGCGGTATTCGGTCCGGAACGGGAGGAGATCACGGCAGATTTTGTGAAAAAGACGGCGAAAAATATCGTGACAAACCCGATTATCCTCGGGATCGCTGCAGGACTTCTCTGGTCGGTGCTTCGCATTCCAAAGCCGGTGATTCTGCAGAAAACGGTGCAGAATATTGCGGTACTTGCAACGCCGCTCGGCCTGATTGCGATGGGTGCGTCGTTTGAGGCAAAGAGCGCGGCAAAGAATATCCGGCCGTCGATTGCTGCAGCTGCGATTAAGCTGGTCGGTCTTGCAGCTGCCTTTCTGCCGATCGCCGTGATACTTGGCTTCCGTCAGGAAAAATTGGTGGCAATCCTTGTGATGCTGGGTTCCGCAACGATGGTGAGCAGTTTTATCATGGCGAAAAATATGGGTCATGAGGGAAGTCTGACGGCAAACACCGTTATGCTCACAACGTGCGGCAGTGCCTTTACGCTGACGTTCTGGCTGTATCTGATGAAAACGCTGGCGTTTATCTAACCGGATTGCGAATATCCGCTTTGATTTTCAGTACACCAAAAGCGTGTCCGGGATTTTGTCCGGGCACGCTTTTATCAATCATAAAAATCAGAAAAAGAGGGAAAAGAATGGACTTCAAAAATGCGGTCAAAGCATTACAGATTGGAAAAAAGGAAGGAAAAAAATTCCGCCTTTCTACGGAATTTGGGAAAAATCCGGAAGAAGAGCTCCCGTTTCCGGAATATCCGCGTCCGCAGATGCGCCGGGAAAACTGGACAAATCTGAACGGATGGTGGGAGTATGCGTTCACGGAAACGCAGAAAATGCCAAAACAGCGGGACGGAAAAATTCTCGTTCCGTTTTCCCCGGAGTGCGATGCGTCCGGCGTGAAGCGGCAGCTGCTTCCAAAAGAATATCTGTGGTACTTCCGCACGATTCAGCTTCCCAAAATTCCTGCCGGAAAACGGCTGCTGCTGCAGTTCGGCGCCGTGGATCAGGATGCGGTAATTTACTGCAACGGAAAGCGTGCCGGAGGCCATCTCGGCGGGTATCTTTCTTTTTCAGTGGATCTTACGCCGTATCTCAAAACGGGAGAGAACGAGCTTGCCGTCAAGGTGCGCGATGAGACGGACACGGACTGGAAGGGCCGCGGAAAGCAGAGCCTTACCCCGGGCGGCATGTTTTACACCGCGCAGAGCGGCATCTGGCAGAGCGTCTGGATGGAATGGGTGCCGGAGACGTATCTGGAACGCATCGTGATCACGCCGGAATATGATACGGCGAGCGTAAAAGTACGGGTTTTCCTCAACGGACCGGATGCGGGACTGACGAAAAAAATTACGGTGCGGGAGAGCGAAGCGCCGGATGCGAAGGTGATCTGCGTCCGGGAGACGAGAGAAAACGAGGCGGAGCTGATTCTCGGTAATTTTGCAGGCTGGAGCCCGGAACATCCGCATCTCTATGGGGTTTCCATTGAAGCGGGAGAAGACCGCATCGAGAGTTATTTCGGCATGCGCAAATTCGGCATTGGAAAAGATGAGAAAGGAATCACGCGTCTTCTCTTAAACGGAAAGCCGTATTTCCAGAACGGTGTCCTCGACCAGGGTTATTGGCCGGAAAGCTTCTACACGCCGCCGTCCGATGAGGCGATGGTTTATGACATTAAGACGGCCAAACGCCTCGGTTTCAATATGATCCGGAAACACCTGAAAGTTGAGTGCGCAAGATGGTATTCCCACTGCGACCATATCGGTATGCTGGTGTGGCAGGATATGATCAACGGCGGCGGCCGGTCGATTCAGACGTTCCTTTTGTACCTTCCGACCGTACTGCCGTTTGTGACAACGGAATTCAGGGATAACTGTTATCCGCTCTTTTCGCGGACCTCAAAAACGGGAAGAGAGTGGTGGAAGCGGGAGTGCCGCGAGACGGTTCATCAGCTTTACAATGCACCGTGCGTGTCGCTCTGGGTTCTGTTCAACGAGGGATGGGGACAGTTTGATGCCAGGGAGATGACAGAAATGGTGCGCGCTCTCGATCCGACGCGGCAGATCGACCACGCGAGCGGCTGGTACGATCAGGGAGCGGGGGACATTAAGAGCCTTCACAATTACTTTCGTCCGTTAAAAGTAAAACCGGAGGAGCGCGCGTTTGCTTTTTCTGAATACGGCGGCTATACGTATCCGGTACAGGAGCATCTCTACTCCGAAAAATCGTTCGGCTACCGCACGTACCAGAACCAGACACAGTACCAGAAAGCGATGAATGCACTGGCAGAAAAGATAAGAGAACTCACAGAACAGGGACTTGCCGCAGCAGTCTACACACAGCTTACCGATGTCGAGGAGGAGTCGAACGGCATCCTTACGTATGACCGGAAGGTATGCAAATGGGAACCACAGGAGGCAAAAGATTTTTGCTCAAAAGAATAATTTGGTAAAATTTTTGTTGACAAAGTGAGGATAAGTTGCTAATATATTGGATAAGGCGTTGGAAGTTGTAAGAAATTGCTGAAAATCCGCGGCGCCTGCGGATGGAGGAAAGTTGGTGTTTATGGAACAGAAAAGAACATTATCCCTGCTGGTGGATAATACGCCGGGACTTTTAAGCAGAGTAGCTGGTCTTTTCAGCCGACGCGGATACAATATCGAGACGATCACCGCCGGTGTGACAGCAGACCCGCGATACACAAGAATGACTGTTGTTCTGTACTGCAGTGATGAAATGATTCTGGAGCAGATCAAAAAACAGCTGGCAAAACTTGTCGATGTGCGGGATATCAAAGAGCTGAAGCCGGACGAGAGTGTCAGACGAGAGCTGATGCTGGTCAAAATCCGTGTGAATGAAAATGAACGCCGCAATGTCATCGCCATCTCCGATGTCTTCCGTGGAAGAATCGTGGATGTGGGACAGGAAAGCCTGATTGTAGAGCTGACCGGAAACCAGTCAAAGCTCGAAGGGTTCCTGAATCTGGTACAGGGATACGAAATCCTGGAACTGGCCAGAACAGGAGTGACAGGACTCTCCAGAGGAGCCCACGATGTGCGTTACCTCGATTAACGCAGATCACATTACATACGTTTGCTAGAGGAATGAAATTTTTGTATAGAAAAGTTCATTTCCCTGACAAACAGCAAAAGGCAGAAATGCTTTTCGCTGTATAAATTGACCGACCTGCCGCCGGTCAAGACATTCTATATATTATGGAGGAAAATAAAATGGCAGCAAGACTTTTTTATCAGGAAGATTGTAATCTCTCTTTACTGGAAGGCAAAAAAAATCGCAAATTATCGGCTACGGAAGCCAGGGTACATGCTCATGCACTGAACCTGAAAGATTCCGGCTGTGAATGTTATTATTGGACTTTATGAAGGCAGCAAATCC
>ENA-OPYT01000435-OPYT01000435.1-human-gut-metagenome-genome-assembly--contig:-NODE-435-length-12899-cov-2.654244_pt1 | contig 12899 bp, 16 predicted proteins | sample MGYA00242636_ERZ504480 | MGnify/ENA primary metagenome ERZ504480 (study PRJEB26092, sample SAMD00036228) | human gut metagenome | host: Homo sapiens | study: EMG produced TPA metagenomics assembly of...
CCCCTTTAAACAGATGGCATTTCTACAAATTTCTTCCACATCTTCCGGATTTTACGCGGCAGTAAAAAGTACCTTCCGGGTAAATAATTACCAGCGGGCCATGCTCGCAAAAGCCGTGGCAGCCGGTTTCTACAATCATAACCTCGTCGCTCAGCCCTTTTTGTTCAAGCTGTTTGGCAAACTCCAGCTGCACTTCTTTGCTGCCCGCAGATTTACAGCCGGTACCGCCGCAGACAAGGACATGTGCTCTTATATGCTGCATAAAAAACCCTCCCCGATTTTATTCCTGTTCTATCTTGCCTACAACAAGCTCCTGCACTACTCTGCCGTTAACTACGTGTTCGGCAATAATTTTTTTAACATCTGCCGGTTTTACTTTGCCGTAGGTAATGCGCGGTTCTCCGGGCCGCACAACATCCACCAGCACTTCTTTTTCGCACATGCCGATGCAGCCGGTCTGCTGCACCTGCACATCCGTCAGATGGCGTACAGCCAGTTCGTCAAGCACGGCTTTCATTACTTCGCGCGCACCGGCAGCAATGCCGCAGGTGCCCATGCCGATAATAATTTTGGTAGTGCTGTTCTGACGGACTTTAATATCGTTTTTCAGCTTTTCCCTTAAAGCCTTCAAATCCTCCAAAGTTTTCATTTTATTCCTCCTGCCCGGCATGCAGCGCGCCAAGCTGCTGCCTCAGATATTCTTCAGTCCAGCGGTAAATTTCCGGATGCGCAAAATCGGTGTCTTGCCCCAAAACCTCACGCACTTGGCGAGTGTCAAAGCAAAAAGCGCCGTTTGCCGCTTTATAGTTAAAAACAAGGTTAAGCTCAGGCGCGCCTGCCAGCAAAACGGCAATGCTGCCTGCAATATCGCCCAAAGGCGGACGGTCAATGTTATCTGCCTTAAAAGCAGCTTTAATAACTGTGCCCTCTCCCGGCTGCGATTTAATATCAAAATAGCCGCCGCACTGGCTTGTTACCATATCCATAAAGGGTATGCCCATGCCTACTTTGCGCGTAAGGCGTGTGGTAACAAACGGGTCGCGCACTTTTTTAACCATTTCTTCCGTCATGCCGCGCCCGTCGTCACTGATGGAAAAAGTAAAATATCCGTTTTCGTTTTCATCAATGTCAATTTGCAAATTATGGGCACCGGCCTCAACCGAGTTTTGCGCCAAATCAAGTATATGCAGTGAAAGTTCTCTCATAATTACTGGTATTTTGCCAAAATAGCCTTTAATTTATCCGGCGTCAGCCTGCCGTGGGTATCTTCGTTAACCTGCATAACAGGGGCCAGGCCGCATGCGCCGATGCAGGCAACCGTTTCCAGCGTAAAGCGCAGGTCGTCAGTTGTATGCCCTGCTTTAATGTCAAGTTCTTTTTCCAGCGCCTGCAGAATAGTTTTGCCGCCGCGTACGTGGCAGGCAGTGCCCTGGCATACGCGGATAATATTGCGCCCGCGCGGATTAAGATGGAACTGCGAATAAAAAGTTACAACGCCGTAAATCTGCGCAATGGGGGTGCCGGTTTGTGCGGCAACATATTCCAGCGCGTCTTTAGGCAGATAATTATACAAGGATTGTACTTCCTGTAAAATCGGAATCAGTGCGCCCTTAACGCCTTCATATTTGGCAAGGATTGCGTCAATGCGGGTCTTTTCCGGATTTTCGCCGCCGCAGCAGCTGCATGTTCTCTCCACAAAGCTCATAGTACATTCTCTCCTTACTGTTAAATTTAAATGTACATATATTACTATAACAAAACACCAGCTTATATGCAACACTAATTAACATGTATACTTTAATTAGTATACACTATATCATTTTTAATAATCACGGTTCTCCTAAAAAAACAGCCCGGCTGCCAGCTGCGCCCTTTTTCTGCCGCAAGCGCCAGTTTCAGCTCTGCCACCGTTAAACTTTTAACCGTAATTAAATTTTTAGGGCCGTTAATAAAGCTGTCCATCATGTGCGCGTCGCTGTCGGTAACATAGTTTAAGCCGCCGAGCGCCATTTTCAGCTTCTGCTCTTTTAATTCCCTAATACCGGCAGGGCTTATTTCAGCCGCTGCCAGCCCCATATCCGAAGGCAGAAAGCCAAGCTGCATCAAAAGGCTGTATGAGGGCCTGTCAACATGCGCAGCTATTGCCATGCCGCCCATAGCATTTACTTTTTGTATTACTTCCGCAGCGGGCAGTTTTAATGGCCCAAGCAGCATACGTTCTTCTTCGGCTATAAAGTTATCGTCATCACCAACAATAAACTGCGCGCCAAAACGCTCTGCATTGTTTTTAAGCCCGCTCATATTGGCATCAACTATTTTCTGCCACGTCAGCCAGCTGCTCCAGCGTATCAAACAGCACAACTATGTGCGCTTCTTCGCGGCATTCAACTTCCATGCCCGGAAAAACTTTAACACCGTAGTTTTTGGCTGCTTCAACCGCCGCCGCGGCATTGGCGGAAGCGTTATGGTCCGTAATGGCAACCGCGTCTACGCCGTACTGCGCCGCCCGCATAATAATATGGTGCGGCGTCATTTCTATTTCCGCACAGGGCGAAAGCAGGGTATGGATATGGAAATCAGCCAGTAAGGTTTTCATTTTCCGTTGGTAATGCCAAGGGCATAAAGCTGCCCGGCTACAACATAAGCAGGCAAATCAGTAACGGCAATATTTATATTATTGGCATCGGCTTTTTTAAGGGTTTCTTCTTCTACCGAAGCGCCGCCTGCCACAACCACTGCCGCAAGGCCTATTAAAGATGCCACTGCAGCCACGTTCTGATGCCCCTGCATTGTTACCCATACCATGCCGGGTTCAGCCTGCCCCATAACATTGCTTAAAAGGTCAGAAGCATAGCCGCCCGTAACCTCGGCCTGCATGTCGCCGGTATGCGTTAAAAGCTGCAAATTCAAGCTGTTAATTACTTCCTTTATCTGCATTGTTTTCTTCTCCGTTATCGTTAAAATCGTTATTGTCAATAGGTATCTGCCGTGCAAGCTCCAGCATGCCGTGCGCAAGCTTTTTAACGCTGGCACGCAGTTTAAAAATGCAGTCTATTTCCGTTGCCTTACCCTGAACAATATCTTCTGCAAGGCACTGGCAGTTTGGCGCGCCGCAGGCACCGCAGTCCAGCCCAGGCAGGGAATTGAGCACTTCTTCCATTTGTTCAAACTTCTTCATGGCTTCCAAAATATCGTCGTCAAGCTGCATCATCGGGCGCGGCACCAGTTTTTTTTACATAAGCGCCGGATTTAGGGAAGCCCTCGCAGACCATGCTCTGCTTCATTGCCTCCACCCTGTCTGACGGTTCGTGTTCACGCATCCGCGCAAGGCGCAGCTTAAGGTTCTTTTCCGCCACAAATTTATTTTCAGCCGTCAGCGGGCCGCCGATACAGCCGCCGCTGCACGCGCTGCATTCCACATAATCAACGTCCGGCATTTTATTCATGGAAATCTGCTCCAGCACGTCATATACGTTTTCTATGCCATGCACCGCCAGCCCTTTTTCCACGCCTACAGCCGCAAGTTCGCCGCCGTAACAGCCCCAGCCCATGCCGTAGGAAGAAGCCGCGGTTATTTTTTTGCTTTCTTTAACGCTGCCGATAGAACGCATCAGCCTGCCGTAAATTTCCGAAATGGCAATGCTGCCGGTGAGCTGCGTATGCACTACGTCTACCGACTGGCGGATATTGGCGTCTTTCGACGGGCAGGGCGCCAGAAACCATACGCCAATCTGCGATTCTTCAAGCCCCAGCCGTTCCATGGCCTCTTTTTTTACATAAATTGCGGCAGCCTCCACAGGCGGCAGCACCGGCACCACCTGTTTGATAAGTTCCGGGAACTTAACCTGAATAAGGCGCAGCACCGCCGGGCAGGTACACGAAATTAAAGGCTTGCGCCCGCCATTATAGTTTTTAATGTAGTCTGCAATTTCCAGGGAAATATATTCCGAAGCCACAGCCACGTCAAAAATTTCATCAAAGCCAAGGTTGCTTAAGCCCCCAACGTATTGTTTCCTCCGAAATATCGGCCGGAAACTGCGCATACAGCGAAGGAGGAGGCAAAACGATATTATATTGGTATTTTTGTATTTCTTCCAGTTTGTCCGAATATGCTTCTACCGCGTGATACGCACAGCGGCGCATACATTCGCCGCAGTCTATGCAGCGCGCCGCGATAAGTTCGGCCTTGCCGTTGCGTACCCTGATAGCATCGGTAGGGCACGCCTTAACGCAGGTTACGCAGCCTTTGCATTTGGAAGGCACAAAGCGGACGGAATGAATATAGCCTTCTGCCAATGGGCTCACCTCTTTTACAAGTCTTCGCTGATATGCTTAAACTCCATTGTGATGGAGGTTCCTTCTCCTATTTTAGATTGTATGTCAAATTTATCACTGCATTTCATCATGTTGGGCAGGCCCATACCGGCGCCAAATCCCATCTGGCGGATATAATCCGGCGCTGTCGACCAGCCTTCCTGCATGGCAAGCTTAATATCCGGTATTCCGGGGCCGTGGTCGGTAATGTTTATTACTGTATGGTCCTGAAAAATTTCTGCAGCAACCTTGCCGCCACCGGCGTGAATAAGCACGTTCATTTCCGCCTCATAAGTACCGATGGCTATGCGGCGCACAATATCTGCCGGTATGCCTATTTTTTGCAGCATGCGCTTAATGCCGCTCGAGGCTTCCCCGGCACGGTCAAAATCGCCTCCTGCCACATCATAGCTTATTTTTACAGATTTAGCCCCCGTCATAACCCGCAGCCCCCTTTTTCCTGCGAACATCCGCGCAGCCCGGCCACATATAACAGCCCGCAGGCTTCAAACAGAGTACAGTTTGTTGAAAGCACCGGCATCTGCGCTTCGCGCGCAAAGTCCAGAAAATCCGGCCCGGGCAGCTTGCCGCGCACTATAATAATGCCGCACAAATCAGTAATGCCCGCCGTACGGATAACCTGCATATTTGTAAGGCCTGTACACAAAAGGGTATTGCATTTGGTAAAAGCCAGCACATCACTCATAAGGTCGCTGCCGCAGCAGGTTTCAACGGGGCGTTCCATCAATTCTTCTCCCACAAGGATTTTTGCTTTTAAAACCCTCTGTACATCCTTTAAATTCATTTTTCCCTCCATAAAAATTAAAAATTTTCTGACTTTATTGTAGCGTGTCTGTCCCGGTATGTAAAGCAATTTTCTGCCGCCCGCTGCGGCTCAGCCTGTTTAAAAGGCTGCACTGCATCATTACCATCGACACGCACCAGAACAAAAGTCCCATATCCATATTAAAGTATACATGGTCGGTAAGGCCGCCTGCCAAAATACCAACCAACGCCGCCAGATACCCCTGCCCTACGGCACGCAGCCACGGGCGCACGCCTTTTACTGCCAGTTTAAAGGCATGCCAGGCAAAAACACTAAGCACCAGCACAAAAACAATCAGCCCATGCCAGCCGAGTTCTGCCAGAATATTAAGCATCAGGTTATGGCAGTGGTACATAATTACATTGGGGTTGTTCAAATAAAAATCGTATTCAGGGTAAATATACTGAAATCCGTACCAGCCTACGCCGTAAGGGTGTTCTTCTATAATAAAAAGCGTGCTTTTAAGGTAGGCAAACCGCAGCGCCACGGAGGTATCCTGAGTGCCGAAAATAGACATCAGCCTGTGCCATACCGCACCGTGCATAAAATATACGCCGCCTGCCGCACAAACTGCCAGCGGAATGAGCCATTTGCGCCAGAAAAACAAAAAGTAAAAATCATGGCGCAGGCGCAGGCCACCCAGTTGCCGCGCGAAAAAGTATAAACAAGGCTTATACCAAACACAGCTGCCAGCACCAGTAAAAAGCCGCGTATTTACCTGTTGTTATTTTTATAAACGGCACGGCTATGCTTAAAAGCAGCACCAGATAACCGGGCAAAAATGTTGGGGTTAATTAAAGTGCCGACAACGCGTGTTTTAAGTTCCGGAAACTGCGAAGGGTCTACCCACGGGTCAGTAGGCACAACGCCGGTAAAATGCTGGTAAATGCCAAGCAGGCCGTTGGCAAAGCCTGCCAGCAAAAGCACGGCCAAAAGCTGCAAAGGGCGCGGCCATTCACGCGGCTTCTGCCAGTCAAAATCAAGTTTGCCGTCGCCGCCGTAGCGCAGCACAAGCCATACCAAAAGCACGTACTGCCCCACAACGTAGCCAAAATTATAGGCCGAAACGGCACTATCTGCCGAAAAGCGCAGCGAATACCAGGTAATTGCTAAAAGCAGGTACAAAAGCCCCTGCTGCAACGCGCGGCAGCACAGGCACGCGCTTTAATTTGCGGTACTTAACGGCTACCGCCAGCCCGGCAAAAAAAGTTACCGCCACCATCAGCAGCGTAAACACCTGGTTTACCGGTAATTACTGCCGCCGTTAAAAAAGCAGCAGCAAAAATACATATTTTTCTGCACTGTGGTATTTGGCAACGCCGCCCATTAATTGCACCTTGCCTTTTCTTCCATTAATCTTGTTTTAAACGTGCCTACCAAATATAACGAACCGCAAATAACTACAACGCCGTTACTGCCGGCTTCGTTAACCGCTTCAAGGTATGCCTCATAAACATCACTGCGCGGCGCGGCGTTAGCGCCGATAATATTTGCCAGCTCCTGCGGCTTTGCAGCGCGTTCGCCGCCGTCCGCCGGTACGGTGTAAACCAAATCCATCGGGCGCACAATGGTGTGCAGAACATGCTGCATATCCTTATCGCCCATCATGCCGATAACAAAAACGCGTTTCTGATTCGGATAAAATTTATCAAGTGCCTTGCGCAGAGCTTCCGCGCCGTTAGGGTTATGCGCGCCGTCTAAAATAACATCCGGCTTTTCGCCAATGCGCTCCAGCCTTCCGGGCCAGAAGGTATTGGCAACGCCGATATGCAGCGCAAGTTCGTTAATGCGGTCATCCTGCTTGGAAACAAGTTTGGCCGCCACAATCGCCACAGAAGCATTGGCAATCTGATGCTCACCGGCGAGTTTAATGGTGTAATCGCTGCTGTAAACATCGCCTGCATGCAGGGTAAAGGTCTGCCCGTCCATCGTGCTTTCTTTTTTCTTCACCCCCAAAAAAGCACGCCCCGTAAATATACACCGGCGCCTGCTTAAACATGCTTACGGCGCGTATAGGCCCAATGGCGTCATCGCCCGCAGCCGCCGTAACCACAGGCACTTTTTCTTTTATAATGCCTGCCTTCTGCATGGCAATGCGCTCTATGGTAGTGCCGAGCTTGTCGCAGTGGTCAAGCGCTACATTGGTAATAACGCTTACCACCGGCGTAATTACGTTAGTGCTGTCCCACAGGCCGCCAAGCCCTACTTCTATAACGGCATAATCAACTTTTTCCAAAGCAAAATGCAAAAAAGCCGCCGCCGTTAAAACTTCAAACTGAGTGGGCTGTTCGCACACGCCTTTGGCAACAATGCTGTCTGCCGCCTGCTTAACGGCGCTTATAACCAGTGCAAAAGCCTCGTCCGTAATATCGTTATTGTTAATGCTGATGCGTTCATTATATTTTACAAGATGCGGTGAAATAAACTTGCCTGTTTTTAAATTACCTGCCAAAAGGATATTGGCAATCATGCTGCTTACGGAACCTTTGCCGTTGGTTCCCGTTACATGCACGCTTTTAAATTTATCCTGCGGATTGTCAAGTTCTTTTAAAAGAGCTTCAATGCGCTCCATGCCAAGTTTAATGCCAAATTTTCCAAGGCTGTCCAAATAAGCCAAACTTTCATTATAATTCATTGCTGTTCTCCCGGTTATGTTAATATATGCAAAACGGCACGGCCAAAACTGCCGTGCCGTTTCAACCCTTTATTTAATTTTACTTTAATTCTGCCAAATATGCCATACGTTTTTTCACGGCTTCAATTTTACCGCTTAATTCTTCATATTTAGCACGCTCTTTGGCAATAACGTCTTCCGGCGCTTTAGCCAAAAATCCTGCATTGTTCAGTTTGCCGCCCGCGCGCTGCAAATCTTTTTCCATTGCGGCAAGCTCTTTGCTCAGGCGCTGAGTTTCTTTTTCAACATCAATCAAACCTGCTAAAGGCAGGTATACTTCAATGCCGGTTACAACGGCTGCCATGGCGTTTTCCGGTTTTTCGCCGTTAAGCGGGCGCAGCTCGAGGTTATCAATGCCGCCCAACAGTTTAATGTAGCTGTCGTTATGGGCAACAACCTCGCGCAAATCTTCGCTTACAAGCATAATTGCCGGAATTTTTTTGCCCGGGTTGGCATTAACTTCGGCACGCATATTGCGGATAGCCTTAATGCTGTCCATAATGGCGTTCATGCCGCGTTCTGCTTCGGGGTCAACCAGGCTTTCGTCAGCCACAGGCCATTTGGAAATCATAATGCTTTCCGCTTCGTGCGGCAGGCACTGGTAAATTTCCTCGGTAATAAACGGCATGTACGGATGCAAAAGTTTCATGGCAGATACCAGCACGGTTGCCAGCACATGCTGCGCGGTTGCGCGTTCAGCCGCAGCTTCTTTATTATAAAGGCGCGGTTTGGCAATTTCAATGTACCAGTCGCAAACTTCGCTCCAGATAAAATCGTAAATGGCACGTCCCGCTTCGCCAAGCTCAAAGCGTTCCAACAGTCCGGTAACGTCTTTAACGGTATCCTGCAAACGCGAAAGAATCCATTTATCGGCCAGCGTATACGGCGCAAGTTCTGCGTCCTTGTCGTAGCCTTCCATATTCATCAGCGCAAAGCGCGATGCGTTCCAAATTTTGTTGGCAAAGTTGCGGGTGCCTTCCACGCGTTCCCAGTAAAAACGCATGTCGTTGCCCGGAGTGTTGCCGGTAATAAGCATAAAGCGCAGGGTATCGGCGCCGTATTTTTCAATAACTTCCAGCGGGTCGATGCCGTTGCCGAGCGATTTACTCATCTTGCGTCCCTGGCTGTCGCGCACAAGGCCGTGGATGAATACTTTTTCAAACGGAATTTCCTTCATAAATTCCATGCCCATAATCAGCATACGCGCAACCCAGAAGAAAATAATATCGTAACCGGTTACAAGCACGCTGGTAGGATAGAACTGTTTAAGCAGTTCGGTGTTGTCCGGCCAGCCCATGGTAGAGAACGGCCACAGGGCGGAACTGAACCAGGTGTCCAGTGCGTCCTCGTCCTGATGGATATGCGTGCTGCCGCATTTCGGGCATTTTTTCAAGGTCGGTGCGGCTGGCGCTCATTTCGCCGCAGTCATCGCAGTACCATACCGGAATGCGGTGGCCCCACCAAATCTGGCGGCTAATGCACCAGTCGTGAATGTTTTCCATCCAACCGGTGTAGTTTTTGGTAAAGCGTTCCGGCACAAACTGGGTGCGGCCGTCGGTAACGCAGTCCACAGCGGCTTTTACAAGCGGCTGCATTTTTACAAACCACTGTGTGGAAACAAGCGGCTCTACAATATTATGGCAGCGCTGGCAATGGCCAACTGCGTGGCTGTGTTCTTCTATTTTAACAAGGTAGCCTTCTTCTTTTAAACGCGCAACAATCTGTTTGCGGCATTCGTAGCGTTCCAAACCGGCAAACGGCCCTGCTTCTTCCGTCATAACGCCGTCTTTGCCGATAACAACAATCTCCGGCAGGTTATGGCGCAGGCCCATTTCATAGTCGTTGGGGTCATGTGAAGGAGTAATTTTTACAGCGCCGGTACCGAATTTGGTATCAACATAGCTGTCGGCAATTACCGGAATTTCGCGGTTCAAAATAGGCGAGCGCAAAGTTTTGCCGATAAGTTTTGCATAGCGTTCATCTTCCGGGTTAACGGCAACCGCGGTATCGCCGGGAATGGTTTCCGGACGGGTGGTGGCAATGGTTAAATAGGTATCTTCTTTGCCAACAACCGGGTAGCGTACATACCACAAATGGCCCGGAGTATCTTCATGTTCAACTTCGATATCGCTTAAAGCGGTATGGCAGTTAACGCACCAGTTGGTAATGCGGGTGCCTTTATAAATAAGCCCTTTTTCAAACAGGCTTACAAAAGTTTCGCGTACGGCGCGGCTGCACCCTTCGTCCATGGTAAAGCGCTTGCGTTCCCAGTCACACGAAATGCCAAGGCATTTTAACTGGTTAATAATACGGTCGCCGTATTCTTCCTTCCAAGCCCAAACACGTTTTACAAATTCTTCGCGGCCAAGGTCAAAGCGGGTTTTGCCTTCTTCTTTTTTCAGCACTTCTTCTACCTTAATCTGGGTAGCAAGGCCAGCATGGTCATAACCGGGCATCCACAAAGTGTTATCGCCCATCATGCGGTGCCAGCGGATTAAAATATCCTGCAAAGTGTTGTCAAGCGCATGGCCCATGTGCAGCTTGCCGGTAATGTTCGGAGGCGGAATTACAATGCTGAACGGCTTTTTGCCCGGTTCCGGCTCTGCATGGAAATATCTGTTCTTTTCCCAAAATTCATACCATTTCTTTTCAACAGAAGCGGGGTCATAAACTTTGGGGATGTTGTGTTCTTCTGTCATGTTTATTCCTCCAGTCATAAATTTGCAAAAGTAATAAAAAACGTCCTGTTTATTACAAACAGGACGACAAAATCGCGGTACCACCTATCTTCCCGGCCAAAGCCGGACACCTTGAAACGCTTAACGCACGCTTACGGGCAAGCTTACTTTCAGTTCAGCCTGCCAACTCCCGGACTACTTCAAAGCCATTGCTTTAGGCACGTTGCAGCCGTGCGCGCCCTCTCTGCAAAAGCCTGTGCTTTTACTACTTCCGTTCATAGTTATTAACAGTATTTTGATAGTTAATATCTTATCAATTTCAAGGCGCGCTGTCAAGCGCAGAACAGGTTTATAAAGTTATTTTGTTTTACCGGCAGGTTCGTGGCAATGGCAGCAGCCGCCGCTTTCGCAGCCGGAACAGCCACCGCCCGGGCAGCCTATACATTCGCCGCGGCGGAATTTTTTCCAGCAATAGCGCGCCGCCATAACAATTGCAGCAAGTAAAACAGCACTGATAATCCATGTAGCCACAGCTGTTTGCTCCTTTCTTTAAAAGACGCTGTAAACTGCGCAGGAACAAAGCCCGCGCAGTTTGCGTTTTAACATTATTATATCACAAAGGTTTTAATTAAGCATTTACCGAACGCAGGGATTCTTTAGCTTTCGGCGCCGGGCGGAACATCATGTACAGCATAATGAGTGCAACCACGCAGGCGGCAGCAGTCATGCCCGTAAAGGCTTCGCCCATGATGAGCACAAGACCGAACTGGTAAATCATAAAGGTCATGGCATAAGCAAATACGTTCTGGAAGATGATGGCAAACCACAGCCATTTGCGGCTGCCGAGCTCTTTGTTCATGGTGGTAATTGCAGCCAGGCACGGGCTGTCAAGCAGGTTGAACACCAGGAAGCTGAACGCCGCCATCGGGTTTTGGAACATGCCCATGGTTGCTGCCCACAGGCTTGCATCGTCTTCGGCAAGTTCGCCAACGCCAATCAATACGCCAATGGTGCTGACAATGGCTTCCTTGGCAACGAAGCCGGAGATAGAAGCCGCAACAGCCTGCCATTCGCCGAAGCCCAGCGGTGCAAAAATCCAGGCGATTGCCCCGCCCATGGAAGCGATAAAGCTGTCTTCAGGTTCTACCATGCCATAACCTTCAGCGCCAATGCCGTAAGTGGAAAGATACCACATTACCACGCAGACAAGGAACAGAACGGTTGCAACCTTTTTAATGAAAGCAAAGCAGCGTTCCCAGGTATGCAGCAATACATTTTTAGCAGCCGGAATATGGTACTGCGGCAGTTCCATAACAAACGGTGCAGGGTCGCCTGCAAACATTTCGGTTTTCTTTAAAATCAGGCAGGAAAATACAACGGAGATAATGCCGATGAAGTACATAATCGGGGCCATGTACCAGTCGCCGCCCATAATTGCACCGGCAATCAAAGCAATAACCGGCAATTTAGCACCGCAGGGAATGAAGGTTGTGGTCATAATCGTCATACGGCGGTCGGTTTCCGTTTCGATAGTGCGGGTTGCCAGAATACCGGGCACGCCGCAGCCGGAAGAAATAAGGAACGGAATGAAGCTTTTGCCGGACAGACCGAATTTATGGAAAAATACGGTCCATAATAAACGCGATACGCGCCATATAACCGCAGTCCTCAAGCAGCGCCAGCAGGAAGAACATAATTGCCATCTGCGGCACAAAGCCAATCGGTGCGCCAAGGCCGCCGATAATGCCGTCAACCACCAATGATACCTGCCATTCGGCAGCACCGGCATTTTCCATAGCTTCCTGTACGGAAGGCATAATCATTTCGCCGAACAGCACGTCATTGGTCCAGTCGGTAACATCCGTGCCGATTGTAGTAACGGCAATATAATAAACAAAGAACATTACGGCTGCAAAAATAGGCAATGCCAAAATGCGGTTCGTAACAATCTGGTCAATCTTATCGGAAGTAGTCATGCCTACTTTAACGTTTTTTAACGCAATCGGTCATTAAGCCGGTAATGTAATCATAGCGGGCGTTGGTAATGATGCTTTCGCAGTCGTCATCAAGCTTTTCTTCAACGCCGGCAATAATTTTTTCAAGCTGCTTTTGAATAACATCCGGCAGATTATATTTAGCCCATACTTCGCGGTCGCGCTCAAACAATTTAACAAGCGTCCATCTTGCACCGGTTTCCGGCAGGGAACTGCCCATAATGTATTTAATTTCTTCCAGCGCTTTTTCCACATCAGCATTAAAATGCAAGGGTTTGCACTCAACATTTTTGGCTTTGGCCATTTCAACAGCTTTGGCGGCAGCTTCTTTCAGCCCCAGCCCGCTTAAAGCGGAAGTTTCAACAACCGGGCAGCCAAGTTTTCTGCCAAGCGCCGCAGTATCAATTTTATCG
>ENA-OPYT01000436-OPYT01000436.1-human-gut-metagenome-genome-assembly--contig:-NODE-436-length-12883-cov-2.278144_pt1 | contig 12883 bp, 14 predicted proteins | sample MGYA00242636_ERZ504480 | MGnify/ENA primary metagenome ERZ504480 (study PRJEB26092, sample SAMD00036228) | human gut metagenome | host: Homo sapiens | study: EMG produced TPA metagenomics assembly of...
GATTTTCCTGCGCCAGTTCGGGCATCCCCCGTATTGGACGGAAGAGCTCGCGCGGTATTCTTTTGTCTGGTTCGTCTTTTTTCGGGGGCTTCCTACGCCGGCCCGCCTCGCCGCGCACAACCGGGTCACCATCCAGTTCCGCCCCTTCCCCAAATGGGTGGGCGACGCCTGTATGCTCCTCAGCGACGGCGTGTGGCTGTTCTTCAACATCGTCATGGTCGTGGAAAGCCTCACCGTGATCCGCGAACTCCGGGAATTCCCCTACGCCACGCCCGCCCTCGACTGGCAGCTCTCCTATATCTATTTCATCTTCCCCATCGCCTTTACGCTCATGTCCGCCCGCATCATTCAAGTCAACGTGATGAAATTCATCCTGAAAAAAGAGCTCACCGCGCCAGACAGGATTGAAATCGAGGAAAGCCGGAAAGCTTTCGCGGACGGAGGGAAGCCATGAGCCCGGCGGGAGTCCTCTTTGCCACCTTTGCGGTGCTGATGCTGCTCGGGTCACCCATTACCGTGGCGCTCGGCGTAGCGGCCATGGCCGCCCTCTACACGGTGGACCAAAACCTCGTCACGCTGGTGCAGATCGCCTTCACCTCGGTCAATTCCTTTCCCATCATGGCCTTGCCCGCCTTCATGCTCGTCGGGGCGCTCATGGAATGCGCGGGCATTTCGCGGCGGCTTGTCGCCATCGCGGAAAACATCGTCGGCCCCATCCCCGGCGGGCTCGCCGTCTCCACCGCATTGGCCTGCGTGTTTTTCGGGGCGATTTCCGGTTCCGGCCCCGCGACGACCGCCGCCGTGGGGATGCTTATGATCCCGGCCATGATCCGGCGGGGATTCAGCAAGGGCTATGCGGCTGCGGCTGCGGCGACCGCCGGGGGCGTGGGCATCATCATCCCCCCGAGCATCCCGATGGTCGTCTATGCGGTGTCGGGGCAGCAATCCATCACCAAAATGTTCCTCGCCGGGGTAATGCCCGGCATCATGATCGCGGTGGGGCTCGCCGCCATGCACCTCTTCCTCTGCCGGAACATGCCCGTGGCGGAAGATCTCCAAAGCGGCTCGGGGGACTCGCTGCTCAAGGCGCTCAAGGACGGGCTTTGGTCGCTCATGGCTCCGGTCGTCATCCTCGGCGGCATCTACGGGGGGTTCTTCACGCCGACCGAGGCCGCCGTGGTCGCCATCTTCTACTCCATCTTCGTCGGGCTGTTCATCCACCGCGAGCTGACGTTCGGGGGTATCCGGCACTCGCTCCAGATCACCTCATGGATGACCGGGCGCGTGCTGATCATCATGTTCACGGCCTACGCGTTCGAGCGGCTGCTCGTCCAGTACCGGATACCCGACATGATTGTGGAGCACATCCTCGGCTTCACCTCGGACGTCGCCGTCATCTGGATGTTCGTCATCGCCCTGCTGCTCTTTCTGGGGATGTTCATGGAGACGCTGGCGATCATCCTGCTGGCGACGCCCGTACTCCTGCCGGTCATGACCGCCTTCGGCGTGGACCCCATCCACTTCGGCGTGGTGCTGGTCTGCTGCTGCGGGGTCGGGTTCTCCACGCCGCCCCTCGGCGAAAACATCTTCATCGCCTCGGGCATCGCCGACACCACGCTTGAGGATATCTCCTACAACGCACTGCCCTTTGTCTTCGTAACCGTGGGCGTCATCATCCTCTGCGTCTTCGTCCCGGACATCGTGCTGTTCCTTCCGCGCATGATGTATTGAGCCGCACGGAATACGGGAACGGGCACTCTGCCGCGCTTTTCAATCCGAACGGGGAGCCGCGCCGTTTTCGGCCAGACATCGCCCCGCAGAAAGCCCAAGGCTTACGATTGCAACAGTTCCGTTTCCACACGGAGCCTTTCCCACAAAAAAATCCCGAAGCCCTCGCTCCGGGATTTTTCTTCACGCTATACATTAACAAGGAAATCCGGCCTGTCCCACTCTGTCGGGCAACAAGGGTACGGCTCAACGCCTTGGTAATAGGGAGTATGGACGTAGGCCGCGCGGGATATTCCTTTGTCCTGAATTTTCCCCTCCCCGCATTCTTCACATCAGAAGGTCGCTTCCTGCCCGGTGGCTTGGGCCAATTCGCGGAAAAGGCGCAGGCTCTCTTCGGCCTCGGTCTTCTCCATCTTGTGCATGGCGAATCCGGCATGGATAATGATATAGTCCCCGATCTCCACTTCCTCGGGCAGCAAAATGCCGGAAACGGTCAGGCAGGTCGGCCCGTTGCCCACGGTGGCCTTCAACATGCCGTCATCAGACTTTTCAATGACTTTCGCAGGGATGGCAAGACACATAATGAGTCCTTTCGCTGATTTTCGGCCCCGCGGGAACGGAGGTTTTTCACAAAAACGGATGCCGTGCGGGGAAAATGATAGTATCCATCCTCACGCCCTCAGGCAAGCCCGAACCTCCGATTTCGCATGAGATATCCCCGAAAAGGGCCATAGCGTATTATTGACATCCTTACCATTCGGCTTTATGGGTAAAGGCATGAATACGCTAAAGCCCATCAAAGACGCAACGACCAGCTTCTCCCGCTCCGTGCTGGGGACGCTGCTTTTTGCTTTCGGGCTTTTTCTGTGTTCCTCCTTTTCCGCGCAAGCGCACATAGACAACGATGTCAGCAGGCAGTTCGAAGCCCTCCTTGAAGCGGCCCCTTCGGCGGACGTCTTCAAGGATCAGCATTCCGAACTGGAAGGCAATGACATCGGCCCGCAGCTCCAGCGCTTCGATGCGGTTGATGAAGATTCGGTGCTTGTCGAAGCGTCCAGCGGTTGGCGGCAGCTTGACGCGGCGCTTGCCCGTTCCGAAAGGAACCTCTTCGCCAGCATTTCCGAAACGCTCAACGGCAACATAAGCCAAACGACGGCCCGGACGCCCAAGAGCGTCATCGACAAGACCCTGCCGCACTCGTCGGGGTATGCCGCCGCGTTGGCCTCCGCGCCTGTCCTCCCGCAGATTTCCGTCACTCCGGTGGCGCTGCCCATCGGCACGCCCCTTTGCTTCCTTCCCGCCGAACGCGGGCTTGTCGCCTACCCCACGCCTCCCCCATACGGTTGCTAGAGCTTCCGCTTTTCCGTCCTTCGCTTTCTGCGTGACAGAAAAGCCCTGACTCGCGCAGCCGGTCTTCTGCACTCCTCACACGTCTCCCCCGCAGAATATCCGGAACGCCCGAATCAGTGTGCGTCCTGTCGGCGGTTCCGCCGTTCCCGACAGCATTCTGCTCCTGCAACCGTGTGAGAGGCCTTCATGAAACTCTCGTTCCGATATGCGATTGCCGCCATTGTCATGGCCGGCGCGCTTTTCCTCCTGTCTCCGACGCTTATGCCGGAAGACGTCAACCTGCCGGGCGCGTCCCGCATCAGTCTGGGCCTCGATCTCAAGGGCGGCGTTCAGCTCACGCTGGGCGTGGATACGGAAAAAGCCGTTCAGTCCGCACTCATCAACAGCGGGCAAGTGCTTCGCCAGAAGGCCCGTGAGGCCGGGATCACCGTCCTTGGCCCCCGCCAGATGCCCGGCGGCGTGCAGGAACTCATCATCGCCCGCGCCAACCAGGTCGATGCGTTCCTTGCCCTCGCCAAGAAGGACGCCCCTCAAGTCGTGCCCGGAACGCCCCGTACCGGTTCCGACGGCGCGGTCCACCTGCCCTACTCGTTCACGCCGGCCTTCGTTAAGCAGACGCAGGATCTGGCCCGTGGATCAGGTGCTGCGTACCATCTCCAGCCGCATCGACCAGTTCGGCGTGGCGGAACCGGATATCCGCAAGCAGCAGGGCGACCGTATCCTCATCCAGCTTCCGGGCCTGACCAACGTCAACCGTGCCGTCCAGCTCGTCGAGAAGTCCGCCGATCTGTCCTTCCACCTCGTCCGCGACGACATTTCCCAAGGCTATCTGCCTCCCGGCGTCGCCTTCTATCCCATGACGGGCAAGCACGGCGAAGCGACCAACGCCAAACTGGCGCTCGACAGCACCCCGCTCCTGAGCGGCAAGGAAGTGGCCGACGCCCGCCCCGGATTCGACAATAAAAACACTTCGATGGTCAGCCTGTCGTTCACCCCTCGCGGCGCGGCCCTGTTTGAAATGGCCACCGGCGAACATGTCGGCAAGCGCCTCGCCATCGTGTTGGACGGGACCATCCACAGCGCTCCGGTGATTCAGGAAAAGATCGCGGGCGGTACGGCCAGCATCAGCGGCCAGTTCACGCCCGAAGAGGCGCAGGACCTCGCCATCTCCCTGCGTTCCGGTTCCCTCGCGGCTCCGGTCCACGTGCTCGAACAGCGCACGGTAGGCCCCGCCCTCGGCGAAGCGTCGATCACCAGCGGCATCCTCGCCGCACTCATCGGCACGCTGGCGGTCATGATCATCATGCCCCTGCGCTACGGCTGGTCCGGTATGCTTGCCAACGGGATGCTTCTCTGTACCCTCAGCCTGCTCATGGGCGGCATGGCCGCGCTCGGCGCGACCCTGACCCTGCCGGGCATAGCGGGCGTCGTGCTGACCATCGGTATGGCCGTGGACGCGAACGTCCTCATCTTTGAGCGAATACGCGAGGAGTTGGCCCTCGGCCTGACGCCTCCCAAGGCCATCAAGGCCGGTTTCGAGCGTGCCAACCTTTCCATTGTGGACTCCAACCTGACGACGATCATCGTCGCGGCCATCCTGTACCAGTTCGGGACCGGCCCGGTACGCGGCTTTGCCGTCACCCTGACTCTCGGCATCATCGCCTCCATGTTCTCGGCGATCTTCCTCTGCCGCATCGCTTTCGACGCGTGGATGAAGCACACCAACGGCACCCGCCTCAGTATGCACGGCCCCATGGAACTGCGCGCCCTGTCGGGTTACCTGTCCCACTTCCCCTTCCTCAAGCGCGTGAAGCACGTGGGCGTACTGACGCTTCTGCTTGTGATGGTGGCGGTTTCCGTGGGTACGTGGCGCGGCGGCCTTCAGTACGGCGTCGACTTCTCGGGCGGCGTTGCGGCGCAGGTCCGGTTCGAGCACCCCGTTTCGGACAAGCAGCTCATCGGAGCGCTTGATCCCATGCATCTCGAAGGCCTGATGACCCAGCAATACGGCGACAACAATTCCGTCTGGCTGCTCCGTTTCGGCCTGCCCGACATGCCCGCGCAACAGCTCGGCGAAGCCCTGCTCAGCCATCTCCAGACCGTGGACGACGGCGGGACGGTCTCCTTGGATCGTCTGGAAACGGTCGGCCCCAAGGTCGGCGATGATCTCCGCAGCTCGGCTCTGGAAGCCATCTATTATGCGCTGCTCCTGATCACAGTGTACATTTCGGGGCGCTTCGAACAGCGCTGGGGCACTGCTGCCCTGCTCGCCGGAGCGCTCACGGCCACCATGATCGCCCTGCAATGGATGGGCGTACCGACGGAAGGCCGCATCCTTGCGGCCCTGCTGCTGACCCTGTTCCTGTGCTGGCGGTTCCGCCTCTCCTTTGCGGCGGGAGCGATGGCCAGCCTGATATTCGACGTCACGACGACCACCAGCCTGCTGGTCATCCTCGGGCAAGAAATCGATCTGAACATCGTAGCGGCACTTTTGACCATCATCGGCTATTCGCTGAACGATACCATCGTGATTTACGACCGAATCCGTGAAACCCTGCGGCGGGAAAACCCCGACTCGCCGCGCCCGCTGCCCGAGATCATTCAGGAAGCGCTTGGCGACACCATGAGCCGTACCCTGCTGACCGCAGGCACGACGCTCGTGGCGGCCCTCGCCCTGTTCCTGCTCGGCGGCCCGGTCATTTACGGCTTCGCATTGACTATGCTCATAGGTGTTTTCATGGGCAACGATTTCCTCCCTGTTCGTCGCAGCGCCAATGCTTCCCTGTTTGGCGACACCCTTTCGTTCAAGACGGCCGTTACCCTAGGCGTCTTTGAACGGCCCGGCGAACACGGCGTGGTTTGATGGCGGGAAACCTCCTCTCCCCGCCCCGTTTCCATGAATACGGGACCATCAACGCTCCCCTGTTGATGGTCCGGGAGGACAGGATTCACCCCCTGAGATTCCGTCCTCCGAAGACGACGCGTCGGGCGTTTTACGGCCGCCCGGCGGGTTATGCAAGCGCGGATTCCGGGTTTTCTCCTCCACCCGGGCTCACCTTCTTTCCCCTGTGAAGGTGGCCGCGTTCGGGCAACATCCATCCCCCTGAGGATGTCGCCCCTCTCCTCGGACGGCGTCGGCACTACCTCCTCAGTGCCGGCGCCGCTTACTTTGGAAATTGGGGAGGGGAGGGAAGGGGCTTTCATTCACGAAAGCCCCCTTTCCTCCCCCTCCCCCAAAACCCCCACCCCCTCCTTTCCCCAAAAGACTTTCATCCTTATCGAATCCCTCATGAGGGATATACAGGAGAAGACGAGGCAGGCTTCGGTAAATGGGTCACGCTGAGTAAAACCTGTTGGAAGGCTGAAGGTAATGAGTGGGTAAAACAGGGAAAGTGGGCAATGGTATCTTCGCTGCTAGGGAAAGGGGCGACCGGGGAAGGCAAGGGAATCGCTTCCAATCGTTTTGCCCTTGGGATACGTTCCCCTCCACACCGGATGCACAAAGGCGTTTTTTCTTTGGAAGAGATGCCTTGTTAGAGGAAGCCCGCGTTTTCGGGAACTCTGGGAACAGAGATGCGAATAATCATCTTTTTAAAAATAAAAAAGATAGCTGTGATACGGTTGGGTTAGCTGGGGGAGGGAAGGCTTTTTCAAAAAATGCCCCTTCCCCAACGCCACTGGAGCATTTCAAAAGCTATTCACCCTACCCCACTGAAAACATTCATATGGAGATGTGCCATGTCCACGTTTACGCCGCCAGCCCTGCACGGCATCATCGGTTATCCTCTCGGGCACAGCATGAGCCCGCTCATGCACAATACGGCCTTCAAGGCATTGAACCTGCCCGGCGTCTATCTTTCATGGCCCATTGAACCGGGACGGCTTCCCGCCTTTGTGGACGCTGCCCGGCTGCTGAATATCCGGGGCTGCTCCATCACGATTCCCCATAAGATCGACATCATCCCCTTATTGGACAAAACAAGCGAAAACGTAAAGGAGATGGGTGCCTGCAACACCATCTATCGTGACGGCGAAAAAATCTGCGGAGAAAATACCGACGTGATCGGATTCACGGCTCCGCTGCGAAGGCGCTCATTGTCTCCGGAAACCCGCGTGCTCGTGCTCGGTGCGGGAGGCGTTTCGCGGGCGGCCATTGCGGGACTGCGGAGGCTCGGCCTCGCCAATATTACGCTCACCAACCGCCGGAAAGAGCGCGCGGAAGCCCTCTGCAACGAATTCGGTTTGCTGTGCGCTCCGTGGGAAGAGCGCGGAGACGTCCCCGCTGACCTCATCATCAACACGACATCACTCGGCATGACCGGGGCCCAAGAGCATGAAACGCCCTACCCTTCGGCATTTCAAGGTAGCGGCATTGCCTACGATCTGATCTACACGCCGTTCCAGACCCGTTTCTTGCTCGACGCCGCGGCTGCGGGCTGGGAAACCGTCTCAGGCCTCGACATGTTCATCGGGCAGGGGGACGCGCAGTTTCACCTGTGGACGGGACACCATCTTCCAAGAGAAGCCATAACAGCGGTGACTTCCACGCTTTACGGATAATAAAAAAAAATCGCCACACACTTCCATTTCCCCATAAATCGGTTCATTTCAAAAAATACGGCGAAAAGATTAAACTTTCCGCCGTATTGCTTTCCAAAAAACTGTGTCCGGCAGAACTCCTGCTGGTCAGCCTCCCCACCAGCCGAAAGTCTTTTGGGATGGGGAAAAGGGGGAGGTTTGGAGGGGAAGGACCTTCTTCAGAACGCCCTTCCCCCAATCTTTCATTCATCCAACGCCCGCATCACCTGTTCCGGAGTAATGGACTGCATACACGCATGGTTGCGATCACAGTGCTTCTTTCCGTGCAGCGTACAGGGGCGACAATCCAGCTGCGACTCAAGAACCCGATCCTTCGGCCCCGCCGGGAAAAACCCCCATTCTTCCGTCGTGGGCCCAAACAGCGCCAAAACGGGCGTGCCGACCGCCCCCGCAAGATGCATCGGGCCGGAATCTCCCGTGATCAATAGGGAAGAGGACTTCAACAACGCGCATGTCTCACGTAGGGATGTGCGATTGGTAAAATTGCGGGATGCGGGAATCCCTTCCATGCCGCTGCCACGGCCAATGACGATCCACGGTATGCCGTGCGACTCGAAAAGCTCCATGAGCTGACGCCAGTATGCCTCTTTCCATGCCTTATCAGGGTGCGTGGCATACGGATGCAAGGCTATGGGAGGAGTGCCCGCCTTATCCGGAAGCTGTTCCAGCAGGCGTTGTCCTTGCCTGATCTCCTCATCGGAAAGCCAAATGTGGGGCAAAAGCGCGGCACGGGGAGGAGGCGTAGCCTCCACGGCAAGGGCATAACGCTGCGGGACGTTCCATAGCCTGAGTTCATTCCGGAACAGCCGCCCTTTGCTCCGCAGGAATAAACGACGCTCAAGGCCAAGTTTGCGATAGCCTTTTACAGGCCCTTTCCACAATAGGGAAAGCAAACGGGTACGCAGGGTGCCATGCAGATCGAGCAATCCCTGCCCTGCGTGGGCTTCCGCCAGATCGCGGAAAACGCCAAGCTGACGCGGAAATCTCAAATCCTCCTTGGCGAGCCCAACAATGGAACGCACAGCCGGGTGTCCTTCCAAAAACAGGGGCAAATGCCTCACGGGTGATGACCGTGAACGTCCAACCGCGTGTGCGGTGCCAGTATTCGAGAACTCCGGTGGTCAAGGCAACATCGCCGAGGGCGCTCAGGCGGATCACAACCCATTCCGTAGGGGCTGAGGCGTCATGGAAAGATGAAGTTGTCATGCCCGGAAACTATCAGCGGCCATTCCAAAAGAAAAGGATTTCTCTGTGGCCCCATGTGAAGAAGATCCCCTTGCAGAAGCGGGGACAAGGGATTTTGATTCAGCCCCTCTTGCTCTTTGTGCCATGATCCGCTAAAGTCTTTCGCTGGACGGAGAGGTAGCGAAGCGGCCGTAACGCGCTCGACTCGAAATCGAGTTACCGGTGATGAGCTGGTACGTGGGTTCGAATCCCACCCTCTCCGCCAGAATTTCATCCAGCTGAGTTCGGAGTAGTCCAAAAAGCCTTGCCTGCAAGGGATTAGGCGAAAAGGACTATCCGAACGAGGCCGGGAAAATCCATAGACACCCCATCATTTTGGGGGTATTCTAAGGGGTATGAAATCCCTTGCCAGGAGAATACCCCCCATGTCTCGCTCTTCCGCTCTCACAGACACCGCCATACGCGGCGTTAAGCCCGCATCCAAGCCCCAAAAACTCTTTGACGGCAACGGTCTGTTCCTTTTTACGCTCCAAGCGGTGCGAAAAGCTGGCGCGTCAAGTACCGTTTCCAGGGCCGCGAAAAACTGCTGACCCTCGGCACATACCCCCAGCTTTCTCTCAAAGAAGCGCGTGAAGCCTGTGCTGCCGCCAAAAAACAGTTGAGCGGGGGTACCGACCCTTCCGCTGAAAAGAAGCTGAAAGCCAGAAGCGCTCAAAATTCGTTTGAAGCCGTGGCCCGCGAGTGGCACGCCAACCAGACGCCCGGCTGGACAGCACGGTATGCCGAGGACGTTCTGGAACGTATCGACAAGAATATTTTCCCCTATCTTGGCTCACGGCCCATTGCCGACATCACCCCGCCGGAACTTCTCTCCGTACTGCGAAAAAATCGAAGCTCGCGGAGCCATTGATCAGGCCCATCGGGTTTTGGGCATCTGCTCCCTGATTTTCCGCTATGCCATCGCTACAGGCCGCGCCGAGCGCGACACAGCCGCCGACCTGCGCGGCGCGCTTAAAACGCGCGTGGTGACGCCACGCCCCGCCATCACCGAGCCGGAAGCCATCGGCGGCCTGTTGCGGGCTATTTATGATTTCCCCGGTACCTTCACCGTCAAGGCCGGACTGCAACTGCTGGCGCTGACCTTTCTACGCCCGAGCGAAGTCCGCCTGGGTGAGTGGTCGGAAATCGACTTTGAGGAAAAAATCTGGCGTATCCCGGCAAAACGCATGAAAATGCGCCTCGACCATATGGTGCCTCTTTCCTCTCAATCGTTGGAGATTCTCCGTGATTTGTATGAGGTAAGCGGCGACGGTCGATTGATGTTTCCGGGCTTGCGCTCACCCGAAAAGGCCATCAGCGACGCGGCATTTATCGCAGCTCTGCGCCGCATGGGCTATGCCAAGGAAGAAATGTGCGCTCACGGCTTCCGGGCTATGGCCTCCACTCTGCTGAACGAGCAGGGCTATTCTGACCGATGTAATTGAAAAGCAGCTTGACGCATAACCCGCGCGAAAAAATACGCGGCATCTACAACCGGGCTGAATATTTGCCGGAACGCCGTAAGATGATGCAGGAATGGGCCGATTATCTGGATACATTGCGGCATGAAACAACTCAAAAGAAGTTCTCTGTACCGGAGGAAGCATGAAAGAAGACGCTATGAACGAACATGACATTTGCGTATCCGTAGGGAAGATACAAGAAGAATCTCAAATCACAACTAAGGATATGGGCTGGAGTGAAGAGGTAAAAAAAACGAATGCAACAGGCCGGTTACGATGACATGGACATGATTCGGGCATGGTATAGTTGAAAAAGACTATTTCCAACTTACCGGGAGGCACGGATTTTTGCAGCGCGACACTTCCATTTGGGTGTCGCTCACAAAAACCGCGCCACCCTTCACATATTGCCCGTTCACATCCTTTGTTGTACTCATAAATTCATGCTGGACTTAAAAAATATACCATTGGCCAGGGTCAAAGATGCTTTCAGACTGAATGAAAATGATGCCGAAACCCTTGTGGATCAACTATGGCCGCAGAGCGTATTCCCATGGGAGCTATGGGGTAAGGCATACAATACATTCTGGCGTAACGTTGCCGCCAGTAATGCGGAAATGTTCAAGCTCAACAATCCCCCATACCCGGAAATCACCGGGATATGGGCGGACGCTCATGTAAACGTATGGCGCGAGAAAATGTCTGCTTTTTTCTCCGAACTGGCTTTTATTCTCCCTGCCGATTCCCTACAAAAGGGACTGAACTATATTCTTGAAGAAACATACGCAGACAGCAGTACTATTTTCCCCACAGAACGAGAGGCATTATTCAAAAGCCTGTTTGAAGCTGAAAGTGAATTTAATTGGTATTGCTTTCATCCTATTGATACAGAAAACTTAAGGAAATGCTGAACAATAAATCGTTCAATATACCCAAAAACAGCTATCATTTTATTTCTCAGATATTCCCCGACACTATGGTTGTGGACAAATTCGCCGCTGTCCGCCATCTGCTTCTTTGCGAGTATCCTTTTGACCATGAAGTCAAAGGGCTCACCCGGCATTTTGTTGAGCGGGTCAAGGCAACGTTAGCGGCAGAGAATCCCCGAGATTCACTTCCCGCCGTGGCACAAGAGAGCAATACCTCCGGCCCACTCCATGAGAGCCCCACAAACCCTGCGCAAGGGGCCGCTCCCAGTGCATCACGACAGGAACATATTCAAAACAACCAATATACTATCCTCATTCCTCGCGCTTTGTGGGAACATAGGGAGCCGCAACAAGTATGTGCTGACATGCGGGTTGCCGGGTATACGGATGACGCCCCCATTGCTCATGCCCTCCATTATTGGGTGGGGATCAAAAACCTGACGGAAATCGGAACTCTTTTACGCGGAGAAGGCATTTCAGACAGCGCCAGACATAAATACGCCCGGAAAAAAACTCAAAGAGGCAGAAGGACGTTACCGCACGGAATAGTCCACTCCCATTTCCCGGTCTTTCCGAATTTTCCCGGAATTTCCCGTATTGCGTTCCCGGATTTTCAGCCTTTTTCATGGCTTAGTGCCTCCTAAGTTCGATAGCAACTTAGGAGGCTTTTTATGTCACAGAAACAACTGCCCACATCCATCAAGCGTTTACTCCGTCTTCATCAGGTTCTCGCCCGTGTTCCCATCAGCAAAAGCTCATGGTGGGAAGGTTGCCGCAACGGGCGTTATCCCAAGCCCATCAAGCTCGGCCCCCGCACTACCGTATGGAGAGAGGAAGATATTGCCGCCTTCATAGAGAATCTCGGTAAGCAGGGGACGAATAATGAGTAATCCCCTGCAAACCTTTCAAGACATTTTGAACGACAAAGGATTGATCCCCTCTGAAATCATGGCGGATGGGAAATTGCACCGCTGTCCTACACTGACCAAGCCGCACAAGCAGAACGGCGCGTATATTGCGCATTGTGACAGCCCGGCGACGCTTTGGTGGTGCAATTGGGAAAGCGGGGAACAGGGCACGTTTACGGAAGCCGAGGAAAAGATTCTTTCCCCGGTTGAGCGGGAGATATGGCGGCAGCGTCACAACGCCATACGGCGGCAACGCGAGGCGGAATGCGCTCAACGGCATGAGGAGGCAGCGCGGCAGGCGCAAAAGCGCTCTGAACGCTTCTTTTCCCTGCTCGTCGGAGCATGCCTATCTGCGGCGTAAAGGCATCCCCGCGCTCGGTAATGTGCGGCAGGACAGGAATGGAATGTTGCTCATTCCTGTTAGGGATAGTTCAGGTAAGGTGCAAAGCCTGCAATATATCGCTCCCGACGGAACGAAACGTTTTTTCGTGGGCGGAAAAGTCCAGGGCGGGCATTTCGTCATTCCCGGGAAGACGGAAAAGCCGTTTGTCCTCTGCGAAGGATACGCCACCGGAGCCAGTATTCATCTGGCCTGCGAATGTACCGTATATGTGACATTCTCAGCCAATAATTTGTCTGTGGTGGCAAATATCGTGCGGCGCAAGTTCCCGGATGCCTCCAT
>ENA-OPYT01000437-OPYT01000437.1-human-gut-metagenome-genome-assembly--contig:-NODE-437-length-12879-cov-4.090104_pt1 | contig 12879 bp, 9 predicted proteins | sample MGYA00242636_ERZ504480 | MGnify/ENA primary metagenome ERZ504480 (study PRJEB26092, sample SAMD00036228) | human gut metagenome | host: Homo sapiens | study: EMG produced TPA metagenomics assembly of...
ATTCCGCTGGGTGAAAACGAGATAACCCCCCACCGTTTCGTCTATACGCTGGAATATAACTGCTTCACGGTCAATCTGGAATTCGACGTGTTCTATCCTTCCTGCACAGTCTTCGATCCTGCGACCGGTGAACAGAAAACCCACTGGATGCCGATGCTTCCGCTCGACAAGAACTGTTTCACGGTATCCGAACCGGAACTGCGGTATATGGGTGAAAATACGGACGAAAACGGCCCTATGAGCGAATACTACTACCGACAGGAGTATCTTTTCCAGGTCAATCGGGATGTGGAGCCTACGGAATACGACTACCAGTTGTTGAGCCGTCATATGTACGTCGCACACTATTAAACCGAAAACACGGGGCACAGCCCCATCAGACAACCCCTCCGAGAACTCGGAGGGGTTGTGTCTTTGTCGCCGACACCGAGGAAAATCAGCACCTCCGTTGCGATTCTGCGAATAGTTTTATATATTTGCAAGCGAAAAATCCGGAGCGGACCTGCAACGGCCGAACAGGGAGAACGATTTGCCCGACACCGCTTTAGCTTTGTCCGGACTGAAAAAAACCGACTGCAACGACGGCTCCGCAAAACGAAAAATGCTCCAGCGTCGGGCGGCACCGTTTCCCGGCATACGATAACGAACCGAAACTATGTTTGAAAACTTAACCGATAAACTCGAACGGTCCTTCAAGCTGATCAAGGGCGAAGGCCGCATCACCGAAATCAACGTCGCCGAAACCCTCAAGGAGATCCGCCGGGCGCTGATCGACGCCGACGTCAATTACAAGGTAGCCAAATCCTTCACCGACGAGGTGAAGCAGAAGGCCCTGGGACAAGACGTGCTCAAGTCCGTCAAGCCGGGACAGATGATTACCAAGATCGTCCGCGACGAGTTGGCACAACTCATGGGCGGCACGGCGACCGACATCAAGCTGGAGGGCACGCCTGCGGTCATCCTGATCGCCGGTCTGCAAGGCTCCGGTAAGACTACCTTCTCGGGCAAGCTGGCGGCGATGCTCAAGAGCAAGAAGGGGCGCCAGGTGCTGCTCGTGGCGGGCGACGTCTATCGTCCTGCGGCCATCGACCAGCTCAAGGTGCTGGGCGGACAGATCGGAGTCGAAGTCTATACCGAAGAGGGGAATAAAAATCCGGTGCAGATCGCCGAAAATGCCATCAAATACGCCCGTCAGCACGGTTTCAACGTCGTGATCGTCGATACGGCGGGCCGTCTGGCCGTCGATGAGGCGATGATGCAGGAGATCACGGCGATCAAACAGGCCGTGAAACCGGGCGAAACGCTCTTCGTGGTCGATTCGATGACGGGTCAGGATGCCGTGAATACGGCCCGCGAGTTCAACCAGCGGCTGGATTTCGACGGCGTAGTGCTTACCAAACTCGACGGCGATACGCGCGGCGGTGCGGCGATCTCGATTCGTGCGGTGGTGAACAAACCGCTGAAGTTCATCTCCAGCGGCGAGAAGATGGATGCCATCCAGGTATTCCATCCGGAACGTATGGCCGACCGTATTCTGGGCATGGGCGACGTGGTATCGCTCGTGGAACGCGCCCAGGAGCAGTACGACGAAGAGGAGGCCCGCCGCCTGAAGAAGAAGATCGTCAAGAACCAGTTCAACTTCAACGATTTCATGGGACAGATCGCCCAGATCAAGAAGATGGGCAACCTCAAGGACCTGGCCTCGATGATCCCCGGTATGGGCAAGGCTCTCCAAAAATGTCGAGATCTCGGACGACGTATTCAAGCAGACCGAAGCGATCATCAACTCGATGACTCCCCTCGAACGCGAGAAACCCGAAATCATCGACGCCAAGCGCCGCGAAAGGCTCGCCAAAGGCAGCGGTACGACGATGGCCGAGGTGAACAAACTGATGAAGCAGTTCGAAGACACGCGCAAGATGATGAAGGCCGTCGCCGGAGGCAATATGAAAATACCCAAATTACCCGGACGCGGCTTCCGCAGATAAGCGGAATGAATACTTCGCCAACTACTTTATACCCCTTCGGTTCGGGCTCCGAACCAAAGGGGTTTTCCTTATGACATCTATCATATAATCGACCCGCTTCCGGGCAAATCCGGCATCCTCTGCAACCACGCACCGGCAGCGGAAAGGCGATTCACACATACTCTCCGAAATCGGTGTCAGCTCATAATTGGGCAAGCAGAATGCAGGACAAATCCGAAAAGGCTTCGCCCGTAAACACGAAGAACGGATTCGTCCGGAACACCTTGCAGACGAGTACAAGAAAATATACAGAAATAGGAAAAAACCGGAGAGGAAAACACAACGCGAAGGACCGAAGAAAACGCGATTTTTTCCGGCCCGATCTTCCAATCCGTCCGATAACGGGCTTTTTCCGGAAAAACAGCGGTGTCGAAAAGAGCCGCAACCTCCCTCGGCCCCCCTTATCCGAAAAACGCCACCGACCGACACCTTCTGAACATAGAAAGATGACGCTTCATTTGGCAGGGGGTATTTTTTTCGCTATCTTTGTAAAAGATAGGAGGCGGTTCGGCAATCTTAGCGTGCAAATCCGTGCGATTGCTCTCGGCTTTCACTATTTTTGGAGCAGGCAGCATGGCGGCCCGGCATGAAAAACAAGTTCGTTCGTTTTATGCGGTCCTCGCTTTCACTGCCTTTTCGTGAGAATCAGACAACAGACATCCTATGCACAAGGCCGGTTTCGTCAATATCATCGGAAATCCCAACGTCGGCAAATCGACGTTGATGAACGCACTCGTAGGCGAACGCCTCTCGATCATCACCTCCAAAGCCCAGACCACGCGCCACCGCATTCTGGGAGTGGTCAGCGGCGAAGATTTCCAGATCGTCTTCTCGGATACGCCGGGCATCCTGAAACCCAGCTACAAACTCCAGGAATCGATGATGAAATTCGTCACCGGCGCCGTGAACGATGCGGACGTAATCCTCTACGTCACCGACACGGTGGAACAGAGCGACCGTTCGAACGACATCCTCGAAAAGATCCGCCAAAGCGATATTCCCACCCTCGCGGTAATCAACAAGATCGACCTCACGACGCCCGAAAAGCTCGAAGAGCTCGTCGATAAATGGCAGGCGCTGCTGCCGGCCGCCACGATCGTCCCGGTATCGGCACGCGAGAATTTCAACATCAAGGGACTTTTCGACCTGATTCTGGAACGGCTGCCCGAGGGAGAAGCCTTCTACTCCAAAGATACGCTCACGGACAAAACGCTGCGATTCTTCGCCTCGGAAATAATCCGCGAAAAGATCCTGCGCAACTACGACAAGGAGATCCCCTACTGTTGCGAAATCGCGATCGAAGCCTACAAGGAGGAACCGACGATCGACCGCATTTCGGCGGTCATCTATGTCGCACGCGACTCCCAGAAGGGTATCCTGATCGGGCACAAGGGCAAGAACTCAAAAAAGTCGGACAGCAGGCCCGCGAGGACATGGAGCAATTCCTCGGCAAGAAGGTCTTCCTGCAGTTGTACGTCAAAGTAAACGAGAACTGGCGCGATAACGAACGGCAACTCAAGCGCTTCGGGTACGAACAAGAATAATCACAACCAAATCGGGGTGTCGTGGCATTGCGCAAATTTATCCTGAAAATCATCCTATTGGGGACGCTGCTGAGCAACGCCGCCACTGCCGACGCCCAATACAACAAAGACTATTTCTACTGGGCCAGCCGCCGTTGCCTGATGAACCGCGAATATCAGGAGGCGATTCGTGTGCTCAACATCCTGTTGCGGGCCGATCCGGACGCCGCAGAGGGCTATTTCCTGCGGGGCGTAGCCAAATTCAACCTCGACGACCTGCTGGGTGCCGATACCGACTTTTCGGCTGCCATCGTCAAAAACCCCGTATTCACGACCGCCTACATCTACCGGGCGCTGACCCGTACGCGCATGGGCAACTACGACGACGCGCTGCAGGATTTCCGCGAGGCGATCGACCTGAGGCCCGACCTGCCGGACGCCTATTACAGCCGGGGCTATACGCGCCTGCAGAACAAGCAATACGAGGAGGCGATCGAGGATTTCGACAAATTCATCTTCCAGGAAAACAAGGTAGCCGACGCCTACATCGGCCGCGGCACAGCCTACCTGTACCTGAAGGACACCGTACGGGCCCTGGAAAATTTCGACCAGGCGATCCGCACCAACCGCGAAAATCCCAACGGCTATTACCAACGCGGAACCTTGTTGCTGCAAAAAGAGGAGTATGCCCGAGCCGAAGCCGATTTCGACATGTCGATCCGCTGCGACTCGGCTTTCCTGCCGCCCTATTTCAACCGGGCGGTGGTCTATTCCAACACCAACCGTCCGATGCAGGCCCTCGCGGATTTCGACCGGGTACTCCAACTGGACTCGACCAACTCGTTCACCTATTTCAACCGGGCGATTCTCCGCACCCAGATCGGCGATTACAACCGCGCACTCGACGACTTCGACCGCGTGGCGCTCTACTCCCCCGGCAATGTCCAGGTCTATTACCTGCGTGCCATGCTCAAAACCCGCTTGGGCGATCTCGAAGGCGCCGAGCGCGACTACACCCGGGCCATCGAACTCTACCCCGACTTCGCCAACGCCTACCTGAACCGCAGCGCCCTGCGTTATGCGTTGCATAACCCCAAGGCTGCGAAACGGGACGAAGAGATCGCCCAACGCAAGATCGCCGAATACAAATCCCACCTGAAGGACAGCACCTACTCGATCTATGCCGATACGACGCAACGGATGGACAAACTGCTGGCCTTCGACAACCAATTCACCAACAACTACTTCGACCGCATTTCGGAACAACCGAGCCTGGGCCGCAGCAACATGCGTCTGCTACCCCTGTTCCGCTTCACCCTGATGCAGCCCGACACCACCCGGATCGAGGCGTCGAACCGCTATACCCTGCAACGGGTCAAAGACTTCGAGAAAAAACTGGACAATCCCTACCTCGTCCTCTCCAACCGGCCTACGAACATCGGTGCGGACTCTTTGGCGATGCTCGACAGCCGCTATACCGAAATCCTGAGCCAGAATCCGCGCGACTGGCTCCTGCAAGTACAATATGCCATTTCGCAATCGCTGATCCGACAATTCACCAATTCGGTCGGCACCTATTCGTCGGCTATCGCAGACAATGCCGCCAATCCGTTCCTCTACTTCAACCGGGCCGTGACACGGGCCGAAATGATCGACTTCATTTCGGGCCTGGACAATCCCTATCAGCGAATTTCGATCGACTCCGACCCGGCGAACAAACTCACCAACCCCCATACACGCACCTACAATTACGACGAAGCCATCGCCGATCTGGACAAGACGCTCCGCCTCTTCCCGAACTTCGCCGAAGCCTACTACAACCGGGGAACGCTGCTGGCTCTTTCAGGCAAACTCCCCGAGGCCTTCGAAGATTTTTCGAGAGCCATCGAACTGAATCCCCTCTTCGCCGAAGCGTTCTACAACCGGGGCATGACCCAAATCTATATGAAAGACACGCGCAAGGGCTGCCTCGACCTCTCGAAAGCCGGAGAGCTGGGCATTACCTCGGCCTACGAAATCCTCAAACGTTACACGAGGGAGCATACAGAAGCTTTTTAACTAACAATAACCAATTCAATAAACTATGACACAAGCTATTCAAAAGAAACTGAACGACTCGGCGTGGGCTCGGTGGACCGCGCTGATTCTGGTGGCGCTCACCATGTTCTTCGGCTACATGTTCGTCGATGTCCTCTCGCCGTTGCAGAACATGCTCGAAAGCACCCGAGGCTGGAGCCCCACGATTTTCGGACTGTACGGCGGTTCGGAATTCATTCTGAACGTCTGCGGTTTCCTGCTCGTCGCAGGTATCATCCTCGACAAGATGGGCGTACGGTTTACGGGTATTCTTTCGGCCTCGCTGATGGTACTCGGTGCCGGTATCAAATTCTACGGGCTGAGCAACTACTTCTATGAAGGCGGATTCGGTTACGAGTTCCTCAATTCGTTCCTCACGGACATTCCGGCCAGCGCGAAGCTCGCCTGCCTGGGCTTCATGATCTTCGGCTGCGGTACGGAGATGGCCGGTGTGACAGTATCCCGTGCAATCGTCAAGTGGTTCACGGGGAAAGAACTGGCTCTGGCGATGGGCCTGGAAATGGCTATTGCCCGACTGGGCGTATTCGCCGTATTCAGCCTGTCGCCCTGGGTGGCTAACTGGGGCGGCGATCCGAGCGTAGCACGTCCGGTAGCCGTTGTCGGCCTGTTGCTCTGCATCGGCCTGCTGACCTACATCGCTTTCTCGGTCATGGACTTCAAACTCGACAGACAAACCGAGGCAGACACCCCGATAGGAGAAACCGAAGAGCCCTTCAAGGTCGCCGATCTGAAGAACCTTTTCAGCAGCAAAACCTTCCTGATCGTTTCGGCACTCTGCGTGCTCTACTATTCGGCGATTTTCCCGTTCCAGCGTTTCGCAACGGGTATGCTCGAAAGTAATCTGGGCATCACCAACCAGCAGGCTTCGGACATCTTCCGCTGGTTCCCGATGGGTGCAATGATTCTGACTCCGCTCCTCGGCTGGTTCCTCGACCACAAGGGCAAAGGCGCGACGATGCTGATGATCGGTGCGATCCTGATGTTCATCTGCCACATGACTTTCGCACTGGTTCCCCTCACCCCCGCTATCGCGTTCTCGGCGATCATCCTGCTCGGCCTCTCTTTCTCGCTGGTTCCCGCCGCCCTGTGGCCTTCGGTACCCAAGTTGGTCGATAACCGCTATATGGGTTCTGCCTATGCAACGATTTTCTGGATCCAGAACCTCGGACTGATGGCCTTCCCGATGATCATCGGCTGGGTTCTCAACAAGGTCAATCCCGGCGTGGGAGAAGCGATCAAAGCCGGTGAACACGTAAGCTACAACTACACGGTTCCGATGCTGATTTTCGCCAGCCTCGGCGTATTGGCTTTCCTGCTGGCTTTCTGGCTCAAGCTCGAAGACCGTAAAAAGCACTACGGCCTGGAACTGCCCAACATCAAGAAATAACGATAATCCGTATCCCCGGTCTGCCGGAAAAATGATGAGTAAACCCCCGCTGCAAATTGCAGCGGGGGTTTTGTAATAAAGAGTCTATCGGCTAAAGCGACGAGGATCGTACGAGATTCCGCTTTTCGAGATACAAGAGTTCCTATTTAATCGGATCGACCCTCTACGCTTCCTATTTAACCAATCGGTAAAGTTCCGTAATGCGATCGCACATCGCATCCCACGAAAAGCGCTTCTTCTCCTCTTCCATGTTCGCACGGAATCCCGCGAGCACATCGTCCCGCCAGATACGGTCGATGGCCCGGGCGACTTCTGCGGCATCGGGACGGCAGACGAAGCCGACACGACCGTCCGGCACGATCTCCGGAAGACCGCCCACGTCGGTCACCACCATCGGCAGGTCGAATTGATAAGCGATCTGGGTCACGCCGCTCTGCGTGGCCGAACGATACGGCTGCACCAAAAAATCTGCGACGGAAAAATAGTAACGCACCAATTCGTCCGGAATAAAATAGTCGTGCAAAATCACATCGTCCTCCAGTCCGTTGTCGGCGATTTGCTTCAAATACTTCTCTTTCGGAGCATAGAACTCACCGGCCACGATCAGGCGCCGGTCTTCGGCAGGATGCTCCCGCTTGTAGATCTTCCAGGCATCGAGCAACAGGTCCAATCCCTTGTAGTCCCGAATCAAACCGAAAAAGAGCGCATAGCGTTTCGAAGGATCCAGTTCGAGGCGGATGCAGGCCTCCGTACGATCAATGACGATACCGAAATTTTCGAAAAGCGGATGCGGAGAGAAAAGCGCCGGAACCTGCGTATATCGGCGCAATTCGCGGTGCACCTGCTCGGACATATAGATAAAGCCGTCCACCGCCCTCAGGAAATAGCGGTTGAACGGCTTGTCAGTCATATGGCGTTCATGCGGTTCGACGTTGTCGATCTGACAAAGGATACGCGTCGTACCGTTCTTTTTGGCAAAACGGGCAATCGTACCGAAACAGGGCGCCATAAAGGGGGTCCAGTATTTCATCAGCACGAAATCCGGCTTCTCGCGGGCGATCCACCGCCCCACGGCGATCCAGTTGAACGGATTCATCGTATTCACGCACCGCACGATGTACAGATCGGGCGGCGGAGGTGTCTGCACCGTCTGATTCCTGCCGGGAAAGAAAATACGGGGATACTGGAGCGTGAAAGTCTTGATCTTCACCTCGTCGCCCCGATGTTGGAAAACCCGGGCCATGCTCTGCATAATTACGGCCAAGCCCCCACGATACGGATGGGCGGGCCCCACGATCGAAATTTTCATACCCCGAACTTTTATTTATAACTGAAATCGAATCCCCGAACGGATTCAAACCTTCGGTACGGCCCTCCTGTTTTCGAATAAACAGCGCACGGCAACTTCAGGAAAAATACAAATACCCTACCGAATCCTGCAACAAGGAGATAACGATAACCGGTTCGGGAGGAACTGCCCGAACCGGTTATCGTTATCCATCCTATTTCGTTTTATTATACGCCTCCACACCGCTCTTCAGGAAGTCGATGTATGCCTCCACGTCGAGATTGTAAGCCCGCTTGGGAACCAATTCCTGCCCATCACGGCCGAGGATCAGGTAGTTGGGCTGTCCGTTCACCCCGAAACGGGTCTGGGCGATGTAGGAGTTGATGCGGCCGATGTCCTTGAGAACCTTGCCTCCCGCAGTGGTCACCCATTCGTTCTCGGGCACTTTGGTCTTGTCGTCGGTATAGAGGGCTACCAGCACGTAATCGTCGCGCAGGATCTGCTGCACGCGCGGATCGCTCCAGACGCGGGCTTCCATTTCGCGGCAATTCACACAACTGATTCCCGTAATGTCCACAAACAAGGGTTTATCGGCCTCCCTGGCAGCGGCTTCGGCCTGGGCCAGATCGAAATACCCCGGCAGATCGTAAGGCCAGTGCAGGATATCCGCATATTTGATCTTTTCAGTCGTCTGTGCCGTTGCTGACGGTGCGGCAACGACACCCTGCGTATTGATCACGAAGTCCTGCGTATGCATCGGGGGCAAATAGCCAGAAAGAGCTTTCAGCGGCGCACCGAACATACCCGGAAACATATAGACCGCGAACGAAAGCGAAGCGATGGCCAGCGTCAGCCGCGTCACCGAAACGTGCTTGAGTTCGTCGTCGTGAGCGAAGCGGATCTTACCCAGCAAATAGAAACCCAGCAATGTGAACACGACGATCCAGATCGCCAAATAGACCTCACGGTCGAGCAACCCCCAGTGGTAGGTCTGGTCGGCCATACTCAGGAACTTGAAACCGAGGGCGACCTCGATAAAACCGAGAACGACCTTCACGGAACCGAGCCAACCGCCGCTCTTGGGCAGGTCTTTCAGCAAGGAGGGGAAGAAAGCGAAAATCGTAAAAGGCAGAGCAAAAGCCAGCGAGAAAGCGAACATCGTCACGATGGGCACCCAGAATTCGCCGGCAGTCGAACGAATCAGGACGTTGCCGACGATCGGCCCGGTGCAGGAGAACGACACCAACACCAGCGTCAGAGCCATGAAGAAGATACCGATCAAACCGCCTTTGTCCGCGTGCCGGTCGCTCTTATTGACCATCCAGCTCGGAAGCGTGATCTCGAAGGCCCCGAAGAACGATGCGGCGAAAATCATGAACACGATGAAGAAGATCAGGTTGGGAAGCCAGTGCGTAGCCAGCCAGTTGAAGATGTCGGCCGTCACGGCATCGCCGCCCACCAGACGCGTAATCAGAATGATCGCCGCAATGGGAAGCGTATAGAGCGCTACGATGAAGAAACCGTACATCGAAGCCTTGAAACGTCCCGCAGCAGGCGATCCGCTGCCTTTCATAAAGAACGATACAGTCATCGGGACCATCGGGAATACACAAGGAGTGAGCAGCGCCGCGAAGCCCCAAAGAACCGCTTCGATAATCAACCCCCACAGGGTTTTGGACTCTCCGGCTCCGTCGCCGGAAACAGGTTGATCCGCAGCGTCCCCGGCCGCAACGGATGCCCAGGCCGCCTCGGGATCGCCGATCGTGATCTCGAATCCCCAATCCTCGGGCGAATTGCAATTTTCCTCCTCGCAGGAACGCCAGTTGATATTGCCTTTCAATACGGCGCCTTCACCCGTCAGGGTGACTTTCTGACCGAGGATGATTTCATCGAAATAAGTACCCATTTCGACCTCGAAAATATCGTCGTATTCGCGTTTGGAAGCGTTGATCTCATAAGGATCGCCGTCGAGCGTCAGGCCCGTTGCAGGCTCGAACTCCACCAGGGTCGAAGAAACGTCCGAATGCAGGTCGTACGTATGCCATCCCGGCAGGATCTTACCCGTAAATACGACTTCGTAATTCGAATCGCCGAGGTCCTTCACAGTGCTGTCCCAGGTAATGGTCGGGGACTGCGCGTGAGCCGACAACAAACTCGTCAAGAAAGCCGCCAGCAGCACGATACGGATATAAAATTTCATATCTCTATTATTTTAATAAGTTAATAGTTTTTTTCGCGTGTAAAGATATGAAATTTTATTCAAAAACCACGTATGGGACGCATTATCTCGCGTCCGCGAGGAAAAACTACTCGGAAACCTTCCCTTCGGCTTCGGCCTTGCTGCGTGCAAAAGATTGCAAGGCGAGGTACTCCTTGTCGCCGTAATCGAGCAGGTTCTGCAACTCGTTGCGGAAATAGTCCAAGTGCTCCTCCTCTTCGACGGCCAGATCCTGGAACATCTTGTGCGTTACCGAATCGTCGGCTTCGGCCGCAATGCGAGCGGCATCGTTATAGCTATCGATCGTACTCTGTTCCAGTTGCATAGCGAAACGGAACATCTCCTTGGGATCGGTGATCTGGCGCGTCGGAAACGACGGGTTCATATTCACGTCCCCCTGCAAGAAGAGGATACGGTCGGACAACTCCTCGCTGTGACGCATCTCGGCAATCGAAATCATCCGCATCTTTTTGGACAGATACTCGTAACCGGCATCTTCGAAATGGACATGGAAATACATGTACTGGAGCGAGGTGGCAATTTCTTTTCCCAAAGCATCGTTCAACAGATCGATACTTTTCTGGTACTTGTTCGCAACTTTGATCTTTCCATAATAATAAAGGTTTTGTCCCTATATCAGCAAAACCCGTTCCAGAAAGGAACAAAGCCGATCGTAAAATCGGACCGAAACGAAGTCGATTCGGGTCGGCTCCCTGCCTTGCCCGCCACCACGAAATACAGCACCTCAACGCCACTCGAGCGCCGCCCGGACAGCGGCTTCCTCTCCGTTCGAAACCTCGAACAGCGACAAGCCGTCCCGTTGTTCGTACCCGACCGTAAGGGTTTGCCCGTAACGGCATTCGTGCATGAAATGAATATCAAGACGCACCGGCCGGATCGCGGTCAACTGTTCGATGGGCAGCATATCGAACATCATGTTGATATAACGCATCGTATTGACGTGACGGTTGAAGTCGATGTCGCTGTAAACCACCCGGTGCTCCATCACATGCTGCGGTGTGATCCCCATCACCTTGCGGGGTTTCTCCGTCGGCGAAGGGGCATCGACGAGCGTATCGGTACAAGGCCCGATAACCGTGTTCAGGTCGATCGCTTTACGGACCGCCAAGTCGATGATGCACCACTGCGTCACGGCCCGCCCGAACTCCCGGCCAGCGGCATCGTGCAGCGTGAAATTACGGGTCGAGAGCATCCGGTTGTACTCGTTCACCCACGTTACGATTTCATAAGAAGTGTATTGTTCGGGGCGGTCGTCGATCTCGATCGCCATGCGCGAAAGGACCCACGAGCGGTTTTCCTTATTCAACTTATCGATCCCGAACCCTTTGCGCTGGGCATCGACACCCGCCGTATTGAGGACCTCGTTCGCCAAAGCCGGAACGGTCATCCGAAGTGTGAAATCGACCTGCTGAGGGTCTGCATAATAAAGTGTAACCTGTTTTCTCTGCCATATTTCAGTGCGTTTTTCAATTTCAAATGCAACGAAACGACAATCCGCCGGTTATCCGCCGGGCCGGGAGAAAGCCGTAGATACCGAATGGTTTCATTCCTACAAAAACGCCCCGGCCCGGCTTCCTGCGGACAGTAGCGGCGTATGCCGGAAACAGAGCGAAGCCTTCCGGCCGCGCCGACTGCATTTCGTGCAAAGATACGAATAAGCCGAGTGCAAAAGCAAATTTTATTTGCGTTTTGCCGGCATGGAGTGTCTAAGAAGAAGTCAAAGAATAATAACAAGAAGAGCGGAGAACCAAACTCAACTTTTTGTTTTCGGCTCCCCCGCGTAACGAAGCTCGTAGAGGGGCTTTCTCGTTTCGATCGTCCGTACTTGCAGGGGCCTCGCCTCCAAGACGGGGATGATCCCTGCCGGTCCGACCTTCGGTAGGTTTCAGCCGGGTTGCCCGTCCGATCTCCGGTTCGGGAAAAGTCCGGAAAATTCCGCTCCGTATTCAGACGAGAAACATCATTCGTTATATTTTATTGCGTTTTTATCGAAAAACGAAATAAATTATTTGTTGAGATTCTTTACTATCTTTGCCTCACCGGAGGTTAAAAACAGGTCGAACACCTCCATTACGTATTCAGCAAACCGAAAATGGACAAAAAACAGAAAAAATCTCTGCGGCGCCATCTGCTGGTCATTTACATCTTTTATTTCCTGGCTCTGGCCGCAGGATTCATCCACAGCTTCGTGCCCCACGTGTCGTCGAGTCTGGCGACAGGTTGGCAGGCTGCGTCCGAAGACATTCGGATGCAGGAAAAACACGGTATCGCGCAACACACCTACTTTTTTGGCGGCCCGGTTGCAAAACGCCCAGAGC
>ENA-OPYT01000438-OPYT01000438.1-human-gut-metagenome-genome-assembly--contig:-NODE-438-length-12879-cov-2.865276_pt1 | contig 12879 bp, 11 predicted proteins | sample MGYA00242636_ERZ504480 | MGnify/ENA primary metagenome ERZ504480 (study PRJEB26092, sample SAMD00036228) | human gut metagenome | host: Homo sapiens | study: EMG produced TPA metagenomics assembly of...
GTAAACATTGCGTTCATGCGCCTGTTCCGCGAGTCCAAGGGCAACACCGCCTACACGATCGTCGAGTCGGACGGCCATTTCCCGAGGGCATTGAGGAACCGCTTAAAAATCAATCCCAACGTCCACGACGTCATGATCATCGAACCGTAAGGAGGAGAGCAGATTATGGATTTCAAAAATCGCATCCGAGCTGCTTGCACTCTGCACGCAGCAGCAGCTCCCCATCTCCGAGATCATGCGCCGCCGCGAGTGCCAGCTGGGCGAAACCACGCGTGATGAGGTCACGCACCGTATGAAGAGAGCACTCGAAATCATGCGCTCATCCGCGCTGACACCGCTCAAAACGCCGGTCAAGTCCATGGGCGGCCTGATTGGCGGCGAGGCAAAAAAGCTGGCGCAGCACGCGGCCAAAGGCCGCTCCATCTGCGGGGATGTGCTGCACAAAGCGGCGCAGTACGCGATGGCAGTGCTTGAGGTAAATGCTTCTATGGGCCTGATTGTCGCAGCACCGACCGCAGGCAGCGCCGGTGTTCTGCCGGGCATGCTGTTTGCCCTGCAGGACCGCTACAACATCTCGGACGAACGGCTGATCGACGCCCTGTTCAACGCCGGTGCGATCGGCTACCTTGCCATGCGCAACGCAACCGTTGCAGGCGCGGTCGGCGGCTGTCAGGCTGAGGTCGGCATCGCATCCGCAATGGCGGCCAGCGCGGCTGTCGAGCTGATGGGCGGCAAGCCTGAGCAGTGTCTTGACGCGGCCTCCACCGTGCTGATGAACATGCTCGGTCTGGTCTGCGACCCGGTCGGCGGACTGGTCGAGTATCCGTGCCAGAACCGCAACGCGGCAGGTGTAGCCAACGCGCTCGTTGCCGCTGAGCTCTCGCTCGCGGGCATTCACCAGTTTATCCCGTTCGATGAAATGCTCGATACCATGTACGCGGTCGGCCGCCGCATCCCCATCGAGCTGCGCGAGACTGCCCTCGGCGGCTGCGCTGCCACACCGTCTGCATGTGCGAAATGCGGACTGTGCTCTTAAATCAGATCATATCGATACTCTTTTTCGCAGGACATTCCCACCCCTCGGGAATGTCCTTTTCGCTTTTCGCTTACAGAATAAGCTCTTATCATGAAAGCAGAACCGCCCAAATCGAACTATCCCTCCCGGGCAGTAACCGGGAGGGATAGTTGTATCATCTGATTGTTACTGATACTCCGCATTGAGGAACATGGACTTGATGGCGACAACCTCATCGTATTCCTCCTGCGAGACTGTGACATCCGCGTTCAGCGCCTTCAGGTCAGCCTTCACAACGTCGAGCGCCTGCGCGGCAGTCACTGCGCGGCCATCCATGACGGCACGCTGCATGCGGCGCAGCACAACCGGATGTGCATAGCGGGCCGGCAGCGGGAAATTCATATAATCCGCAAGGTAAGCCTGCATTTTCTCCTGTGCCTGCGCATCATTCTGCATGATGGAGGTACGGTTGTTGCGTGCTGTCGGCAGGACACTGAAGCCTGCAAACGTGAAAATCGCGGCAAGACCGAACAGCGTAAATAAATCGAAACGAGCCGTGACGCACGAAGGAAACGATACCGTAAGCCAGCGCCGCAAATCCCAGCAGTGTGATCGCCATAGCGGCCCAGCGGTAGCTGCCGTTCGTACACTGAAAGTTCCGACGGCGTTTTGCGGCTGCGCTCAGTCGTTCGGTCAGCTCAGGACGGCGCTCCAGATAGTCGATTGCGTTATCGAGTGCCTGCACGGTTTTCTCCGCCTGTGCGCTCATCGGCGGACGATTGCGCTCTTCTTCCTCCCGGCGGGCCTTCTCCTCGGCAATGCGCTGCTCTGCCGCCGCGCTGACACACGGAATAGACGGGTACTTGGCTCGGATAACGCTCAGGAAATCATCGACCTGCTGCTCGTACTTGAAATTGCACACCTTCTGTCCGCCATCGAACTCCACGACCAGATAGGACAGCGTGGCGCAAAAATGCCCTTGCCGGAAAAGCCGCCCTTGCTCATCGCAACGCGCTTGTACACACGCGTTACCATGGAAAACGGAACATAATACCGCCGGTCAATAAAAAAGCTGTTCAAATAGAGGGCATGCCTGCCGATGCCGCACGAACCGATTTTCCGACAGGGTTTTTTTATCCTCGGCAAGCGACGCGTCATCAATACGCCCCGCGCTGAGCGGATAAGGTTTCAACATTTTCCGTCACCCCGCAATTATCGTTATGGATGGCCGCAGCCGACCGCACAAAGGAACGGCCGGCTGCAGCAATGCTATTATATTCAAGCAGATTTCTTTGCGCCGCGCTTCTTGGTCGCACGGATGAACAGTGCGAGCAGCAGTGCCGCGAATACAATGCCGATCGGGTACGCCACTGCGGTATTGTAAATTACTGTGCCGTCCGCTGTCTTGCTGTTCAGCAGGCTGCCGAGGCACTCCGGTGCAAGGATGAAATAGGTGCAGGAAACTGCACTCATGAACGTAGCCGGAACAGCTGCCATCCAGAAGTTCTTCTTTTCGGTAAACAGGTACATAGCTGCTGCCCACAGAACGATCATAGCGAGCGTCTGGTTGGTCCAGCTGAAGTAACGCCAGATAACCGTGTAGTCGATCAGACCGGTTGCATTGCCGATGCCGAGGATAGCGCCGATACCGAGTACCGGGATGCACAGCTTCAGGCGGTTTGCGTACGAACTCTGATCCATGTGGAACCAGTCGGACAGCGTCAGACGAGCGGAACGGAATGCGGTATCACCGGAAGTGATCGGGCAGATAACAACGCCGATCATGGCCAGAGCAATACCAACGCCGCCCATGGTCTTGGAGCATACATCGTAAATCGCTGCGGACTGACCGCCTGCCAGCGCTTCCGCCAGACCGGTGTTGAGACCGCCGGTGACCTCATACAGAGCACAGCCAGCTGCCGCCCAGATCAGTGCGATAATGCCTTCGGCTACCATTGCACCGTAGAATACGAAGTGACCCTGCTTCTCGTTTTTCATGCAGCGCGCCATCAACGGCGACTGCGTGGAATGGAAGCCGGAAATTGCACCGCATGCAACCGTGATGAACATGAAGCTCCATACCGGCGTACCGGACGGGTGCATATTGTACAGGTGAGACCAAATCTCCGGAATGGTGTAATTCGGGTTGGTGAAGATACCGATGATAACACCGACCGCCATGATGATCAGGCACATGCCGAACAGCGGGTATACCTTACCGATGATCTTATCGATCGAAATAAAAGTTGCAATAAAATAGTAAACCAGGATGAGGATCAGCCAGAACAGCGTGGTCGAAAGCACACCGGACACACCGTTGCTCTTGCACAGCGTAACGATCAAACCGGCCGGGCCGACTGCAAATACCGTACCAACCATAATCAACAGTACAACCGAGAACACACGCATGATATTCTGCATGGTGTGACCGAGGTACTTGCCGGTAACCTCTGCGATGGAAGCACCGTCATTTCGCTCACTGATCATGCCGGAGAAATAATCGTGTACGCCGCCGGCAAAAATGGTACCGAATGTAATCCACAGGAATACGACCGGACCCCAGAGCGCGCCCTGCAGTGCGCCGAAGATCGGGCCAAGGCCGGCGATGTTCAGCAGCTGTACCAGAAACAGCTTCCACTGCGGCATGACAACGTAGTCAACTTTAATTCCTCTTTTCCCTTTCGGTAATCTCTATTATGAACCTATGATATAAAAACCACCAGAACAATATGTTATAATTTTAACAAGAAATATTTGTCGAAATTTGTTTCCTTTAGAAAAAAACTATCAGCGCAATAAAATCCCCCGACCAATGGCCGGGGGATTCGTTCGCCCTTACAGGAAAGTATTCACTTTTCCAGTTCGGTCCAGTCACGAGTTTCGCGCAGCTTGCTCCACTTCTCGTGCTTGTTTCCCTTGATGTCGTAATAGTGGCTGTTCGTAGCCTCCTGTACGGCCAGGTAATACCATGCGGAAGTATCGGAGTTGTCGCTCCACTTGATCATGTCGTTGTGCAGATCCTTTGCAGTCTCCGGAAGGCGCTTGAGGACGCGGTTTACGAGCATCATCGCCTCAGCACGGGTGATCTTGTTATTCGGACGGAAGGTGCCGTCGGTATAACCGTTGATCCAACCGTTGTTGGCAGCGGCGCTGATCTCGTCCTTTGCCCAGTGGGATGCAATGTCGCTGAAGTCAACAGCGGTCGTGTTAGCCTTGTCGTCAAAACGAGCTGCGATCGCAGCGAACTCCGCACGGGTGATCGGCGCATTCGGCGCGAACGTGCCATCGTTATGACCCTTCACAATGCCCATCGAGGACAGCGTGGAGACAGCATGGTTAAACCACTGACCATGCGTCACATCGGACAGGCTGTTGGACTGGGTGGAATTTGCGGTGCGGACTTCCTCGGTCAGCAGACGGAAGAAGATGGTTGCCACTTCTGCGCGGGTGATGTTGCCGTTCGGCTCAACGTTGCCGTTCGGGTAGCCTGACGATGTAAGCATAGTGGTCATCGCCGTTTCAGACCGGTCGGTACGTCATCCGGAATGGTAACGGTAGGCTTGCGGCCGCCGCCACCACCCGCCGCCGGAGGACTTTTTTCGTAAAGGTCCATACGCCGTTGCAGCGTAAGATCTGCGGTCAGCTGCTGCTCGCCGGTCAGAACCGTGCCGTCATCCCTTTTTCCAGCCGTTGAAAGAGAATGTACCGTTCACGCCGCCCTTCGAGCCGGACACGCTGGCCGGAACCTCTGCAACGGTATAGCTGCTGCCCTTAACCAGCGTCTGCTTTGCCGGAGCGGTATAGCCTTCCGGCAGGTCACCGGTAACATCATACGTCAGCGTGTACATCAGCGGATGCGCTGCCTTGAGCGAAATAGCGTGCGAATCCTTTTCCACCGGGATGTACTCGTCAGCCGTTTCCGCCGTCCAGCGGCCGATCTGCTCATAGCCGCCCTGACCGTCCTTGGACTTAAACCAGCCGTCATGATACCAGCCGATAATCTCCGCCTTGTCGGAGGACAGAATGCGGTCGCCGCTCATCTTCTTCGCGTTCGGGAGCGTAAAGGTCGCGCCGTTGAACAGCAAGTCATCACCTGCGGTCTTTGCGGTGTTGTTGTACACTGCGCTGTTCGCCGCGATGTTGATGTTTGCATCATTATAGGCGTAAATTGCGCCGCCCATGTCAGTTACGGCATTGTTATTGTGCATCACAGCGCCGGACTGCAGATCCACATTGATAACCGCCGAGCCAGACTTATAGGTAAAGATGCCTGCACCGCCGGCAGCAGTATTGCCACTGACAGAGCTGTTTTCCGCTGTAACGCTAAGGGTGTTAGCTATTGCATAAGCATAGATGCCACCGCCATAGCCGGTTGCCTTATTGGCGTCGATTGCCGTACCGTTCAGCAGGCGAATGTCCGTGTTGCAGACAGCAGTACACATAGCATAGATACCTGCGCCGCTCTGTGCCTTGTTTTCAGAAACCGAAACTCTGTCAAGTTCAATCGTTCCTGCGCTGTAAGCTACGATTGCGCCGCCCTGGATTGCGCCGTCGTTATTCAACAGCTTGGAATTACGGAGAGTCAGATTAGAGGTTGTGCCGACATACATACCGCCGCCGATACCGTTTTCAGGGTCGAGAACCGTATTGCCGGAGATTGTGGAATCGGTGATAAGGTGGTTGTGCTCGCCGGAACAGCCTTCTTCTGCTTCGTTCGGCGTATCGCCAAAATAGATACCTGCACCGAATTTTGCGGTATTATTCTCAAAAAGGACTTGGCAGCGTTCAGCACAGAATGTCTCAGAATCATACCGCCGCCGCAGTCCGGAGCGGTGTTCCTCTCAACATGGCAGCCGTCCATGGTCAGAGAACCGTATCTAACCAGAATACCGCCGCCGTCACTGCTGCTTCCCGTAACGCTGTTTTCGGACACGGTAACAATCCGCATGGATACATCTGCGTGCGACGCATAGATACCGCCGCCGCCGACTTCGCCATTGCCGTTGCCGCCGACTGCTTCATTACCCGTTATGGTCAAATCTTCGAGCTGAACAACTGCGCTGTCGATTGCGAAGCCGCCGCCATTCTGCGGATTCCTGCCGCCGGTAACCGTACCGTTTTTCACGGTAACCTGCGGTTTATCACCGGAAAATGGTCACAACAGCCGCCTCTGTGTCACCCGACAGCGTAAACCCGCCGAGGTTGAGCGTCAGAGACTTGTTGATGGTGATATTTTCCGTAACATCACGGAGCAGAACGATGGTGTCGTCCTGCTGTGCATCAGCAATCGCGTCAGCAACAGTCGGATACGCTTTCTCGCCGATCTTTGCAGCGCTTTTCGGTGCTTCCGGTTCTGCCGGAGTCTCCGGTTCTGTCGGGTTCTCCGATTCTGCCGGAGTCTTCGATGCGGATGTGCTGTCTCCTGCAGTGGTGTTCTCATCTGCAGGTTTTACGTCCTCAGAAGGCTGACCTTCCGTCTTAAGCGCTTCGGAGTTTGTGCCCTCAGAAGACTGATCTTTCGTCTTAAGCGCTTCGGAGTTTGTATCCTTAGGAGACTGATCTTCCGTCTGAGACACCGTGGGATTTGCGTTCGTTTCATTTTGGGTGGCAGACTGAACCTGCTCCTGCGCTGTCATTTCTTTCTGCTCCGCTGTATCCGCTGCTGCAAATGCGAACGGAGACATCGTCAGCATCATGGATGCCGCCAGAATGCTGGCTAAGAATCGATTATTTTTTCCTGTTTTCATCATGAAAACCCCTCCTTCAATAGTAAAAGACTACTATGAAGAAGCTGCATTAGGAAACCGGCTGCCATGCGGAATACCTTCCGTTTAGGCCCTTGGCTTTGCGAGACCGGCTTTCACCGGTGGTGCCCTTGTCTGTACAACTTACTCCTTACCGAGTAGCACAGATGGTTGGTTCTTTTTGAAATGGCTGTTGGCAACGCAGAATGGTTGTTCAGTCTCCAAATAAAATACCCCCTTTACAGCGCGCATAGCTCTGCAAGGGGTATAAAGCACCTTTGGCAGCCGGCTGCCATGCGGAAGAAAGTCTTCCGTTTAGGCCCATTTAGCTTTGCGACACCGGTTTTCACCGGCTGTGCCTTTGTCTGTACCTGTACCCCTTTACGGAAGTCATGCACAGAATTTTACGATCTTTTCTGTCGGCAGACACGCCGGACTGCATACACAGCCCTTTGCCTGCGCAGGACAGAAATCCTCCGGATCCTCTTCTTCAGTATACCATAAATGCCCGCGAATAACAAACAAATACTGTAAAAAGTGAAGAAAGATTTCAATCCGAAATCGTTTTTATGCAATAAATCGCCGCTGATCGGACATAAACATATTCAATCAGGACCATTTGCATACGAAATAAAATGGGAACGTGTTAAGCCGCAGCTACTGCAAGCGCATCGCTGGTGTTGGTGTAGGTCAGCGGAGATACACAGTCATGCAGGGTTTTTGCGTTCTTCACGCTGCGGGTAACCGCGTAGGTCAGGTCAATCTGATACCACTTGCCATTCAGGTTTACCTTGTTCCAAGCGTGGTAGCTGGAGCCAGCGTAACCCTTGGTCAGTGCACACGGGATGCCCTGGCTGCGGCACATTGCTGCAAACAGCGAGGAAAAATCGTAGCAGATACCGGTGGTACCCTTCAGGGTAGCGGCGGTATCCGGGATGTACTTGGTAATCTTGCCGCTGGTGATCTCATTCGCCAGCTTGTTATCATAAGTATAACGGCTTGCCATGTAGTTGTAGATGGCGATAACCTTAGCCTCGTCGGTCTTGGCGTTCTTGCAGAGCTCAGCAGCCTTAGCGGATACCGTATCACCCTTGGAGAACTGAACCTCGGAAGTGGAGACCAGATACGGGGCGTAGCTGTCCTTGACGGTTACGTTCATGGACTTGGACTCGACCTGCTGATAAGACGTACCGGAAACGTTGCGGTACAGCGTTACAGTGTACTTGCCGTTGCCCTTATCGAGAGAGAAGGAAGCATCCTTGCCGCTCGGGCAATCATAGAATACGGTCTTGCCGCCGTTGTACTGAATACCAACCTTGAGTCTTGCACTCGAGGAGTAGTTTACGGTAACATAACCGTGGGTGGAATTACTCATATCCACAACATCATTTACTGCTGCTGCGGTAACGCCCATCGAGAGGGCAGCTGCTGCAAAAACTGCGCATACAACACGAAAGAGCCGCTTCATATCCGGCGATCTCCTTTCGGTAACTGGCTGCCAGCCCTCTCGATGAGGGGTAAGGCCCTATAGCTTTGCGTCGCCACCTTTCGGTGGGTTTGCTATTATCGTTTGAGATGCGGTCAAAGCGACTGCATCATCTTCTTTTATCCTCACTATAGCGCATCTATCGTGTTTTGTCAACAGGGCTTGACAAAAAAAGGAAGAAATTATGACATGCTGCCGCAGATTTACCGAAAATATGACATTTTTCCCGATTTCCCCGCTCTTATGCAGCGGTTTTTCCGGGAATGCAGCTCGCTCCAAAGCGTGAGATGGCGCAAAGGATCGGTAAACAGACGGCGGCAAGGGAATACCCCTGCCGCCGCTTTCCATCGGTTGATTTGCTTATTTGCTGCCGTACATTCTGTACAGGAACGTGACGATCTGTGCTCTCGTGCAGTTGTTATGCGGACCGAACAGACCGTTTTCCGATGCCGCCGGTGATGCCCTTCTGCTCTGCCCATGCTGCCGCATCGGCGTAGTATGCATCGGCAGGTACATCGGTAAGGCCGCACTGCCGCTGACTGCCGGACTGCCGGCTGCGCGAGACAGGAACGTTACGCCGTGTGCTCTCGTGCAGATGGTGCCGGGTGCAAACGTTGTATCGCTCGTGCCATCGGTAATGCCATTCTCAACTGCCCATGCAACTGCCTTGGCGTAGTACGCGTCTGCCGGAACATCGCCAAAGGTACTCAGCTGCTTCGGCTCGGGCGAACCTGCCGCACGCCACAGGAAGGTTACGATCTGCGCTCGGGTGCAGACAGCGTTCGGAGCAAACAGCGTGTCGCTCATACCTCCGGTAATGCCCTTCTGCGCCGCCCAGAGGACTGCATCGTAGTAGTAATCCTCCGCGTGAACGTCGGTGAAGAAGTTGAGCATGGTGTTATCATCCATAAAGACCGCCTTCACCGTGACCTTGCCCGCCGGCATGACGAAGGTGTACTTTCCGCCGCCCTTGTCGGTCAGTTCGAGCGCCTTGCCGTCCTTGTCCAGCACAGTCAGGCTTTCGAGGACGTAGCCCTTGTCGGGGTCGCCGTGATGGTCACAGTGTCGCCCTTGGAGGCGGATTTGGGAGATACGGTGACAGTACCGTGTTTTACATCATCTACAGATACCGCATAGCTGGGTGCGGAGAAGCCACCTCCGCCGCCACCGCCGCCGGAGGAACCGCCGCCGGAGGTAGAGTCTGTGATGCGAATGATAATCTTCTTTTCCACGATCACATTGGTGTCTGCGTTGACTGCGGCGCAGATCAGGGTCATCGTGCCATCCTGATCACCAAAGCTGAGTGTATTTCCGCTGATAACGGCGTGCGTATCATTCTTTTCCAGCGTCCATCGTACTGAAGCCGGATAGGCCGCCAGCTCTTCCGGAGTAAAGGCCTTGCCGAACTGATCGAGCGTCGTTACCTTAGCTGCAGACAGATCCAGCGTAGTGTTTTTCCGAACGGACGACGGAACTCCGTCTGCGGTGATCGCAGTCAGCCGTCTCGGGGCATTGACCGTCAGCGTAATGTGGTTACTCTCGATGTCGCCGGAACGGGCATAGATCTCGGTAGAATCTTCTTTCCGTGCCTTGAGTGTTCCGTTTTCGAGCGAAACCACATCCGGCTTGGAGCTAACCCATTCAAAGCTGCCGCCGGTCATTTCTCTGCCATACTGATCGTAGCCGGCAGCGGTAAACTGATCTGCAAGAACCGCATTTTCATCCAGCCGCAGGACAAAACCGTCCTTCATGTCGGCGCGGATTGTCTTGAGGGTCGGCTGCTGCTCGACCTTAACAACGACATTCTTTGCAGTCTTGCCGGCAGAGGCAGAGGAGGCTTCCAGAATCACATCCGCATAGGAGGCATCCGGGACACTGCCAACCGCAACGAGCAGTTTTCCGTTTTCAATCGTGGCATTGGTCTGATTGGTGTCTGCCAGCGTCCACTCGATGTCCGACGGAATTCCACAGGGATTGCCGTGCTGATCGCGCGCCAGCAGCGGAATGCGGGACAGATCATACTCTGCGCCCTCTACTGCGGCGGGAGCACCGTCATTATAATACAGCTCATTCAGATACGGCTTTGCCGTCACCTGTACGGGCAGCGGCTGTGCCGTCCGATAGACCGTTTCGCCCTGCTCGTCCTGTCCGACCGGATAATACAGGGTAACCGCATCCATGCCGACTACAAGACCGGTGATTACGCTGCCGCTGATTTCGGCATAGCCCTTGTCCGTGGCAAGCCGCCACTCGAACAGGCCATCGTCAAGCGTCATGTCCTCGCCATACTGATCCTTGGCCTCCACATCGAGCGTGCTCAGGTCAAAGGTGTTCGCCGTATCATCATTATAGATGAGATTGGGAATCGTGCCGTTCACGGTCAGCGTATCGAGCTGTCGTTCGGGCAGAACCTGCAGCGGTACACGGTTGGATTCCGTGCCGTTCACTACGGCATAAATCTGATAGGTTCCCGGCGCGGTAAACTCGATGCTGCCCGTGGTTTCGTCAACCGTAATGTCATCGTTTGCTTCTGCATACCACTTGACCTTGCCGGTTACATCAAAATCATTGCCGTCCTCGTCCAGAGCGGTCACAGTCAGTGCGGAAACATCGGCGGTGTTGCTGCCGTCGTTGAAGTAGAACGGCTCAAAGCTGCCCTCTACCGTAACCGAGGAAAGCACAACGTGCAGAATGGTCAGTTCAATCCGCTCGCTGTTGAAATCATCCGTTGTTTCGATCGTATCCTTCGGCTGATAGCGCAGGAACAGCTGTGCTCCGTCATTCGGCTTGAGCGCATTGAGGACGGGGTAGCCATTGCGGTTTGTCGTGACCTCGGCGTACTCCGAAGCGTCGTTCAAACCTTCGTCCACAACCGTCCATTCGCCGCTCAGGCGGGGATTGAAGCCGTACCAGTCCACATCGTGTTCGTTTTTCGCCTCGACCTTGATGCTGTCCAGACGCAGGCTTTGCTGCTCGTACAGAGAAACCTGTTCAGTATCAGGCACCAGACGATCGAGCGCATAGATCGGGTACACCTTCTGCGGGGTGATGACGGTGTTCTTGGAGGTGTAGTGGAACGAACCGAAGTACGGTGCAACCGGCTGACCGGAGCACAGCTGATCGGCTGCCGTCTTGAATTCGCCCTGATACAGGCTGTTCATATCCAGACCGTCGGGGTCGTAGCCGGAGACAGTCCGATTCTGGATGCGGGCATCCAGATCCTCGATCGCACTTCTGCCGTTCCGGCCGAAGGTATACTGCTTAAACTCCCGTCCTTTCCAACTGTCCATCGAGACACCATTCCCCTTGGTTCGATGATAACCAGTAACCGAGAGGAGCATAGTCTTATACTTGATATACACCGCGCCGGTATAGGGGATGGTCGTTTTCAGGTCGGTCACATCGACATTGATGTCAATGCCCGTATGTGCCGGCAGCGGTACGGAGATGGTATCCGTAATGGACTGCGCGTAAGACTCCTCCTTGCTGCTCTCGTAGGTCTTTTCCATGCCATAGGAGTAGGAAAAACTCTGCTCCACCTTGGCGGTGGGCGAAAGCGCGGCCAGAACGGGCACGCTGAATTCGACGCCTACCGTGGTCTCCTCGGTCCAGTTCTGTGAATAGGTATTGGAGACCGTGGTCGAGGTCGTGGTGCTCTTTTCATAGGTATAGCTTTTCTCGACCGTATTTTCAAAGTCGTTGCGGTTTTCCGCCGTTACCTTGTAGCTGTCCGAGCTGCCGCCCAGATTAAACTGATAGCCCTTCTGCTCGAGCGACGCCGTTGTGTCATCCGTCTCGATGGAAGGCGTTTCAAACCGGTTGGCAATACCCTGAATTTCAAAGTCGTAGAACGCCTGTACATAGTAGCCGTAGCCGGTACTTACATAAGAGTGATGGTCATCGCGTTCCCTCTCCGCTCTGGTAGAGACATAATAAACCGGGGTTTCTTCTTCCGGAAGGCTGTTCAAAACACCCGAGCCGTTCAGAACCGCGCTCTGGTCAACAACGCTGCTGACAGCATCCCGCAGACCCTTGGCTGTATACTGTACCTTCGCATAATCTGCCGCCGTCAGAGCGGTATACGGCTCATGATAGCCGTGTTCATTGGTGTCGTTATAGTATGTTTTGGGCAGGACATTGTTCGCGATTGCCGCCCACTGCTCCGCAAATTCGGGGCTCTGGATCATCTCCTGCAAAATCTGCTCCTGTGTGCCCGGCAGATTGTAGGTGTCCGAGGCATCAAAGATCTCCCAGTCGTTTTTTGCCGTCACGGCTGCCCCGGCTGTTGGGGGCAGCACCCCTATACACATCGCCACCGCCAGCAGGCCGCACAAACCTCGCCGTCGTATCATCTGCTTTTTACTCATACCATTTTCCTCCTTTTCTGTGGTGTTCCTGCTCCGCCATGGAAAACAGCTCGTTATGGCTCATCTCCACATCACCGAAGCGGACAAAAATGCCGTTCGTCACCGCGCTGTTCCACACCTGCGGGTCGGAAAGTGACCGGAATCGGAATTTATCCAGATAGGGCTTCATATCCAGCAGCAGGCGGCTGCCGGAGATAAAATCGACCTGCAGAACGTGGTCGGTCAGCGGTTTGACTGACTGAATGTATTTCCGGTCCAAATGCGTAC
>ENA-OPYT01000439-OPYT01000439.1-human-gut-metagenome-genome-assembly--contig:-NODE-439-length-12868-cov-2.587552_pt1 | contig 12868 bp, 11 predicted proteins | sample MGYA00242636_ERZ504480 | MGnify/ENA primary metagenome ERZ504480 (study PRJEB26092, sample SAMD00036228) | human gut metagenome | host: Homo sapiens | study: EMG produced TPA metagenomics assembly of...
AGGTGGTACGCGCTTCACGTTCAACGGGCAGGAATTCGCGTCAGGTTTGACGGCTCCGGGTTCAGCGACGTTTTTTCGAAAGCCCTGTTCGGCAGCCGTCAGGGCGGGAGCGCCGGCGGCCCGTTCAGCGGCTATACGTCCCGTCCGCAGCGGGGCCGCGACATCGAGGCCGATATTTCCATCACGCTTGAGGACGCCGTGAAGGGCGGCGAGCGCAGTCTTACGCTTGAGGGCGGGGACGGCACCAAGACCCTGAAAGTGAATATCCCCGCCGGGGTGAAGGACGGCGCCAAGCTCCGCCTTGCCGGTCAGGGCTATGATTCGCCCAACGGCGGGCCGAAGGGCGATCTGTATTTGAGGATACGTTTCGCGCCGCATTCGTTGTTCCATGTTGACGGTACGGACCTCACCTACGAGGTGCGGATCGCGCCGTGGGAAGCAGTGCTTGGGGCGAAGGTCAAAGTCCCCACCCTTGACGGGAACGTCGAGCTTTCCATTCCCGCCGGGACCGGAAGCGGGAAGAAGATGCGTCTGCGCGGCAAGGGCCTTGGCCCGGCGAAGTCGCGCGGCGATCTGTATGTGCGGGTCGGCATCGACGCGCCGAAGGATCTCACGCCGAAGCAGCGTGAACTGTGGGAAGCCCTTGCGGCGGAAAAATAGTGCCGCGTTCCGTTTTTGAAGGACAACGTCAGGGGAGATGATTGTATGGAACTTTTGCAGAATACAAAGGATGTGCCGAGCCGCTCGACCCTTATCGTCTGGGGCGAATTCCTGGAACTGACCGGGACGACCCCGGATCGCCTTTCCGAACTGATGGACATCGGGTGGCTCAAACCCACGCGCACGGCGGAAGCCGCATTGTTGTTCCGGCAGGATGACGTATACCGTATCCGCAAGCTTGAGCGGCTGTGCAGCGATTTCGAACTGCACACGCTCGGCGGCTCCATAGTAATGGACCTGCTGGACCGTATTGCAACGTTAGAGTTGCGTATTCGTGAGTTGACAGATCGTTAGTACGCCTTATTGTTAGAGAGAAAGCGATAGTGATATCACTTTTGCAGTTGTGTTGCGTTCGGTCATTTTGTCTCGGGCGCCGCTGCTGCGCTACAACGCAATAGAGGTGAACCATTATGGATATCAACAGATTTACCGAAAAATCCCGTGAAGCGCTGACCACGGCGCAGGGGCTTGCCGCCCAGTACGGTCATCAGGAAGTGGACGCCGAGCATTTGGCGCTCGCTCTGGTGAATCAGGAAGACGGCTTTGTCCCCCGCGTTCTGGAGCGCGTCGGCGTCGCCCCCCAAGGCGCTGGTCACGGCGCTGGAGGCGGTTCTGAAGAAGCGTCCTTCCGTGCGCGGGCCGGGCGCGGAAATGGGCACGATCACGATTTCGCAGCGGGTCGCCAAGGCTATCGCCAACGCCGAGGCTCTCGCCAAGCGTCTGCGTGACGAGTACGTCAGCGTGGAGCATATTTTTGCCGAACTGCTGCGCGAACCCGCCTCCACAGGGCTTGGTCAGGTCGCGGCGGATGCCGGCTTGTCCGCCGATAAGTTCACCGAGACGATGATGGCTGTCCGCGGCCCGCACCGCGTGACCTCCGCCAACCCCGAAGAGAGCTATGAGGCGCTCAGCAAGTACGGGCGCAACCTCGTCGAAGCCGCCAGCAAGGGCAAGCTCGACCCGGTGATCGGTCGTGACGCGGAAATCCGCCGCGTCATCCGCATCCTGTCGCGCCGCACGAAGAACAATCCCGTGCTCATCGGTGAGGCGGGCGTGGGCAAGACCGCCATCGCGGAGGGCCTCGCCTACCGCATCGTCAAGGGCGACGTCCCGGAAGGGCTCAAGAACAAGACCATTTTTGCGCTGGACATGGGCGCGCTCATTGCGGGCGCCAAGTACCGCGGCGAATTTGAGGAACGGCTCAAGGCTGTATTGTCCGAAGTGCAGAAATCCGAAGGGCAGATTATCCTGTTCATCGACGAGCTGCACACCATCGTGGGCGCGGGCAAGACCGACGGCGCGATGGACGCGGGCAACCTGCTGAAGCCGCTTCTGGCTCGCGGCGAGTTGCACTGCATCGGCGCGACGACCCTCGACGAGTACCGCAAGTACATCGAAAAGGACCCGGCGCTGGAACGGCGTTTCCAGACCGTGCTGGTGGAAGAGCCCTCCGTGGAGGACACCATTTCCATCCTGCGCGGCTTGAAGGAGCGGTTTGAGGTGCACCACGGCGTGCGCATCAGCGACTCCTCGATTGTGGAGGCGGTGGTGCTGTCCAACCGGTATATCACCGACCGTCAGCTTCCCGACAAGGCCATCGACCTGATCGACGAAGCCGCCGCCATGATCCGTACCGAAATCGACTCGCTGCCCACGGAACTGGACGAAGCCAACCGTAAGGTCATGCAGCTCGAAATCGAGCGCGAGGCCCTGCGCAAGGAAACCGATGACGCGTCCCGCGAGCGTCTGGAGAAGCTGGAGAACGAACTTCGCAACCTTCAGATGACGCAGGCCGAGCTCAAGGGCCAGTGGGAAAACGAGAAGGGCGTCATCAACGTTGTGCGCGATCTCAAGGGCGAGATCGAGCAGACGCGCCTCGCCATTGAGGACGCGACCCGCCGCGGCGATTTGCAGGCGGCGTCCGAACTCAAGTATGCGAAGCTGCCTGAGCTGGAAAAGCGTCTCCACGAAGCCGAAAACGGCCAGGAAGCGCCGCGCCTGCTCAAGCAGGAAGTGCGCCCCGACGATGTGGCGGATATCGTGGCCCGCTGGACCGGCATTCCGGTCACGCGGCTGCTCCAGTCCGAACGCGACAAGCTCATCCATCTGCCTGACAAGCTCCATGAGCGCGTGATCGGGCAGGATGAGGCCGTGCAGGCCGTGTCCGACGCCGTGCTGCGTACCCGGGCCGGGCTGTCCGACCCTTCGCGCCCGCAGGGCTCGTTCATTTTCCTCGGCCCCACGGGTGTGGGCAAGACGGAGCTGTGCAAGGCGCTGGCCGAAGCGCTCTTTGACAGCGAAGAGAACATCGTGCGCCTCGACATGAGCGAGTACATGGAAAAGCATTCCGTGGCGCGGCTCATCGGTGCGCCTCCCGGCTATGTGGGCTACGACGAAGGCGGTCAGCTGACCGAAGCCGTGCGCCGCAAGCCCTACAGCGTCATCCTGTTCGACGAAATCGAAAAGGCGCATCCGGACGTGTTCAACACCCTGCTGCAGCTCCTCGACGACGGAAGGCTGACCGACAGCCAGGGCCGTACGGTGGACTTCCGCAACACCATCGTGATCATGACCTCGAACATCGGCTCGTACAGGATGCTCGACGGCATCAATCCGGACGGCTCGTTCGCCTCGGACGTGTACACGGAAGTCATGGGCGAACTGCGCCAGCACTTCAAGCCCGAGTTCCTGAACCGCGTGGACGAGACGGTGCTGTTCAAGCCGCTGCTCCCCGAGCAGATCGGCCAGATCATCGACCTCCAGCTGCGTCGGCTCCAGAAGCGGCTTGAGGAGCGCAAGATCGCGCTGGAACTGACCGAGGCCGCCCACGAGTTCATCGGGGATGCCGCCTACGATCCGCATTACGGGGCCCGTCCGCTCAAGCGGTACCTGCAGTCCCACGTCGAAACGCCGCTCGCCAAGTTCATCATCGGCGGGCAGGTGCGCGACGATCAGCGGGTGGTCATCGACGCCACCGAAGACGGATTGACCTTCGGCGTAAAGTTGGGCGATACTGTGCAGTCATTGCAATAAGATTCGGAAAAGGGCGGAAGGCGGAGGCGCTTTCCGCTCCTTTCCTTTATGAACCTGAAAGGGCCATCAGCGGCGTTTGTCATGCTGATGGCCCTTTTCTTGACGGCGATACTCCGCTGGTCGGATGCGCCTATTGCTTTTCCACAATCCCGAACGTGCCGTCGTCGTTTGCCGTGACCTGCAGTGAAATGATGCCGCTTGTGTTGCGGGCGATATAATCCTTGCAGCCCCTGATCATCACGCTCAACACGCCGGAAATATCCTCGGAGTCGTGCGTATGGTAGATGCTGGTGCTCCAGAGCTCTTTGTTCGTTTTGCTGCTGGCGGCGCTCAAATGAAGGAAGATGTCGCACTCCGTGACTTCCTTGATTTCATCCTCATACCCGACCGTCCCGTAGGTTGGGGTCGTCGTGGTGGTTTTCGGTATAGCGGCTCGTGGCCTTGTCATACGTGCCGTGGGTCTTTTCGACGGTCCCGGTTTGTCCGTAAATCGGCTTTTTTGACGGTGATGTGCTTTGTGGATGTTTTGGCGGTGTAATCGATGGAAAGGAGTGCCGTGCCCCGGTTGCGGTCTTGCGTGAGCGTGAAGCCCGTTTTCAGACAGGGTGCTTTTTACGTCCTGCTTGAGAAGCTGATAGGTCGGGTCGCTGTTTTGTTTTTTCGATGAGGCGATATAGTAGGTATACTGGTCATTGGGGTAGGCGTGCCCGTCGGTTTCGGAAATGACCCGCATGGAGTACTGGGGAGAGCAGCCCGCCAGCAGGAAAAGGGCGGCCAGCAGGAAGAGGCAGGGCGCGGGGGATCTTGGCTGTGCACATGGCTTACTTCCTTTCTTTAAGGCTGAGTACGCCATCGTCGGATTCGCTGACGTCGAGCCATGTGTCGCCGGGGGTGGTTTGGGCGAGGTAATCCTTGGCGCCCATGACCATCATGTCCAGCATCTTGCGGTTGTCAAACGAGTTCCCGGTGTAGGTGACGATCGTTTCCCACATTTTTTCTCTTCGTTTTGAGCGAATCGGCGGCAAGCAGCAGAACGATCTTGTTTTGGGCCACTTCCTTCTGGGTGTTCTTGTAGCCCGTAACGCCGTAGGTAGGGGTTGAAACGGATGTCCTGCTGGTTTTTCCCGTTAACGTGTTGATGTATTCCCCCGTACCTCTGGTTTCGACTCGCGTCACGCCGTAGACGGGTTCGGAAACGGTCGTCTGCCGGGCGACCGTTTGGCTCTTGTACCCCGCGAAAAGCACCGCTGTGGCATGGGGGAGGCTTTTGGTCACTTTCAGGCCCGCTTGGGGCAGGGCGCTTTCGAGGTTCCGCTTGAGTTCCAGAAAGACGAGATCGTCCTCTTGGCCCTTGACCGCCATGATATAGTAGACGTCCCCGATGCCGGCTTGGATGTCGCCGTTGGTGATGGCGTTGATTTTTATGGCGTACTGGTTGGCGACGCAGCCGGGGAGCAAAAGGCACGCCGCAAGCAGGGCGTACAGGCAGGACCGTGGAAACGTCATGGGTATGGCCTCCGGGGGAATGCGGCGTTGCCGCGTTGTCGAGCCTTGGCAGCCTCCGGAATTCCGCCTTGGGCGGGGTTTTGTTCCGGGAGGGCTTGGGGGTACGCTGCGGGGATGCCTTGGCGTCACCTGCGGCTGGGCGGGGCGCACGGGGCTCCGCCTTTGCGAAAGGCTTTCGCTCCTTACGCTCGGCCCCCTCTATCATCCTCTCATGCCTATGACAATCAGGCGGGGAGGGCGGCGTTTCCTCCGCGTTCATTTCTTGACAACCGCGCAACCTTGAAGCACAATTTTTCGATTACACTTTGGTGTGGATATATAAGGAGCCTGTCCATGAGTGATTACAAAAAGAGCCTGAATCTTCCCGATACATCCTTTCCCATGAAAGCCAATCTCACCCAGCGTGAACCCGAAATGCTGCGCTGGTGGGAAGAGAACAATATTTACGGAACCATGCTGGAAGCTTCGGGCAGCCGGGGCTCTTTTCGTCTGCACGATGGCCCGCCCTACGCCAACGACCATCTGCATCTCGGCCATGCCCTGAACAAGATCCTCAAGGACATCACCATCAAGTCCCGCAACATTCAGGGGCAGCAGTCCGTGTATGTGCCCGGCTGGGACTGCCACGGCCTGCCCATCGAATTGAAGGTTGAGCACGAGCTTGGCGAAAAGAAAAAGGAAATGCCGCCGTATGCGGTACGCCGCCGCTGCCGCCAGTACGCGGACAAGTTCATCGATATCCAGCGCAAGGAATTCAAGCGCCTTGGCGTGCTCGGCGACTGGGAGCATCCCTACAAGACCATGCTCCCCGAATACGAGTCCGCCACGGCTACCGAACTGGCGAATTTCGTGGAGAAGGGCAATGTGGTCCGCAGCAAGAAGCCCATCTACTGGTGTTGCTCCTGCCAGACGGCGCTTGCCGAGGCCGAAGTGGAATATGCCGACCACAAGTCGCCGTCCATTTACGTCCGCTTCCCGTTGACCGACGGCAAGCTCAAGACGGTTTTCGAGAACGCCGACCCGTCCCGCGCCTATGTGATCATCTGGACCACGACCCCGTGGACCCTGCCGAGCAACATGGCCGTGGCGCTGCATCCCGAATTCGAATATTCGCTGGTCGAATATGAAGGCAGCCAGTACGTGCTCGCCACGGAACTCGTCGAAAGCGTCGCCAAGGCGTGCGGCTGGGACATGGACGGCGTGAAGACCGTGGGGACCGCTACCGGGCAGCAGCTTGAACTCGTCAAGGCCCGCCATCCGTTCTACGACCGCGAGTCTCCGCTGATCCTCGGCGGCCATGTGACGCTTGATGCCGGTACCGGCTGCGTCCATACCGCTCCCGGACACGGCCGCGAGGACTACGAAGTCTGCCTCCAGTACGGCATCGACATCTATTCCCCGCTCAACGATCGCGGCGAATACCTCGACAGCGTGGAGTTTTTCGCCGGGCTGCAGGTGCAGAAGGCCAACCCCAATGTCATTGAGAAGGTCAAGGAAGTCGGCAACCTGATGGGGCAGGCCGACATCACGCACTCCTATCCGCATTGCTGGCGCTGCAAAAAGCCCGTCATCTTCCGCGCCACGACCCAGTGGTTCGTGAGCATGGAGGCCAACGGGCTGCGCCAGAAGGCGTTGAAGGCCATCCGCAACGACGTGGAATGGATCCCGAGCTGGGGCGAGGAACGCATCTACAACATGATCGAGCAGCGCCCCGACTGGTGCATTTCCCGCCAGCGTCTGTGGGGCGTGCCGATTCTGGCCCTGTTGTGCGAAGACTGCGGAGAGGCTTGGAACGATCCCGAATGGATGCGCGACATTGCCGCCCGGTTCGCCAAGCATCCCACCGGCTGCGACTACTGGTATGAAGCCGATATGAAGGACATCGTGCCCGAAGGGTTGAAGTGCCCCAAGTGCGGCGGCCAGCACTGGAAGCGCGAATCCGACATCCTCGACGTATGGTTCGACTCTGGGACCAGCTTCGCGGCGGTGCTCGAAAAGCGCCCCGAATTGGGCTTCCCCGCCGACCTCTACCTTGAAGGCTCGGACCAGCACCGCGGCTGGTTCCACTCCTCGCTGCTCGCTTCCATCGGCACGCGCGGCGTCCCGCCCTACAAGGCGGTGCTCACGCACGGCTACGTGGTCGACGGCGAAGGCCGCAAGATGTCCAAGTCCATCGGCAACGGCATCGAGCTTGACGAGATCATCAGCAAGCACGGCGCGGAAATCATCCGCATGTGGGTGTCTTCCGTGGATTACCGCGAGGACGTGCGCATTTCGGCGGAAATCGTGAACCGCCTTGTGGACGCCTACCGCCGTATCCGCAACACCTGCCGCTACCTGCTCGGCAACCTGAACGACATCACGAAGGCCGACCTCGTGGACGTGAAGGACATGGACCCCGCTGGATCGCTATGCCCTCGACGTCGCCGCGCGCACGCACCAGCGCGTGCAGGACGCCTACCGGGACTACGAATTCCATAAGGCTTTTCCATTCCCCTGCACAACCTGTGCTCCACGGACTTGTCCGCGTTCTATCTGGACATCCTTAAGGATCGCCTGTACTCCTCCGCGCCCGCGAGCCGCGCCCGCCGTTCCGCCCAGACCGCGCTGTACCACATCCTGCTGATGCTCGTGCAGGACATGGCCCCGGTCCTGAGCTTCACGGCTGAGGAAGTGTTCCGCCACATCCCCGAAGCGCTGCACCCCGGCGCGAAGAGCGTGTTCGGCTTCCAGCTCATGGACGCGGAGGCCTTCCTGCTGGATGATGCTGGCCGTAAGCGTTGGGAGGCCGTGCTCGCCGCGCGTACCGAAGTGACCCGCGCCATCGAGCCGCTCCGCAAGGCCGGGACTGTGGGCCACGCGCTGGACACCGCCGTGACCCTGTACGCCTCGCCGGAACTGCTGGAAGTGCTCGGCGGCATCGGCACGGACCTGCGCGCCGTGTGCATCGTGTCCCAGCTCCATCTGGCTCCGCTTGCCGACGCGCCCGCCGATCTCGCTCAGGCCGACATTGCCGAATGCGGCAAGCTGGCCGTGAGCGTGGCCAAGGCCGTTGGCGAGAAATGCGAGCGCTGCTGGATCTACAGTGACGAACTCGGCTCCGATCCCGAACACCCGACGCTGTGCCCCCGCTGCGCCGCCGTTATGAAGGAACTCGCATAGTGGCAGAGCCGGGCAAGGATACTCGTTATAGAGTTGTTTTGGGCGTCGGCGTCGGCGCGCTTGTGCTCGACCAGCTGACCAAGTTGTGGGTGATGGCGTCACTGCCCTATTATGGGGCGGTGACGGTCATCCCCGGCTTCTTTGATTTGGTCAATATCCGCAATCGTGGTGCCGCGTTCGGCTTCCTCAACCGGTCGGACATCGAATGGCAGTTTTGGCTGTTCTTCGCGGCTACGCTGGTTTCGGCGGGCGTGATATTCATGCTCGCGCGCTCGGCGCAGCGCGGCGAAAAGATGTTGTTCTGGGGGCTCGGCATGGTGCTCGGCGGAGCCGTGGGCAACCTTGTGGACCGCATCCGGTTCCGTGCCGTTGTGGATTTTCTGGATTTCTATGTCGGCCAGTGGCATTGGCCCGCGTTCAACGTGGCGGACATCGCCATCTGTTGCGGCGCGCTGCTCGTTTGCCTCAGCATGTGGCTGAAAGGTCCGTCCGGGAGGGCTTCGTGAGTCTGTTTTCGCTTGAATGGTGGCAGATCGCGCTGCTGTTTCTGCCCGCGCTGCTGAATTTGTGGGGCATCTGGCACGCCTTCAACCATACCTTTGAAACGCCGCTCGAGCGGGTGCTGTGGATGGTCGCGTGCGTGTTTGTTCCCGTCCTCGGCGGCGTGGCCTATGTGCTGTTTGGCTGGCGGCGTGCTCACTGACTTGAGTTCTCCCCGCAAAGGGCGTATCTTTATTATCCAAATCCTTCATTTCAGGGTAATACAATGAAAAAGCCGTATATCTTCCCCCTGCTTTTGGGATCGCTCGTTCTGACCGGCTGTGCCAATGGCCAGATAGACGCCATGCAGATGCGTCTGAACCAGCAGGAGCAGCAGATCCGCCTTCTGAATAGCCAGCTTTCCGGCGTGCAGCCCGCACAGGCCGACACATGGGCGCAGGTTCAGTCCCTGCGTCAGGAGATGAGCGCCGTGAAAGGGCAGATCGACGACTTCAACAATGCGACGGCCGCTGCTGGCGGCCTTCCCGGTCTCGCCCAGCGCGTGAACAACCATGAGGCCGCGTTGCAGGCCATCGCCACGCAGTTCGGCATGGAACTGCCCGTGGCCGCCGCTCCGGGCGCTCCCGGAGCGGCTCCCTCCGCGCCCGGTATGCCCGACTCCACCGCCGCGGCTCCCGTGCCCGCCGCGCCTGCCATGCAGCCGCAGCAGGCGACCGCTCCCGCCCCGCAGCAGGCCGCCCCGCAGACGCAGGCTCAGGGCGACATCGCCAAAGCTCTCTACGACAACGGCGTGCAGTCGTTCAACGCCCGCAACTACAAGCAGGCCCTCAAGTCCTTCTCGGATTTCACGGACACGTACGGCAAGCACAAGCTCGTTTCCAACGCGTGGTTCTGGCGCGGCGAGTGCAATTACCAGCTTGGGAACTTCCCGGCCGCCGCACTGGATTACGAACAGGTCATCTCCAAGTATGGCTCCAGCGGGAAGGCCGCTTCCGCGTACCTGAAGCAGGGGATGTGCTTCATCAAGGCCGGGAAGAAGGACGCCGCCAAGGTCCGCTTGCAGGAACTCATCAAGAAATTCCCCAAGTCGCCTGAAGCGACCCGCGCTACGCAGCTCATGAAAGACAACAAGATGTAGGAAGCGTCATGAGCCAAGAAACCAAGCCCTACCGTACCAATGTGCATCTGACGTTTCCCCCGGCCATTTCGGGGGCGCCGTTGGTCTGCAACCTGACCAGGCTGTTTGACCTCGATTTCAACATCAGTACCGCCCAGATCACGCCGCGGCAGGAAGGTTTTTTGACTCTCGAACTGTCGGGCTCACGCGATGCCTGCGACAAGGGGATCGGCTACCTGCGGGAGAAGGGCGTACTGGTTTCGCCCGTGGCGCAGCGGATCTGGCATAATGAGGGACAAGTGTATGCAATGCGGCATGTGCACGGCTCTGTGCCCGTCCTCCGCGCTGACCGTCGACATCAAAACGCGCCTTCTTGCATTTGACAAGGAAAAGTGTACAGTATGCGCGCGCTGCATCCGTATTTGCCCCGTCGGGGCCATGCAGATGGATGCTCCTGAAGAGGGTGTTCTGACCGAATGACGCCCGTGAGGACCTATAGCTCAGTTGGTAGAGCCACCGGCTCATAACCGGTCCGTCCTAGGTTCAAGTCCTAGTGGGTCCACCATATATATGAATGGGTTACGAAAATTGCTTTCGTAGCCCATTTTTGTTTTTTCACATTTTTTCCACATACATTTTTGGAGTATGCTCACCAACTGTATAGGTCCTCACTGTCAGACGGAGGGGAATAAGGGCGGCGTGGGCAAGGTCCTCGAGTTTAAGGGGGCGGGAGTAGCTTTATTTTCGGTATTCGAGCGTGCGACCATCTGCAATATGGGAGCCGGAGCAGGCGCCACATCTTCTCTATTTTCCAGCGATACCTGCCCTCCTTTTTCCTGAAGGCCTTCGGTAGAAAAGACGACTGGCATCCAGTAGCTACCGAAGAGGGAGCAACCTACGATGAAGAACTGATCATCGATCTTTTTCCCATCGCCCCCAGGTGACCCTTCTGCACAGTCCTGATAATGTGCGTGCCATACGCGAACTAGAGGGGGTGGATTTAGATCAAGTATGCAAGGACGCTGTACCAACGCTTATTATGCCGCTATCGTCGTTACAGCGGATATATGGTATGATCGTCGTCTTCTCTGTCGGCTGGATGTTTCCGTAGCTGCAGTACGCGCGCTACGCTGCAACAGCTCGCGGCTGACGGTAACTCACAACTCTGGCCGGTTCAGGTGCTCGGGGGCTCGAATCCTGCTGTAGCCCCTGTAATGCCGCAGGTCTGTCGCCAAGATCCGGTAAAACGACGCTGCGTAACCTCACCAAGGTATAGATTTCGAGTTCACATGCGTTATGGACGAGGAAGAACGCGGTCTACTCCTTTCTGGGGGGATTCTAAAAAAGCTTGCTCCACTTCGCGGATTGTGGAAGTCGCAACGGCAGAAAAGTCCGCTGCGGTGTCCACGGTGGGCTTTTCCATGGGCTACCCTTTATGCGATTGATCGCCGGAATCGAGTTTGCACAAACTAGGCTGAGGGGTAAAATGCCGTTACTGGGTGACGATAAAAGTTATTCCAGAGCACGTATCAGTAGGACGACAGCCGTCAGAGCAAGGAAAACGACAATAATGCGTTGGAAGAGCAGTTGATTAATATGCCGACCTATGCGGACTCCGGCATATTGTCCTGCGGCACAGCCCATGATGCCCATTAATGCCAAGGGAAACAGTTCTGTACGGTAAAGTCCTGCAAACGCCTGTGACCCCATGGTTCCCAGACTGGCTAGAAAAAAGAATATGCTGAAATTGCCACGTACTCTGCTCTGTCTGGCCCCCACTGTCTGAGTAGCGCGTAAATTCCCAGTGGAGCTCCAGAAAGGGCTACCGAAGAATGGACAAAACCGCTGGCTATACCGGCTCCTATGCCTATAGTCGGGCTATCCGACAGACGATACGCTGATGCGCCAGAACGGTAGCGCATAATAATGAAGCAGACGAGCATGGCGCAAACCATGAGTTCCAGCACCTGTACGGGAGCGATCTTGAGCACCAAAGTCCCCAGAAGGCATCCAGGAAGACAGCCTATGATGAGCTCACGTACATCTTTTGAGCTTGCCAACTTATGGTATACCATGATCAGGTGGATATTGCCGTACAGGGCACAGAGACAGGAAATCAGGACGGCATCTCCAGCAGGGAATACCGTCATGAGTATGGGCATGGACACCATCACCGAACCCATGCCGGTGGCACCACCTACAATACCTCCTGTAAACCAGCCTAAGGCAACGACAGCGTACATCCAAAATGCCATATATAACTCCCAAGGACATGCGAGTGAGCACTCGAGCAGATTTCACGTTGTATCAAACTGTATTTGTCTAAGAGTAGAATTAGGCTCTCCAGTGGAACGCGAAGCAAAATACTTCAACGGCCTTACTGTCCAAAAAGTCAAGCATTAAGCATGGGTTTCTCACAAAGTCAACGGCGCAAGCCTATAAGTCCACGGTAGTAGCCGCGTTCGGAACCTTTCTCGAATATTATGATTTCTCTGTTTATGGCTATTGTGCCGCGCGCATGTCTGCGGAAGTTTTTTCCGAGTGACAACCTGACAATCTCGCTTCTGTCCATGCTGGCCGTATTCGGCCCCTCCTTCATTGCCCGTCCCCTCGGCGGGCTGTTCTTTGGGCACATCGGCTCGGTACGGCTGTAAGATTTCTCTCTGGCTACCGTCATCTCGGATTCGTCTGTACCGCCTTGTCGTCTCCGTTTCCGGGGCTGACCGCAAGAATCCCTCCCTCGAACTGGCACGGGAAATGACGCAGGATCTGAAATGGCGCTGCGCATAATCCTGCCGTCTTCCTCCTCGAAGGAGTGTTCCTCAAAAA
>ENA-OPYT01000440-OPYT01000440.1-human-gut-metagenome-genome-assembly--contig:-NODE-440-length-12855-cov-5.087366_pt1 | contig 12855 bp, 10 predicted proteins | sample MGYA00242636_ERZ504480 | MGnify/ENA primary metagenome ERZ504480 (study PRJEB26092, sample SAMD00036228) | human gut metagenome | host: Homo sapiens | study: EMG produced TPA metagenomics assembly of...
AGTATTAGTTGCAACAGACAAGCCGTTTGCAAAAGTTGCAGTAGACGGTATTCGCAAAGAAATTGAAGCAGCAGGCTATGAACTTGCCTTGCTGGAGAAATATGGCGATAAGGCAAAATTGCTGGAAGCCGTGAAAGATGCCAATGCCATTATTATCCGTAGCGACATTATTGATGCCGAGGTTTTGGATGCCGCCAAAGAGCTGAAAATCGTAGTGCGTGCCGGTGCGGGATATGACAATGTGGACTTGGATGCCGCAACCGCCCACAATGTATGTGTGATGAACACTCCGGGGCAGAACTCAAACGCTGTGGCCGAACTGGCTTTCGGGCTTATGGTAATGGCTGTCCGCAATCTGTACAACGGTACTTCCGGTACGGAGCTGAAAGGCAAGAAGTTGGGCATTCATGCTTACGGTAACGTAGGCCGCAATGTAGCCCGCATAGCCAAGGGTTTCGGCATGGACATTTACGCATTCGACGCTTTCTGCCCGAAAGAGGTTATCGAGAAAGACGGTGTAAAGGCTGTGGCTTCGGCCGAGGAACTTTATTCTGCCTGCGACATCGTTTCGCTGCACATTCCCGCAACGGCGGAAACCAAGAACTCCATTAACTATGCTTTGGTGGGCAGGATGCCGAAAGGCGGTCTGCTGGTGAACACCGCCCGCAAGGAAGTTATCAATGAAGCCGAGCTGATACAACTGATGGAAGAACGTGCCGACTTGAAGTACATGACCGATATTATGCCCGCAGCCAATGATACATTTGCCGCCAAGTTTGCCGGCCGTTACTTCTCCACACCGAAGAAGATGGGTGCGCAGACGGCCGAGGCCAATATCAATGCCGGCATTGCCGCTGCCAGACAGATTGTGGGCTTCCTGAAAGACGGCTGCGAGAAGTTCCGCGTAAATAAGTAATGGATTTATACTCTGACAACCATGGCAACAATAAAACCTTTTAAAGGGATTCGTCCCCCTCAGGATTTGGTAGAGCAGGTGGCATCCCGTCCGTACGACGTCCTGAATTCCGCCGAAGCGCGTGAAGAAGCGGCAGGAAACGAAAAATCCCTGTATCACATCATCAAGCCCGAAATAGATTTTCCGGTCGGTACGGACGAGCACGATGAACGTGTGTACCGGAAAGCAGCCGAGAACTTCCAAATGTTCCAGGACAAAGGCTGGCTGGTGCAGGACGATAAGGAGAATTATTACATATATGCCCAGACCATGAACGGTAAGACGCAATATGGTTTGGTGGTGGGCGCATACGTGCCCGATTACATGAACGGCGTTATCAAGAAGCATGAGCTTACCCGCCGCGACAAGGAAGAAGACCGCATGAAGCATGTCCGTGTGAACAATGCCAACATCGAGCCCGTATTCTTCGCTTATCCCGACAATGCAGTGCTGGATGCGGTCATTGCCCGTTACACGGCACAGAAGCCTGTTTACGACTTTGTGGCTCCGGACGACGGTTTCGGCCATACATTCTGGATTATCGACCGGCAGGAAGATATTGAGGTCATAACCGAAGAGTTTGCCAAGATGCCTGCACTTTACATTGCCGACGGGCACCACCGCAGTGCAGCCGCAGCCCTGGTGGGTGCGGAGAAGGCCGGACAGAATCCCAATCATCGCGGAGACGAGGAGTACAACTACTTCATGGCAGTCTGTTTCCCCGCCAACCAGTTGACTATCATCGACTACAACCGCGTGGTGAAGGACCTGAACGGGTTGACTCCCGGAGAATTCCTGGCTGCCGTAGGCAAGAACTTCACGGTAGAAGAGAAAGGAACGGAAATCTACAAGCCGGCAGGCCTGCATAACTTCTCCCTTTACCTGGACGGCAAGTGGTACAGCCTTACGGCAAAGCCGGGCACTTACAACGACAACGACCCTATCGGCGTGCTGGATGTTACCATTTCGTCCAACCTGATACTGGATGAAATTCTCGGTATCAAAGACCTCCGTTCCGACAAGCGTATCGACTTTGTCGGCGGTATCCGCGGGCTGGGCGAATTGAAGAAGCGGGTGGACAGCGGTGAGATGAAAGTGGCTTTGGCGCTTTATCCTGTGTCCATGAAGCAGTTGATGGACATTGCCGATACCGGCAATATCATGCCGCCCAAGACCACTTGGTTCGAACCGAAGCTGCGTTCGGGACTGGTAATTCATAAACTGGACTGATTCAGATATAATTTCAAAGAACGGATAAGAAGAAGGTGCATGGAAACTTGGCAGGTTTTGATGCACCTTCGCTATTTTATATTGCCATTCCCTTTTCCGGTATACGGAAAATACCGACCTTTGCCGTCAAAATAAGATACCGTTATTCGGCATTAGTTATTAAAACCAAAAGAACGATATGGGCAAAAAGGAAGAATACAAACTGAAGAACGAACAGTTCCTGCAAAATCTGCGTACCGAAGAAGGCGTAAAGGAGTTGGCTGCCGGCGTGCTTTACCGTATCCTGGAAAGCGGGCAGGGCAGTAGTGCTACTCCTCGATTAAACAGTATTGTGTCGGTGCATTACAAGGGAACGCTCATTAACGGCAGGGAGTTTGACAATTCCTGGAAGCGCAACTGTCCGGAGGCTTTCCGGCTGAACGAAGTAATCGACGGCTGGCAGATAGCCTTGCAGCAGATGCGCGTGGGCGACCACTGGATGGTCTACATCCCGTACACCGTGGGATACGGCACACGCACCAGCGGGCCTATTCCGGCTTTCTCCACACTGATATTCGAAGTGAAACTGCTGGGCATTGCCTGAGAGAGGGTGTGAACAATCATGTTACGGAACGGAGACCTTACCCGGGGTGGCATAACGGGTACGCTGTTGCGTTTCACCCTGCCTATGATGGCGGGTTCGTTGCTGCAACAGTGCTATAACATAGCCGATACGCTGATTGTAGGGCAGTGCATCGGTGCGGATGCACTGGCGGCGGTAGGGTCGGCGTATACGCTGATGGTCTTCCTTATCTCCATCCTTCTCGGTTTGTCTATCGGCAGCGGCACGGTATTCTCGTTGCATTACGGTGCGGGAAACCATTCCGCCCTGCGCCGCAGCATTTTCGTGTCGTTCGTACTGATAGGGGCGGTCACGTGCGTGCTGAATATGGCGGTATTCGTATGGCTGGACCCCATTCTCCGTTTGCTGCAAGTGCCGCAGGACATTTACGGCATGATGCGCGGTTACCTGTGGATAATCTTTTGCGGCATTGTCTTTACGTTTATCTATAATTTCTATGCGGCGATGCTGCGGGCGGTGGGAGATTCGGTAACTCCTCTCTGGTTTCTGGCACTCTCTGTGGCACTGAATATTGTTCTCGACCTGTTTTTCATCCTGCAACTGGACTGGGGCATCGAGGGGGCTGCGATAGCCACGGTCATGGCACAGGGAGTCGCTTCTGCGGGAATTATGCTCTATACCTGGAGGAAGCGTCCGGAACTGCGGCTGCATATCGGGGACATGCGCTTCGACCGTGGCAGCCTGAAAGAGATAGTCTCTTTCTCCACACTGACCTGTGTGCAGCAGTCGGTCATGAATTTCGGCATCCTGATGATACAGGGGCTGGTCAACAGCTTCGGCACGGCAGTCATGGCCGCCTTTGCCGCTGCCGTCAAGATAGACTCCTTTGCATACATGCCCGTGCAGGAGTTCGGGAACGCCTTTTCCACTTTCATCGCGCAGAACTTCGGGGCGAAACGTTACGGGCGTATCCGCCGGGGTGTCCGCAGCGCCTTGCTTACTACGGTTATCTTTTCGATTATCGTCTCCGTGCTCGTGTTCGTCTTTGCAGAACCGCTGATGCTGATTTTCGTTCATCCGGGCGAAACGGAAATCCTTGCTACCGGAGTGGAGTACCTGCGCATAGAGGGTGCGTTTTACTGCGGCATCGGCATTCTGTTCCTGCTTTACGGCTATTACCGGGCTGTCCGGAAGCCGGGGATGTCGGTAGTGCTCACGGTGATTTCGCTGGGCACTCGTGTGGCGCTTTCCTACCTACTGGCGGCTATTCCTTCTGTCGGGGTAACGGGCATCTGGTGGTCTATTCCCATCGGTTGGCTGCTGGCAGACGCGGTGGGTATGCTGTATTATAAAATGAAGAACGGGGCATGAACAATTCCCTTGCGGCATGCTTGCGTTGTGCAGGATTCTTTTTAGTTCTTTCATGGAGCCAAGTATCAATAAAAAGCGGTATCTTTGCGCCCGATTTTTTCAGAAAGAGATACTGCCATGACCAATAACGTCTTAAAGGATTTACTTACGGAGCCGTTGCCGCTGCCAGTTACGGCATGAATCCCGTTGTTTGCATTTGCCCTTGTACGGGGCTGGGGATGAGTGTGGATTCCGTCCTCTTTTACCGTTACTTTTTCGCCGTTGTGATGCTGGGCATCCTGATGAAGGTGAAGAAACAGTCCTTTGCGCTGAAGAAGGCGGATATACTTCCGCTGGCGGTAATGGGGCTGCTGTTCTCCTTTTCCTCGTTCTTTCTCTTCGAGAGCTATAACTACATGGATGCGGGCATTGCGTCCACCATCCTGTTTGTCTATCCGGTGCTGGTTGCCATCATCATGGCGGTGTTTTTCCACGAGAAGGTCTCCTTCATCACGATGTTCTCCATAGCGCTGGCATTTACGGGCATCTCCCTGCTGTACGAGGGTGGGGACGGGAAGACGTTGAGCATGCTGGGCGTACTGTTCGTTATTCTCTCCTCGTTGACCTACGCCATATACATCGTCGGTGTGAACCGCTCTTCACTCAAGGAGCTGCCTACGGCGAAACTCACTTTCTATGCTTTGCTCTTCGGCATCAGCATCTATGTGGTTCGTCTGGACTTTTGTACGGCTTTGCAGCCCGTCCCTTCGCCGGTGCTGTGGGCAAATGTCCTTTCGCTGGCTTTGTTTCCCACTATCATTTCGTTGGTGCTGATGACGCTCTCCATCCACCTCATTGGCTCCACGCCGGCTGCCATATTGGGGGCGCTGGAACCGGTGACGGCGCTGTTCTTCGGCGTAGTGGTGTTTGGCGAGCAGCTCACTCCGCGCATCATGCTCGGCGTACTGATGATACTTACTGCCGTAACACTGATAATTGCGGCGAAGCCGTTGTTGCAACTGGTGAGGAGGCGCATCGGCTGAAAAGCGGCTCTTTCTTCTGCCGCGATAAAGTTTTTTGCCGGCTATCAAAAGGCGGATAGCAAAAAGTGTAGTATCTTTGCGGCATGAGCGAAGATACGTATAAAACCATAGCCGTCCCGTCCGAGGGAATTTATACCGAGAAGCGCAGCAAGTTTATCGCTATTGCCTTGCCGGTGCGTACGGTTGAAGAAGTAAAGGCGCATCTGGAAACTTATCAGAAGAAATACTACGATGCCCGCCACGTGTGTTATGCCTATATGCTGGGGCACGAGCGCAAGGATTTCCGTGCCAATGACAACGGCGAACCGTCCGGTACGGCGGGAAAGCCCATCCTGGGGCAGATAAACTCGAACGGGCTGACGGACATCCTGATTGTCGTAGTCCGTTATTTCGGCGGCATAAAGCTGGGAACCAGCGGACTGATAGTGGCTTATAAGGCTGCCGCTGCCGAGGCTATCGCTGCTGCCACCGTCATTGAAAAGACGGTGGACGAAACGGTGACCGTCCTTTTCGAGTATCCTTTCATGAACGATGTGATGCGCATTGTCAAGGAAGAGGAGCCGGAGATGCTGGAGCAGTCGTACGACATGGACTGCCGCATGACGCTCCGCATCCGCAAGTCGGCAATGCCCAAGTTGAGGGCGCGTCTGGAGAAGGTGGAGACTTTACGTTTTGAGGAAGCGTAAAGTCTCCGGGTTTTCCATATCTTTTGTACGGATTTACTTATCTTTGCACACTTATTTAATCAAAATCGAGTTGATATGGCATTTGAAGCAACCAAGCGCGAGCTGGGCGAACTGTATACCTTCTTCCGTCTGCTGGCGGACGGAAAGGTCTTTCCGGGAACGCCGGACGCGCAGAGAGATGATAGGAAGTGTTGGCCTGTGGCGCTGATACAGAGAGAGGAACATGACGGCACGCGCCGTTATTATATCGGGGAAGAGGATGTGCGCATTGTCAGCGGTACGGTGGAGAAGGACGGTACGTTTACCGCATCGGCAGGAAAAGAGCCGCTTTCGTTTCCCCGTGCGGACTTTGGCGATGCGGCGGAAATCATACTCCATCTGCTCAGAAATGAGCAAGGCGAGGAGGTGGAAGTTTCCGAAGGGCTGGAAGCCTTTCTGGATGCTGTGAACATCTACGACTTGGAGTCCAGAACCGATGACCGTACCGACTTCTCCGTAGCTTTCTGGAGTGCGGACGCTCCGCTCACGGGCTTCACCGTCCGTTGTCGTCTCAGCCGCATGAATCCTTTGCTGGACGGCGGGCGCACAGCCAATCTGAAGCTGGAGCAGAGCGGTGTGAAGTTTGCCGTACCCACGGTAAACAAGGTGAACGCCTTGCCCGAATCGCCTATGGAAGTTGCCGAACGCATGATGATGATTGAGCGTTTGGGCGGCGTGTTGAAGTATTCCGACGTTGCCGACCGTGTGTTCCGCTGCAACCTGCTGATGATAGACCTCCACTTCCCCCGTATGCTGGCCGAGATGGTGCGTATCATGCACCTGGACGGCATTACCCGTGTTGCCGAACTAACGGAACGCATTAAGGAAATGAATCCCCTGAAAATCAAGGACGAACTGATAAACAAGCACCGCTTCTACGAGTTCAAGATGAAACAGTTCCTGCTGGCGCTTGCAACGGGCATGCGTCCGGCAAAGATTTACAACGGTACGGACTCTGCCGTGGAAGGCATGCTGCTGACCAATGGAGACGGTGGGGTGCTCTGCTACCATAAGTCCGACCGGCAGACCTTTGCCGACTTCCTTTACCGGAACACCCGTTTCGAGAAGGGGTCGGTAGATAAGGACAAATACGGCTTCCTGGAGCGGGAGAACGGTGTGTATTACTTTAAACTGAACGTAAAGATAGGATTGGTAAAGCGCTGACCGTCTGTTTAGCGCCGGTATAGGCGGAACGGCAGACTGAAACTTAACGCATTTACTCTCCTTACATAAAAAAAACATATATCCTGACAATGAGCAACGAAGTATTGGAAAACATCAAGTCGCGCCGCAGCGTGCGTACTTATACGGAACGGCAGGTTTCCGCCGGAGATTTGAACCTTATACTGGAAGCGGCAGCGTATGCCCCCAGCGGCATGAACTTCCAGACGTGGCATTTCACCGCCATCCAGGATGCCGCCGTGCTGACCGAACTGAATGAAAAGATAAAAGGCGCTTTTGCCAAGAGCGACGACCCTCATTTGCAGGAGCGCGGACATAGCGAAACCTATTGTTGCTATTACCATGCTCCGACGCTGGTCATCGTCTCCAACGAGCCTACCCGCTGGTGGGCGCCTATGGACTGCGCATGCGCCTTGCAGAATATTTTCCTTGCCGCCAAGTCTTTGGGCATCGGCTCTTGCTGGATTAACCAATTGGGGCAGACCTGCGACGACCCCGACGTGCGTGCTTTCCTCACCCGCCTCGGCATCCCCGAAAATCACCGTGTGTACGGCTGTGCCGCCTTGGGCTATGCCCCTGCGGACGCTCCCGTGAAAGAAAAGAAGCTGGCAGCAGGCACGGTAACCGTAATCCGCTGACGGTGCATGTATCATGTATAGGCGGAGAGCCTGTTTATATCCCCGCCAGAATGTACCATACGGCAACAAGGTGGCAGCCCGACCCAGCCAGTACGAAGAAATGAAAAGCCGAGTGCATATAGCGCACGCTGCGTATGGAATACAACGCCGCACCGCCTATATGGCATACTTCAGGCACGGATTACACAGATTTCGCAGAAACAGAAAAAATCAAGTAAATCCGTGAAATCCGTGTAATCCGTGCCTAATGAAATCATCGAGTATATTTCACTACCCTATTCGAAGCACCCGTAGCACGTAGGCAGCAGTTTGCGGTCGCCCAACGTATTGTCCACCCGTGCCACGTTCACCCAGAATTTGTTGTCGCGTACGCTTTCTATCGGATAGGCGGCTTTCTGCCGGGTATAGCTGTGCTCCCATGTATCGGCCACCACTTCGTATTCGGGATGCGGGGCATTTACCAGCACATTGTCGGTCTTGTCCGCTTCGCCGTTCTTCACTTCCTGAATCTCCTGCCAGATGGCGAGCATTACGTGTACGAAGTTATCCAGTTCGGCAAGGCTTTCGCTCTCCGTGGGCTCTATCATCAGCGTGCCGTGAACGGGGAAGGAGAGGGTAGGCGCATGATAGCCGTAGTCCATCAGGCGCTTGGCGATGTCGTTTTCGCTGATGCCCGTTTCCTCGTGCACCTTGCGGCACTCCAGTATCATTTCGTGGCCGACAAAGCCGTTTGCCCCGCGATAAACGATGCCGTAGGTATCCTTGAAGCATGCAGCCAGGTAGTTGGCATTCAGGATGGCCGTTTGGGTGGCGCGTGCCAGCCCTTCCGCACCCATCATGCGGATGTAGCCGTAGGTGATGGGCAGGATGCCCGCGCTGCCGAAGGGTGCTGCCGCTACTTCATTGGCGGCATTGCCGAACAGTCCGTGTCCCGGCAGGAACGGAACCAGATGCTCTGCCACGCAGATAGGGCCTACGCCCGGTCCGCCGCCGCCGTGAGGAGACGCGAATGTCTTGTGCAGGTTCAGGTGGCATACATCGGCGCCGATAAATCCGGGGTTGGTCAGCCCTACCTGTGCATTCATGTTGGCGCCGTCCATATACACCTGCGCACCGCAGGCATGGATAATCTGGCAGATTTCCACGATTTCCGTTTCAAAGATGCCGTGGGTGGAGGGGTAGGTAATCATCAGCGCGGCAAGGCTATCCTTGTTCTCTTCGGCTTTGGCGCGGAGGTCGGCCATGTCAACGTTGCCCTGTTCGTCGCAGGCGCAGGTAACGGTGGTGAAACCGGCCTGGACGGCGGAAGCCGGGTTGGTGCCGTGCGCTGAAGCGGGTATCAGCACCTTGTTGCGGTGTCCCTGCCCGATGCTCTCCTGATAGGCGCGGATTACGCGCAGCCCCGCATACTCTCCGGCAGCGCCGGAATTGGGTTGCAGGCTTACGCCGGCAAATCCGGTTATCACTTTCAGTTCCTCGCTGAGGTTGTGTATAAGCTCGCGGTAGCCTTCCGCCTGGTCTTCGGGAACGAGCGGGTGCATGCCCATGAATTCCGGACGGCTGAGGGGCAGCATCTCTGCGGCGGCGTTCAGCTTCATGGTGCACGAGCCGAGCGAAATCATGGAGTGCGCCAGTGAGATGTCCTTGCGGTCCAGCCGCTTGATGTAGCGCATCATCTCCGTCTCCGTGTGGTATTTGTTGAACACCTCGTGCGTCAGGTACGCGCTCTGACGGCGGAACGCTTCCGCAATGGTGCAGCTTTCGGGGATGTCGGCGGCTTTGGTATAGTCCTTTCCGGCGGCGATGCCGAAAATGGAGAGCAGTACGTTTACTGCGGCGAGGTCGGTGGTTTCGTCAATGCTCATGCCCACGTCGCCGTTCTTGAAGTAGCGCAGGTTCACTTCCTTGCTCAGGGCTACGGTGCGCACTTGCTGTGCCGATACATTGTCGGGCAGGGCGAAGCGGAGCGTGTCGAAGTATTGGGCATTCATCTGCCTGTATCCTAATTTATTGATTTCCTGTTCCAGGAATGCGGCGATGCTGTGGATGCGTCCGGCGATGGTGCGGATGCCTTCCGGCCCGTGGTATACGGCATAGAAGCCTGCCATCGTGGCCAGCAATGCCTGTGCGGTACAGATGTTGGAAGTGGCCTTCTCGCGTTTGATGTGCTGTTCGCGGGTTTGCAGCGCCATGCGGTAGCACAGTTTTCCGTATTTGTCTTTGGACCAGCCGATGATGCGTCCCGGCATGTTGCGCTTGTACTCGTCGCGTGTGGCGAAATAAGCTGCCGACGGGCCGCCGTAGAACATCGGCGTACCCAGCCGCTGGGTGGTTCCGAATACGATGTCCGCTCCCCATTCTCCCGGCGGGGTGAGCAGGGCGAGGCTCAGTATATCGGCGGCAACCGCCACTTTGCAGCCTGCGGCGTGCGCTTTCTCCACGAATGCGCGGTAGTCTTCTATGTTTCCGCCGGCATTCGGATACTGCACTATGCAGGCAAAGGTGTCGGGCGTGAGTTCCGTTTCGCCGTACTTGCCCGTGCGTATTTGGATGCCCTGCGGGATGGCGCGGGTGGTGACAACGGCAAGTGTCTGCGGGAATACGCTTTCGTCCACGAACACCACGTTGGCTCCCGACTTCTGCATATCGCGCGGGCGCAGGGCGTACATCATTGTTACGGCTTCGGCGGCGGCGGTTGCCTCGTCCAGCAGGGAGCAGTTGGCAAGGGGCATGCCGGTGAGGTCGCATACGGCGGTCTGGAAGTTCAGCAGGGCTTCCAGGCGTCCTTGCGACACTTCGGTCTGGTAGGGCGTATAGGAGGTGTACCAAACGGGGTTCTCGAACACGTTGCGCTGGATTACGGCAGGCGTCACGGTGTTGTACCACCCCATGCCGATGTAAGTGGTGTAGAGTTTGTTTTTGGCTGCCAGTGCCGCGATGTGCTGTCCGAACTCGTATTCGGTCATGGCTTCGGGCAGTGCCAGCGGTTCTTTGAGGCGGATATTCGCGGGGATGGTTTTATCAATCAGCTCGTCCAGGCTGCTCACTCCGATTTTGCGGAGCATCTGCTCTTCGTCCTTTTTGCTGATGCCGATGTGGCGGTTAGCCAATAGGTCGTTTTTCATAACGGTAATGATTTAGAAGTTTATTGTTTTCGCCGCAGGGGGCGGACCGGTACTTGCGTCTGCTACGGAAGGACCGGTGTCCTGCGCTGCCTGCGGCGGGCTTTTTTATCCGGAGAACGGGGGAGGCTTACCTGAAGAACGGGTTCTCCGCCTTTTCGGTGCCGATGGTTGTGGGGGCTCCGTGCCCCGGATAGACAACCGTTTCGCTGGGCAGTATGAACAGGCGGCTGCATATGTGTTCTATCAGTTCGTCGAAGTTGCCGCCGGCAAGGTCGGCACGGCCGATGCTGCCCTGGAACAGTACGTCGCCGGAGAACATGCAATGCTCTGCCGCGCAGTAGTACACCAGGCTGCCCGGCGAGTGTCCCGGCACGTGGATGGCTTCCAGCTCCGTATGGCCGAAGGTGATGATGTCTCCGTCGTGCAGGTAAGTGCCCAGCGGCACGGGCGGTTCCGGCAACTGAAAACCGAACATGCGGCTTTGTTTGGGTGCTTCGTCAATCCAGAACTCATCCGCCTGGTTGGCTTCCGCTTTCAGTCCGAATTCTTTCAGCATGAAGGGGTTGCCGAAGATGTGGTCCAGGTGCAGGTGCGTGTTCAGCAGGTGCTTCACTTGCAGCCCGTTGCTGATGATAAAGTTCTTTAAAGCCTGTTTCTCTTCTTCGTAGAAACAGCCGGGATCGATAACTACGGCTTCCAGGGTTTCGTCCCACAGCACGTAGCAGTTTTCCGGGAACATGTTAAATTCAAATCTCTTTATCTTCATGGCGTATATATAGGCGTTTAATTCGATATGTTGTTTGTTACGGTTTCTAAAGTGCTACATTAATTTTCTAAAGTGCTACATTAGCTTTCCAGAGTGCCACTTCAGCTTTCTAAAGTACTACATTAGCTTTCCGGAGTGCTCGTTCAGTTTGCCACGTACACCACCTTTTTGGTCTCGAAGAACTCTTCCCCGAAGAATTCCTTGAGGTTCCACATCGTGGTTTTGTTCTTCACGGGCATTGTCTCTCTCTCCAGCTCTCCGCCTTTGAGGCAGATGAGTCCGTTGGGCAGTGCGTTCTGCTGTTTGGGCGAGATGTTCTTGCGGATTATTTTCAGCAAGTCGGTAAGGGGCATTACGGCACGGCTCACCACGAAGTCGAACAGTTGTTTCTCCTCTTCGGCGCGTGCATGGCGGGTGGTTACGTTTTTCAGTCCGATGCTGCCGGCTATCTCGGTGGCCACGCGCACTTTCTTGCCGATGCTGTCCACCAGGTGAAACTGCACTTCGGGAAAGAGTATCGCCAGCGGGATGCCCGGAAAGCCGCCTCCCGTGCCTAAGTCCATGACTTTCGTACCCGGCTTGAAGCGGATTACCTTGGCTATGCCCAGGGAGTGGAGCACGTGGTGCTCGTACAGGTTTTCAATGTCTTTACGCGAGATGACGTTTATTTTGGAGTTCCAGTCCGTATAGAGGTCGTAGAGGGCGGCGAACTGCCTTTTCTGCTCCTCTGTCAGGTCGGGAAAGTATTTCAGGATAAGTTCCATTGTTGTGTTATGAGTTATAAAAGTTATGGGTTATGGGTTGCGCACGTCGTTCAGTGCCATTGTTTCGTCGCTCAGCAGGTGCTGCATCATTTCGTACGGTAGTGTTATCTTTACGGGGCCCATTACGTAGGGGGCGATGTCGTAGACATTGTAATAGAATGTGATGCCGTCCTTGCCCAGGTAGAAGTTCTCGGTCGGCGTGAGGTCGCCGGTGGTGACGTATCCCATATCTTCCAGTTCCTGGCGGGTGGCTACTTTGTTGTCCGCCATAAGCTGGTTCCAAAGGAGGTCGGTGAGCTGTTCCTTGTAGTCGCCGGCAAACAGGTCGTCCAGGCGGATGGGAGCGAGTGTGCGCAGGTCGAGGTTGAGGAAGGTGGACATATAGATGCCGTGTGCGCCGCCGGTGTATTCGTTGTAGTCGATGCGGTAAACGAGCAGATGCCCGGTGTACAGTTGCACATGGCTTTCGATGCCTTTATAGTAGGAGTACCATGCCCCTATCTCTCCGGCATTCT
>ENA-OPYT01000448-OPYT01000448.1-human-gut-metagenome-genome-assembly--contig:-NODE-448-length-12728-cov-3.218951_pt1 | contig 12728 bp, 13 predicted proteins | sample MGYA00242636_ERZ504480 | MGnify/ENA primary metagenome ERZ504480 (study PRJEB26092, sample SAMD00036228) | human gut metagenome | host: Homo sapiens | study: EMG produced TPA metagenomics assembly of...
TTTACTATTGCCGGGCGGGTAGACATATACCGTTTCCACATCAAAAGCGTTTTTTCTTGTCGAAGTCGGAAAGGTATTTGTAGTTCGGGTGTTTCGTTATATCGTATTTGTCGCTTAAAAAGGGACGTACACCGCGTAGCTGCAAAATACACTCGGCAAGCATCTCGCGGCCGCGCTCTTCCTGAATAGCATTGAAAAGTCCAGATATCTTCGTGCCGTCAAGCAACGTAACATCCTTCTCCACATCGCTCATAGCAAGAGCCGCCAGACCGCGGGCCGTACGCAACTGGTTCAGCGGATCCAAACCTTTAGCAGGGTCCAAACGATACTGCGCCTCGGCATCGACCAGATACATTTGGGAGATACGGAACATCTTGGGTCTGTTGCGATAAACCAACGTAGTCGTATTGGTCTGGAAATTCTTGTTACCGCGGAACTTACCAATAAGAACTCCGACCCCCTTATTTCCACTGATCGTAACATTGGCATTCTTAACAAGGAAAATATCCGTACGGAAATCGGCATCTTTGAACAACTTGACAATATGCTGCTCCGGAATATAGGTAGGAGCATAAAAGTATTCCCCCAAATTCGGCTTCCAGCTGCTGTTCAGATAGCTACCGAACGAGTTCACAGTCGTCATGGTCGTACGCAATACCTCCAACTGCAGGATATTCTCGGTAGAAGTATCCTCGCGCCACATTCTTTCGAGACCTTCAGCCGTTGTCACCAAAGGATAGGTGCCGTAAAGCGACTGGGCATACTGGCTGGCCTCCGTGTACTGGTGGAGATGCAGTGCCAGCTCGGCGCGGAATGCGGTAATGGCATCTTTGGTCAGGTAAATCTGATCCGTCGGAGTACCCTGAGCAGTCACGGTTTTTTTCAGCTTCTACGAGGTCTGCCTCTACGTTCTCATACAACTTTGCCAACGTACCGCGAGCCAGTTTCGCTTCCGGCTCCCACTCTTTCGGATAGGGAAGACCCAACTGATCAGCGGCCTTGTCCGGATCATAGTCCTCACAGAAAAGCAGCGCGGCACGGTGCATTACATAGGCGCGGAAGAAATACATCTCGCCTTTGTAAACATCCACTTTCTTTTGCTCGTCGGGAGTAAGATATTCATAAGCTGCATCCATATGACGGATCGCATAGTTGATATGCATCATCGTCGTATAATAACTGGACCAGAACGACGTTACATCCTGATCAGTGGGATACAAACGCCAGTTGAAAGGATAGATACCCTGATTACCGCTACCGATGCAAACATTCAGAACATCCACATAAAGGTCCGGTATCGAGTAGAAACTACCGGAAAGGAGCGCTTTCAGGTCCACATAAACGTAACCTCTCACACCCTCGCAATATTCCATGGTGTACGCATCCTCGGGCCGGATCGCCGTTTCGGGGTCCATATCCAAGTCGCACGACGTCACAGAAAAGAGGGTAACGAATGCCAAAATCGAATTTATTATCTTTTTCATAGTCTAAGCCTTGTATTTATTTTTTTATAATGAACACTGAAAATTAGAACTTAAACTCAAGGCCGAAAGTGAACTCGCGCGTATTCGGATAAGTATCGACATCGACACCCTTCTCTGCAGCCTCAGGATCCAGGCCGTTATAGCCCGTCACAGTCCAGAGGTTACGGCCACCGACCCAAACCTTAAGGCCCTTGATGAACTTCGTCTTCTCCATAATATGGCTCGGGAGCGTATAAGCCAACTGGATATACTTCAGACGCAGGAACGAAGCCTTCTCAAGCATACGGCTGTCAAAATTGATCGCCTGGTCCAGACGGGGATATCTCGCCTGGTCGCCTTCCTGCTGCCAAATAGTCCCATGCCAGGTCGCACTGGTTGAACTGGGAAGAGAGTCCCATATCGGCATTAGCAACGAAATACATCGTATTGTTGAGCGCGTAGTTGCCGTGAACCCCAAGAGAAGTCTGCCGTCAGGCTGAGTCCCTTCCATGCGGCTGTCACACCGAAACCGCCGGTATAAGGCGCATAAAGCGAAGTACCCAGATTCACCAAAGCAGCCTGGTTGAAATTGGAAGTAATGCCGCCGTCTGCCGTAGTCCAGGTATCCAGACCGGTTTCAGGATCGACACCGCGCCACTCCTGCATTGTCCAAGTCGGGAACGGATCACCTACGCTGTAAGCCTGCAGACCGTTGCCCATATAAGCGAATTCAAGACCCGGTTCCCAAAGATCGGTCAGCTGGTTCTTGTTGTAGTTGAAAGTCGCGTGGAAATTCACGAACCAGTCTTTCGAAGCGTAAATATCGTAGTTTAACGAAAGGTCGATACCGGAGTTGCGCATACCGCCGACGTTACCGGCACGACCGCTGTAACCACCTGACGGAGCCAACGGAATGGACATCAGCATATCGTTGGTTTGACGGCGATAGTATTCAATCGAGAGAGAGAGTTTTCTCCACAACTCAATATTGGCACCCACGGTCAATGTATTCTGGCTCTCCCCACACAGATCAGGGTACCGATACGGATACCATCCAAGTCGTGTAACCGCCGTAAGCCGAACCCGCAGCCATATATTGACGGTGGTTGTAGTCACCGATACCGGAGTTACCCTGTGTACCGTAAGACACTTTTCAGACTCAAAATCACTGATAGTCTGATTGTCGCGCAGGAACGTCTCATTCTTGATATTCCACATACCGCCGACAGCCCAGGAAAAGCGCATTGCGGTTGTTCTCACCGAAACGCGAGCTTGCGTCGGTTTACGCAACAAAACCGCTGATGGAAATAACGCTCTGCGAAGTTATATTCAAGACGGCCAAATACAGAATTCGAAGCTGACTGTGCGATGCTGTAGGTCGGCAGACCGCCGGAAACTTCCGTACCCATCGCGATATTCAGGAAGCGCGAAGAGGTGATACCGATCGAAGCTACAGAGAAGCTGTTGTTATTCCGATAGAGGGTTTCCTCACCGAGCAGCGCCGTAAAGTTATGAACCTCATTCCAAGTATGCTTGTACTCGGCGGTATTGGTCCAAGTCCATTCATAGAAACGCTGGAACAGTTCACTGGCACTACCAGTACCGAACTTACCCGAAGGAGTAGGAGTTTCAGGGCTGGAAGCACCGTGTGAACGCCAGTCAAAAGCATCCACAGCAAGAGAGGAGCGGATCGTCAGCCCCTTCACCGGAGTCAGTTCAATGAAAGCCATACCATTCATCGTAATACGATTCTGCCAGCGAGGCATATAGTCTGCAGTCATCAACGGGTTGATGGCTTGGGTAGCATCAAAGAAATTGAGCATCTGACCGTTATCGTCATAGAGAGGCTGGTAAGGAGGCGTAATCAACGATGCCATCACCGGGTTCGATACATACAGACCGCCCATCGATTCATCCGTATCAGCAACCGAACTGTGCTGATAACCCAAACCGAGGTTCAAGCCCAAACGCAGCCAGTTGTTAGCCCTGGTATCGATATTCGTACGGAAGTTGTAACGATCCAACTCCGAACCGGGCAGAATACCGGTCTTATTGGCATAGTTACCCGAGAAATAGTAAGAGGTCTTCGCCGAGCCGCCCGAAACCGACAGATCGACCTGATACATCGGCGCATTTCTCTCAAGAATCTCGTTCCACCACTTGTAGTCATTCATAGGATTATAGTTCTCATCCATGAACTTAGCCAGACCGAAATTACGGATAAAATATTGACGGCCGGACGCAATCTTATCAGGAGTCGTCAAGGCATCGCCCGACAAACGAACGGCAACAGCCGCACCGATATAATCCAACATCTCGTTCGCACTCATCATATTCAATTCAGGCGCTACGGCACTCGACATGGAGTATTGTCCCGTAAGCGTCACATCGACACTCTCCAGGTTGCGGCGACCGGTTTTGGTCTGCACATAGATAACACCGTTAGCAGCACGCGAACCGTAGATCGAAGTCGCCGAAGCATCCTTGAGGACGTTCACCGAAGCGATATCGTTTTGGTTGATCGTCTGCAGCGTCGAAAGCCTGAATCGGCGCACGTCCAACAGAATCAGCGGCGACGTATCGGCACCCATAGAACCCAGACCATGAATACGGATCGAAGAAGTCGAAGTCAACTCACCGTTACCGGTCATAATCTGAAAGACCGGCTACCTGACCCCTGCAAAGCGTCCACGACGTTGGTGCTGGGACGGTTTTCGATCTTCTCGGACTTCACCTGATCTACAGAACCAATCACCGAACCGATCTTCTTACCCGTACCATAACCGATCACCACGACATCCTCGATGCCCGTAGCCTCTTCCCCGAGAGTCACGTCGATATGCGTCTTACCGGCTACGCTCACCTTCTGGGTTTCGTAACCGATAAAAGAGATCGAGAGCGTCGCATTGGCGGGAACCGTCAATGTAAACTGCCCGTCTCCTCCGGTCGTCGTACCGGCAGACGTACCCTCTGCCACAACCGTAGCACCGATGATAGGTTCTCCCTTCTCATCGGTAACCGTACCCGTCACCTGCTTGTTTTGCGCAAGAGCCAACGAACAGAAACTCAGTACAGTAATTAACGATAGTACAATTTTCTTAATCATAAGCGTTAATTTAAAAATTGAGTTTGAAATAAAAAGTTCCGAGCAAATATAGAAATTAATTGCTTCATAAGCAAATAACCGTATTCAAAATAATCAAAAAAAGCACGTATATTCGGATTTATCTCCTTTCAAATCCCATATTGACCAATTTAAGATCTGACTTGCGACAAAAACGGCGCGGAAAAGCCATTTGCCCGACAAAGCAGCGGAAAAAATACCGGTTTTACACCCCGCTCTTATTCGACACCTTATAATATATAAAATTCGGCAGCAATGGATCGAAACGATTTTTTTCGTATCTTCGCGCCGAATCAAAACCTAAACAATTTATGGCTTTTACAGAAATATTACCCGGAATACACTACGTCGGCGTCAATGACCGCACCACGACCCGTTTCGAATCGCTGTGGTCGCTTCCTTACGGCGTTTCCTACAACTCATACCTGGTCATCGACGAAAAAGTCGCTCTGATCGACACGGTCGAAGTATCGTTCGGCGAACAGTTCATCGACAATATCCGCGCGATCCTGAAAGACCGGCCGATCGATTACCTGGTGGTCGATCACATGGAGCCGGACCACTCCTCTTCGATCAAAACCCTGCGCCTGCTCTACCCCGAGATGCAGATCGTGGGCAATGCCAAAACCCTTCAGATGCTCGACGGATATTACGGCATCCATACCCTCACCCGGGAAGTCAAAGAGGGCGAAAGCATTTCGCTCGGCCAAAAAAACCTCTCGTTCTATATGGCGCCGATGGTTCACTGGCCCGAAGTGATGGTCACTTATTGCCCCGAACACAAGGTACTCTTCTCGGCGGATGCGTTCGGCACGTTCGGTGCCCTGAACGGCGGTATCCTGGACAGCCAGCTTTCGCTGGACCATTTCTGGGACGAGATGCGCCGCTACTACGCCTGCATCGTGGGCAAATACGGCGCCCCCGTACAGAAAGCCCTCCAAAAACTGAGCGGCCTTCCCATCGAAACGATCTGCTCGACGCACGGCCCCGTATGGCAGCAGAAAATCGGGCGCGTAATAGGTATCTACGATCAGTTGAGTCGCTACGAAGGCGAACCGGGTGTGGTGATCGCCTATGGTTCGATGTATGGCAATACGGCCCAGATGGCCGAGAAAATCGCTCGGGAGCTGGCCGTACAGGGTGTAAAAAACATCATCGTTTACAACCTTTCGTATGCCGACATTTCGAATGTCATCCGCGACATTTTCAAATACGACACGCTGATCGTGGGTTCTCCGACCTACAACGGCGAACTCTTCCCCGAAGTCGGGTCCCTGCTGCAAAAAATCAGCGAACGTTGCATTCCCTGCCGGAAATTCGCCTATTTCGGCTCCTATACCTGGGCTGGAGCAGCGGTACGCCTGCTGGGAGAATTCGCCCAGAAAATGAAATGGGAGGCCATCTGCCAGCCGACAGAAATGAAACAGGGATACGACGATCAGGGGGCACAATGCTGCACGGCACTTGCCAAAGCCATTGCCGAAAAAATCCGGTAGAAAATCCCGATTCGTCCGCAATAAACAGGGACGGTGCCGTCATTGGCACCGTCCCTGTTTAGTTTCTATCTCTTTCCGAGTCCTGCGACACGCGGCACAAGCCCCTATTTCATCACCTTTACGACCGCCTTTTTGATCCGTCCCCGACCGATCATCGGAGCATGGGCGTCCTCGGGACCGAAAACGACGAACTGTCCAGGCCTGATCCCGACGAAAAGCTGCGGCCGGTCTGCAAAAAACCGAATGTCTTCTTCCGCATCGAAAGGCCCCCGGGGAACACGGCACTCCCGACGCTCCCGCCAACCCATCGTTTCGACTTCGCCGGCGATCAATACCTGTACGTCGATATATTTATCGTGCACCTCCAGCGAAGCCTCCTCTTCCCGTTTGAGCTCCCCTTCTGTCACTTTCATAAAAATTTCAGCTCCTTCGATCTCGTACCGCCCCGGCTCAAGAGTATTCAAATCGGCCGCAGCGAGGTATTCCAACGCCCGCTTCAACCGGGAATCGGCCCCGCAATAAAAAGCCCAGTTTCTCAATGAATCCAAAATCATAACAACAACTATCTTTTGACCGGCCTCAACCGGACCACGACCGGATAGTGATCCGACAAATCCACATCGTACAAAACCTGGTAATCGAGACACTCCAAATCTTCGGAATAGAGGACGTAATCGATCCGCAAAACATCCATGAATCCGCGAAAGGTATAGGAATACCCTTACCGCTCGCCCGGAAAGCATCGTCGAGGTCTTGTGCCATCACCCGATAGGTATAGGACATAGGCGTATCGTTAAAGTCACCGCAAACGATCTTACAGCCCGGAGTCGCAGCGATCGCCCGAGCGATCGTGTCCGCCTGTGCCGCCCGCAACATGCTGTTGTCGCGGAACCTGCGGAAGATATTCTTGATTTCGCTCCGCCAGCGGTATCCGTAAGAAACTGATGCTCCGAAAGATACTTATCGTCATGCACGGTAATTGCGGTCGAATGCAAGTGGTTGTTAAAGATCCGAATCGTATCGTCCCCCACCAGCAGATCCACCCATACCGACTGCCCGTCCTGCTTCATAGGACCCAATATCGAATGAGATTTTCCGAGGATCCGGTATTTGGTATAAAGCGCCAGCGGAAATACAGGATCCCGTCTGTTCCCCTCCATAACCACCGTACGATCGTAATCGGATAACAGCGAATCCAACTCTTCGGCCTTGCTCGAGGTACGGTTGAACTCCTGTAAGCAGACAATATCGGGATTCACACGGCGGATCACCTCCGTCACCCCGTCGAAACTCCACTGTCCCCGGTCGTTATAAAAACTGCGAACATTGAAAGTCAGCAGGGTGATCACCCCCCGGCCGAAGCTCGTCTCTTCGCCGTAATGACGGCGCAACTCCGGCTTCAGGAAGAGCGGCACCTTGAAAAGGCCCGCCAGCAACAGTACGACAAGCGGAAGGGCAATGCGCCACCGCCACCGAATGATCCAGTACAACGTCACCAGCAGGGTGATTACATAAACCGCCGGAGCGACCAACCCCAGCACCGGAAAAATCCAGGTTCGCCCCGGGTGCACGAACGGTGCCAGCAGCGTTACGATCATGGCCGCACCCGTCGCGACCGAAAGGATCAGCATCACCCCGTTGAACACGCTGCCCGGCAAACTTTTCCGACGTTTCCGGGAAGCACCGTGTCTGTAATCGTCGTAATACTCCCTGCTCATCGATCAATAGCGGATCACCCCTTTGTGTTTCCAATAATAGAGCAGCAGGAATCCCCACAACATACCGCCGACATGGGCGAAGTGGGCGACACCGTCCATCCGGCCCGAAATGCCGAAGAAAAGTTCGATCACGCCATACACGACCACGAACCACTTGGCTTTCATCGGAATCGGCGGAATGAGCAGCATGATGACCGCATTGGGGTGCATTACGCCGAAAGCAAGCAGCAGACCGAACACGGCACCCGAAGCTCCGACCGTCGGCACCATCAGGGCCATCATACCGACATTGCCATAGCGGTATTCCAGCCAGCCGACCAACAGTTGCAACACCCCGGCACCGACGCCGCACACCATGTAGTAGGTCAGAAAGCGCTTCGACCCCAACTCGTATTCGAGCGTACGACCGAACATCCACAAGGCGAACATATTGAAAAACAAGTGGGAAAATCCACCGTGCAGAAACATATAAGTCACCAACTGGTAGGAATGGAACAACGGACTCTCGACGTTGAAAAGCGCCAGCGCCCCGACGATTCTGTTCCCGACAGGCAGCAGCTCGGTCGCAAGAAGCATCAACGCATTGATGATAATCAGGTTCAGCACTACGGGAGGCGTCGAAGAAAAATAGCGGCTATTATTCATAGACAAAGTAAGATTTAGATGCAAATGTAACGATTATATCCCTTCCGGCAACCTCTCAACCAAGTTTATTGCGGATTTCTTCCAGTGTGATTTTGGCCATGACCGCCTTGCCCGAAGGCGTGAAGCTGACATTCCCGCCTTCGCAGAGCTGCCCCAGCAGAGATTCGGCCTCCTCCGTCGAAATCGTACGGGACATGCTGCGGGCTCCGCTGCAAGCCATGACAGCGGCGATCTTCTCGCGCCGCAATGCCTGAACGTCCACAGGCACGGCGAACTCCTGCAGCAATTCGTAAATCAACCGGTCGATCGTATCGTGCGGAATGTCGGCCGGAACGCCCTTTACCTCGACGGCTCCGCCGCCGCAAAACTCCAGGTCGAAACCCAACGCCGCGAAATCGACCGCATTCTCCTCGAGCAACGCATATTCGTTTTCCGAAAACGCGAGACGCTCCGGGAAAAGGAGCTGCTGGCTGACCGACGATCCGTTGGTCAGGAGCAGCAGGTAATTGTCGTACAACACCCGTTCCCGCGCCCGGCGCAGGTCCACGACCACCCACTTGCCGCCGTACAGCGCCGAGGCATACCCGTTGCCGAGCACCGTCACACCGCTGAAACAAGCCGCAGGATCGTCCATCAGCCGTTGTTGCACCGGTTCCCCGGCAGAAGGAATGAACTCCATTTCGGTCGGAGCGAACCCGGCAGAAGGGATCATCTCGTCGTATCGATCCTCCGCCCCCACACCCTTTCCGGCAGGCATCTCCCCGTCGTAAGGAGCGTCGAAGCCCGAAAAATCCACGTCGGGCATCCGTTCCGACACATCGGAAGCGTAATCCGCACGAAAAGGGTTGTAACTCTCGTTCGACATCGCCTTGGGTTCACGGTAAACGGCCCCTTTGGTCAGCACCGGAATCTCGACGCTGTCCGTCTGATCGAAATCCATGAGCGGCACCGCTCCCGTCTTGGCGAGAGTTTCCCGCACGGCAGCGTTGATGATCTGCCACACGGCCTCTTCGTCAGCGAACTTGACTTCGGTCTTCTGGGGATGGACATTGACGTCGATCCGCGAAGGGTCGATCGTCAGGTAGAGAAAATAGGAGGGCGAACAGGCATCGGGAATCAGCTTCTCGTAAGCCTTCAGGATCGCCTTGAAAAAATAGGGGGAGCGGAAATAACGCCCGTTCACGAAAAGATACTGTTCCGAACTATTGCTCTTCTTGGCGGCAGCGGGACGGCCCACGAAGCCCGTCACCCGCACGATCGACGTGTCGGCATCGACTTCCAGCAGGTTCTGTTTGATATGACGCCCCACCACATCGACGATCCGCGAAGCCAGCGAAGCAGCGGGCAACCGATAGAGCGGCTGATCGTTCATCAGCAATTCGAACCCCACCTGCGGATTGCAGAGCGCGACCCGCTGAAACTCGGACTTGATCTGCCCCGTGGAAGTCGTACTCTTTTCGAGGAACTTACGGCGGGCAGGCACGTTGTAGAACAGATTGCGCACATAAAACTGCGACCCCACAGGACAAGCCGCGAGGGTCTGCGAAACGAACTCACTGCCATTGACCGTCGTGAGCGTACCCACTTCATCCTCCGCCTGGCGCGTACGCAGCTCCACCTGCGACACGGCGGCGATCGACGCGAGCGCCTCGCCCCGGAAGCCGAACGTCTTGAGCGCATAAATATCGTCCAGCGAAGAGATCTTGCTGGTAGCATGCCGGTCGAAAGCCATGCGGGCGTCGATGGGCGACATGCCGCAACCGTCGTCCACGATCTGAATCAGCTCCTTGCCGCCGTCTCGGAAATTGACCTTCACGCTGCGGGCTCCGGCATCGATCGCGTTCTCCATCATCTCCTTCACCACCGACGACGGACGGTTCACCACCTCACCGGCGGCAATCTGGTTCGCAACGACCTCGGGCAGTAATTTGATACGGATCAGCCATTACTCCTCATAATCGTTAGGGACGACCGTAATCGGAGTGTAGGGATTGAACTCCTCGGCTGCGGGGGTTTTTGGGTTTCGCATGTCGGAAATGAACGCGACCACACGCGGATAGCCGAACACCAAGAACAAAAGCACCAGCACGACCAGTACGACCATCATCCACATACGGCCGGAGCCTCGCGACATCTCTTCGCGGCGGCGGGCTGCCCGGGCCTGGCTTTGCGTACGGATATACTGTCCCGGCTTATACTCTTTGCCCGCATCCTCGGCCCGTTCGCCGCGCAGCTCGGCACGACGCCGGTCGCGCTCCTCTTTCTCGGGATCGTAGTAGCGCGGCAGGTAGTTGAATTTATTGGCGTGTTTCTTAAACGGCGTAAAACCGGACATAAAATTCTGTTTTTTAAGGTGAAGACAGCAGCGGCCCGGGCGAGGCTCCGAACAGACGAATTGCATCGGCCCGCTTCATCGTCATCCGCAAAAAATACGGGGCCCGCAACACGTCGTGTTACGCCCGATCGGAATGCAGCCGTCCAAACCGGTTATTTCTTCGGTAAAGATACGAAAAACTCCCGGAATAACCAGCCATGTCACTCCGGGAGCTCTCACTTTTCGACCGGAAATTACCGGAAGAAACTCTTCATCCTGTCGAAAATGTTGTGTCCTTTGGACGCCTCGGCCCGCTGGAAGGAAGGCTGTGCGGCCAGTTGCTCCACCAACCGCTTCTCCTCGGCATTGAGCTTGGCGGGGACCGTAACATCCACCACGACCAGTATATCGCCGCGTCCGTAACCGTTCACGTCGGGCAAGCCCTTGCCGGCCAGCCGCAGCACCTTGCCCGCAGGCGTACCCGGTGCGATCTTGATCCGCGCCCGGCCATCGACCGTCGGAACCTCGACCGAACCGCCGAGCAAAGCCGTCGGAACCGTAATATTCAAATTATGGATCAGGTCGTTGCCATCGCGTACCAGTTCCGGATTGTGCTCCTCCTCGATCACCACCTGCAAATCACCGTTCACACCGCCGTGACGAGCCGCATTTCCCTTGCCCGACACCGTCAATACCATTCCATCGCCCACACCGGCCGGAATCCGAATCTCCACCACCTCGGAGCCTTTGATCGTCCCTTCGCCCTTGCACTCGTCGCAGGGATTGGTAATCACCTTGCCCGTACCGCCGCACGTGGGACACACGCTCTGGGTCTGCATCCGACCGAAAAAGGTATTTTCGACACGATTCACATACCCCGCTCCGTTGCAGGTCGAACAAGTCGAATAGGAGTTGGCGTCCTTGGCTCCCGTACCTCCGCATTTAGGACAGGCGATCTGCTTGTTGATCTTGAGCTTCTTGACCGTTCCGGCAGCGATCTCCGCCAGGGAGAGCTTCACCCGCACACGGATATCCGTACCACGGCTTACGCGACGGCCGCCGCTCGAAGAGGTCCGATAACTTCCGCCGCTGAAATGGCCCCCGAAAATATCGCCGAACTGCGAGAAGATGTCCTCCATCGAGAACCCGCCGCCGAATCCGCCGAACCCGCCGCCGGCTCCGGCCGCACCGCTCATTCCGGCATGGCCGAACTGATCGTATCTGGCTCGCTTTTCGGGATTGGAGAGCACATCGTACGCCTCGGCCGCCTCCTTGAACTTCTCCTCGGCCTCCTTATCCCCCGGATTCTTGTCCGGGTGATACTTGATAGCCGCCTTTCGGTAAGCTTTCTTTATCTCATCCGCGTTGGCGTTCTTCGCCACGCCAAGCACTTCGTAGTAATCTCTCTTTTCTGCCATAGTATTCGAATGCCGGACTTCGATTCCGGCTCAATATTCTTTTTCAATAGTCGTATTTTCACACTCTACGCTCGGCACAATAGTGCGCGACGGAGCAACTCCGCGCCCGTTAAAACGAAAAACGCCCGTTACTCTCCGACGACCACTTTCGCAAAAACGCAACACCTTGTCGCCCATCTTGTAACCGGGCTGTACCACATCGACGATCTTGCCCTTCTTCTCCTTCCCGGCATCGAAAACGGGCAAACCGCCTCGTGGTGATCGGTATCCAACTCCAGTCCGAGCGCCTCGATCTCCTTCACATTCTGTTTCTTGAGCGTTTCCCTGAACTTCTGTGCGATCAATTTCACACCCTCACGAAGCGCCTCCAGGTCATTGCTCTTCTCGATCGCTTCCAGCGCCGCTGCAAATCGTCCATCAGAGGCAGAAAATTCTTCACGCACTCGGCGCTTCCGCTCTGCACCAGCTCCATCTTCTCCCGCAGCGTGCGCTTGCGGAAAATTGTCGAAACTCGGCCTGCAAAACGCAGGTACTTGTCCTGCCACTCCGC